>SL_3KL_010_SEDDRAFT_10001195_pt1 | contig 23269 bp, 9 predicted proteins | sample SodLakKL_010_SED_2_FD_10381 | JGI IMG/M metagenome (IMG submission 10381) | reverse complement strand
TGGCAGGTTCATTTACCGACAATCAGCCGGATTACAGCTGGATTCAACCCTATGAAGGTAAAGACGTATCTATGATCTGGTTCCCCGTCCGGGATCTGGGCGGATTGAAATATGCGAACCGCAATGGCGCGCTTAATCTGGAGATGGTTTCGGAACGTGAGGTTATGATACGCCTGAATACTACCAGTCCGCACGAAAATGCCCGTATCATATTAAAAACTGAAGAAGCTGTTTTATTCGAAGACAATATTGAAATCAGTCCGGCGAAACCGTATTCAAAATCCATGAACCTGCCGGGTTCTGTTAACGAGGATGACCTGGAACTGTTGCTCCTGAGTGAAAGCGGCCATGAATTGCTCGCTTATAAACCCCACGATTATCGTCCTGAAAATCAGGAAATGCCGGAACCTCTGAGACCTCCGGCTTCCCCCGAAGAAATCAAAACAGTTGAAGAGCTTTATCTGACCGGCCTGAGACTTGATCAGTTTTATAATGCATCTATTGATCCGATGCCTTATTATCTAGAGGCTCTGGAGCGGGACCCCGGCCATTACAATACCAATACTCAGCTCGGTATCCGGGCAATAAAAAATAAAGACTGGGAAGAGGCCGAGTACAGATTACGAAAAGCTGTCGACAGAATTACCGCGAACTACACACGTTCCAGAGACGGAGAAGCACAGTATTATCTTGGCTTCACCCTCAAAGCGCAGGGCAGGTTGGCCGAAGCTTATGATTATTTCTACGATGCTTCGTGGAATGCGGCATGGCATACACCCGCTTATCATCAGTTGGCGGAAATTGACAGCAAACGAGGTGATTTTAAACTGGCTCTCGACCATATCAACAAGGCAATCTCAACCAATAGCAATAACTTCCCGGCCTTAAATCTCAGAGCCGCGATTTTAAGGCAACAGGATAAAGTAAATGAAGCGGCCGATCAGGCAAGAGCCGTTATTGAAAAAGATCCTTTAAATCATCAGGCAGGAAATGAACTGTTTCTTGCTCTTCAGGCGGCAGGTGATCGGGAAAACGCCTCTGTTGCATTGGCTGGATTAACTGACATTATGAGGGACGAACACGAATCTTATCTGGAACTGGCAGTACAATACTCCAACGCAGGATTTATACAGGAGGCGGCAGATGTTCTTGCCCGGCTTGATACAGAGAATGCAACATACCCCATGCTTTATTATTATCTGGGGTATTATTCTTATCAGCTGGACGATTCTGAAAAAGCAATGACATATTACAGCAAAGCCGCTAAAACGGATTATACCTATTGTTTCCCCTTCCGGTGGGAATCAATAGAAGTTTTAAAACATGCAATGGAAATGAATCCTGAAGATGCCATGGCTCCCTATTACCTGGGTAATCTGCTGTATGAACATCAGCCTCACAAAGCCGTGGAGTACTGGGAAATTTCGAGTCAAAGGGATGATTCTTTTTACATTGTCCACCGGAATCTGGCGCTTGCCTATGAAGAAGCGGAAGATAATATTCCAAAAGCCGTTGCAAGCATGGAAAAAGCGGTTGCCCTAAACAACGAAAATCCCCGTCTCTTGTTCGAGATGGATAAATTATATGAACAAAACAGAGCATCATCAGAAATAAAATATGCTTTGCTGAAAGAAAATGAATCCGTCGTTCAAAAAAGAGCTGAAACCCTCCTGCGCCTGGCCACGCGTTCTGTTGAAGTCGGGAACTATGAAGAAGCATTGGATATTATAAATAATAACGTGTTCCCGCAATTTGAGGGTGGACGGGAAATGCAGGACACCTATCTGAACGCGCTTGTGTTGCAGGGACTGACGTACAGGGATAACGCGGAATACAACAAGGCGTTAGATCTTTTCAAAACGGCACTGGATTATCCGGTGGGACGTTTTGGAAGACCACGATGGGCGCAGTTCCATTATTTAACAGGCGTTGTTCATGAGAAAATGGGTAATGACCGGGAAGCTGTCGCTGCCTATGATAACAGCATCAACAGTGATTCGGAGACATGGGGAAGAGATCAGGAATATCTCTATTATCAGGCGCTTGCGCTGCGGAAGAGAGATAAGGAAAATGAAGCTGAAGCTTTATTACAGGGTATGCTGGAACGTGCTCAATCACGGACAGGCAGCGCTTTCTTCCGTCAGTTTGAAGGCGGAGAGTCCGAAGCCAGACAGCACGCGGTGAACTATTATCTGGCAGGTTTGGCTTACAAAGGGTTGGGAAAAGATAAAGAAGCCCTGGAAGCTTTTCAGCAGTCGGTTGTATTTCATCCGGGCGATGTGTGGAGTAATTATCATCTGTCCGCGTTGCAAAAGACTGAAGGGCAATCAAAATCACTCCAGCAAAGCCGGGATGATGTACTGGCAGGAATGGTAAAGGCAGTCGCTTACTCCGGTTTCAGAAGCGGACAGCATCCGGATCGCGGAGACGGAGCGGTCAATCCGACCGAAGAAGAAATTCTCGAAGATCTTGAAATATTGATGAACTATTCAAATTTCAGACTTATCCGTTTATACGATTCACGGGAAAATTCCGAAGCGGTACTGAGAATAATCAGGGAGAATGATATAGATATGAAGGTGATGCTCGGTATCTGGCTCAGTGCCGAACTCAGTAATCATGAAGGATGTCCTTGGCTGGATGAGCCTATTCCGGATAGTGAGCTGGAGGAGAATAAAATTCTTAATCGCCGGGAAATTGAACGGGGAATTCAATTGGCCCGTGAATATGAAGATATTATAGTGGCAGTGAATGTAGGGAATGAAGCCCTTGTTTCCTGGACCGATCATCTGGTCGAAACCGATACGGTGATAGAATACGTCAAACAAGTAAAAAATGCGATATCTCAGCCCGTTACGGTTGCGGAAAACTACTTCTGGTGGGCGACAGAGGGGGCGGAATTAGCGAGGGAAGTTGATTTTCTCGGTGTCCATACGTATCCTGTATGGGAGGAAAAAGATATCGATGAGGGATTATCCTATACAATAGAGAACCTGCAATTAGTCCGGGACGCATTGCCCGACAGTCCTATGGTTATCGCTGAAGCGGGATGGGCAACGATTGCTTCCGAGTTTGGCGAGCGGGCAAGTGAAGAAAAGCAGATGCGGTATTATAAAGAATTATTTGACTGGGCTACGGAGATGAACATCACGACGTTCTGGTTTGAAGCGTTTGATGAGGACTGGAAAGGAGATCCGAATGATCCGCTGGGCGCTGAGAAGCACTGGGGATTATTTACCGTAGACAGAGAAGCAAAACTTTTAATGCAGCATAAATATCCGGAACTTGTACCGGCTAACCAATAGGAGATGACCTGTTAGAAATTATTAACCACGAAGTCCACTAAGGTACACCACGAAGGGTCACCACGTTAGGAGATAGAAAATGAAAAAAAATATAATTCTATTTTATATGCTGCTCACCATCGCAGTCTCACCTATCGTCTTTTCATCGGACTGGCAGATTGTTTGGCAGGATGAGTTTAATGGTTCAATTTCCTCAGACTGGAGCTTTGATGTTGGTTATGGCAATTGGGGGTGGGGTAATGACGAGTGGCAATATTATACCCAGGATAATGCCATTATCGGCGACAGCACTTTGATAATCCGTGCTACCTTAGAAGGAGCCCCGGGAAAGCGTGACGGCAGTATTAAATCAGCCAAGTTGATAACAAAAGATAAATTTTCTTTTACGTACGGGAAAATCGAAGCAAGGATTAAACTACCGAGAGGAAAAGGTCTCTGGCCCGCTTTCTGGATGCTTGGGACAAATATCACGGAAGTGAGCTGGCCTCAATGCGGTGAAATCGATATTATGGAAAATGTCAATGGCCAGAGCACGATACACGGCACGGTGCATTGGGGTGAAAACAACTCGCACAGGCAATACGGGTGCAGTGTTCAGAATGTAGCTATTGACGAATTCAATGTCTATACAGTTATATGGGACCGGAATTATATTCGATGGCAACTCAACGGAGTGACATATTGCTCGCTAAACATCACTCCGGAGAGATTTAGTGCATTTCATAAAAGTTTTTATGTCATATTAAATCTGGCTGTCGGTGGCAACTGGCCGGGCGACCCGGATAATACCACACCGTTTCCGGCTGATATGGAAATCGATTATGTGCGGGTCTATACAATGGAAGGACCCCAAATGAGTGTCTCACCCCGGGAAATACGGTTCATGATGGATAAGGGAGATGCAGGCGCAGTAGAGCTGCAGACCCTGAATATTACCAATACAGGAGGCGATACCCTCGATGCCATAACCGTACAACCGGATGTGGATTGGCTGGATATTACCCCAATAAACAATACTGGTAATGATCAGTCTTTTGAAGTACGTTTAAATGAAAATGCCGATACGCTCCGATATGGCAGCCATACCGCAACCCTTGCCCTGGAAACATCGAATGCTTCCCCCGACACAGTCCCGGTGCACGTGCAGGTAGGTACTAATCTGGTCTTAAACAATATCACAAATGCCTCATCTGTTGAGCCAAATCCACCGAATAATGAAGATGTAAATCCCCGCAATGTGAATGACGGGGATACAAGCACGAGATGGTTAAGTGAAGCGAGTGATCCGCAATGGATTTCTATTCATTTAAACCGTATATTTTTGAACAGGCTTTTTTCGGTTGAAGCCGTTAAATTATATTGGGATGATACGTATGCGAAGGAATATGAAGTTCACCTTTCCAATTCATCGGATTTCTCCGATTATGATGTTATAGCCGTTGAATCAGACGGTGATGGCGGTATTGATTATCTGGTTACAAATAGTAACGTAACGGGAAAATTTATCCGGCTTTATGGAATAAGCCGCGGTGGTGAAGGTGGATATTCGCTGCGCCAATTTGAAGTCTACGGCGGAGGCGTCTCCACGAATGTCACGGAAGATGACCATATTGATAGTGCCGTGCAGTATACATTACAAACAGCGCCAAATCCTTTTAATATGGAAACCACCGTTTATTTCAGCATCCCGGATAGACAGGAAGTTACTATTGATTTATTCAATATAAATGGACAACTGATTAAAAATATAATTTCGGAAGACCGGCCTGCCGGCAGTCATCAGGTTCGATTGAACGCGGATAATTTGAGTTCCGGTGTTTATTTCCTGCGATTCATGACTGTGAACCGTACGATTAGTCATAAGATGATTCTGCAAAAATGAGTTGAAGGAATCGGGATACCCGTCGCCGGTTATCCCGGAAATGAAATAGTGGGTGCATATGACCATTCCGAAAACCGAGGGCGTTGATGAGGCCTGTTCAGGGCTGCGGGGAAAAGACGAAAATCCGAAGTATGGGAAAATCTGATAGTTTCGACTGAAAGGAGAAACGATGTATGTTTAAAAATATATTATTCCTGCCGATCATGTTTATCGCAGTTACAGTTTTCATTTCATGTGAGGGGAACAGAGGAGTACTGACGACAAAAGAGATTCTTGTTACTTCAGAGGCCGGTGACAAAATCGCCCCCAGACCGAACATCTCATTTGTGAAGGGACAAGCCCAGGATGGTAACATTATTACAATTCAGCCCGATGTCATCAGGCAAGAGATATACGGTATCGGTTCATCCTTTACAGAGTCATCTGCGTTTGTTTTAGCACATCTGGATAAGGAGCAACGCGTGGAAGTGATGGAGAAAATTTTCAGCGACGAAGGGGCAAATTTTTCACTTGCGAGAACCCATATCGGTTCATGCGATTTTACCGTGGAAGGTAAATATTCTTATCTGGATAAAGAGGGGGATACTGAGTTACTCAGTTTTAGTATTGATCCCGATGAGGAAGGTTTTGATCCTCAAAAATATCCCGGTATACGGGACCCGTCGTATGATTTACTACCTATGATAAAAGAAGCAATAGACATTAAAAACAACCAAACAGATAATGAGTTGAGAATCGTTGCATCTGCGTGGACTGCCCCGCCCTGGATGAAGGATATTGAAGACTGGTACATCAAAGGAACACCGGAAAATAATTTTAAGGGTACGGGAGGTCAACTCAAACCGGAGTATGAGGAGACGTATGCAGATTACCTGATACGATATCTGGAAGAATATAAAGCGGAGGGTGTCGATATATGGGGTATCACACCGGTTAATGAGCCTCACGGAAATGACGGTAACTGGGAGAGTATGCATTTTACACCCGAATCTCAAAATCAATTCATCAAAACCTACCTCGGGCCGAAGCTTGTACACGGCGGATTCGAAGATGTAAAACTTCTCATATTCGATCAGAACAGGGATGCTGTGGAACAATGGACGGATGTAATTTTAGGTGATGAAGAGACTGCTCAATATGTATACGGCACCGCCGTTCATTGGTATTCGAGTACGTATAAAGTGTATGAGGATGTGTTTGAACGTATCAATGAAAAATATCCTCATCATGCGATCATACATACCGAAGGATGTATTGACAATCTGGGTAATGAAGCTCCCGACGGTGTTCTGGATCCCGAGGGCTATAAAGAAGAAAACTGGTTCGATAACGATTCGTTCTGGTGGAACGAGAATGCTACCGATTGGGCTTACTCCGTAACATGGGAAGGTGTCAATGCCGAATATCACCCCATCTATACCCCGGTTCACCGGTATGCGAGAGATATTATCGTCGGTATTGATCACTGGTTACGGGGCTGGATCGATTGGAATATTGTGCTTGACGAGAGGGGCGGACCCAATCATGTCGGCAACTATTGCGGTGCACCGATTATGATCGATACCGACAGCAAATATGTTTACTATACACCGATTTACTACATACTCAAACAGTTTAGCCGGACAATCAGGCCGGGTGACAGGGCTGTACAGACAGAAAAAGTCCTGGACGGATTGGACAACGATGCACTGCATGCCTGTGCAACGATCAACGATGCAAATGTTCTCACGGTGCAGTTATTAAATACGACAAAAGAGCCGATAACATACAGTCTACAAATCGATGATCAGTATGCGTCTATAACAATGGATCCCAACGCCGTGCAGACGGTTCGTATTCAACTTTAAACTGAGAAACATTGATTAGTTTTTTATGAAAATCGTACCCTTCATAAACATGATAAAGAGCGCGTGTTTCGTTGTAACATGCCTTACGCTTTATCCGTATGCCCATCTCCTGGGTCAGTATGAGGATTATCGGTTTTCACATCTTACCGTCAATGACGGATTGTCTCAATCCAACGTTGTCAGCATTCTGCAGGACAGCAGAGGATTTATGTGGTTCGGTACATTTAACGGTCTGAACCGGTATGACGGCTACAATTTTGAAATATTTCAACATCAACTCGAAGACCAATATAGTATAAGTCATAATTTCATTTCATCACTGTATGAAGATCGTACGAATATACTGTGGGTGGGCACACCGGACGGTTTAAATTATTATGACAGATCGAGCAACCATTTCATCTCTTTCATGCATGATCCGCACAATCCCGAAGGCATAAGTGATAATTCAATAGAAGTGATTTTTGAAGACAGCCAAAACAGATTGTGGATCGGAACGGGATTTGGCGGACTCAACAGGTATGACCGGGAACGCGGAATATTTATCCATTATGTTCATAATGCACAGGATGAAATAAATATAAGCAGTAATTTTATACGGGAAATCTTTGAAGACAGTAAAGGAAATGTCTGGATTGGTCATGGGAATGGTGCAATCGATATTTTAGCGGAAGGAGATTCAACGTTTACAGCATTAGACATCCATGGTTCAAAGCTGACAGAGTCCAGAATAACAGGCATTGTTGAATCGGAAAACGAAAGTATCTTCATCGCTACCCAGGGTGACGGTCTTTTTCAATTAGAATATAATGGTGAAAAAACAACCATAACAAACCATTTTCTAAAGGAATCAGGTCGGCCCAACACCATAAGCAGCAATATCCTTCTGGATATATGCATCGGGGAAATCGGTAAACTTTGGATCGCGACTGAAGATGATGGGTTGAATATCCTGAATACGGAAACGGGAGAGTTTCAATACCTGAGAGCGGATCCTTTTGTGCCGTCCAGCTTGAATTATAACTCAATCTGGACGATTTATAAAGACAGGTTGGGGCTCATCTGGCTGGGTACATACGCCGGCGGCGTGAATGTATATACCGGCATGAAAAACTATTTCAGACACTTTAAACATTACCCCGGCCATGACAATTCCCTGAGCAACAATATGGTAAATGCTTTTTGGGAAGAGGATGACACGAAAATATGGGTTGCGACAGACGGCGGCGGACTGAATCTGATGGACTGGGAGCGAAATGAATTTAAACATTATAAAACATCCAATAGCAATATCGGCAGTAATATTATTGTATCATTATTCGATGACAGCAGAGATCGTTTATGGGTCGGGACCTGGGGAGATGGCTTATACCATTTCGATAGAACGGGTAATCAATTTATCCGGTATTCAAGAGAGCAGCATGGATTAGGCAGTAATAATATTTTATATATACAGGAGGATAATAAAGGGGGATTATGGCTGGCTACATTCTGGGGAGGGTTGACGTATTTCAATCCTCAAACCGATATTGTTAAAGTATATACCGTGCAGAACAGCGGATTAAGCAACGACGATGTACGTGTCATCTCCTTTGATGGTCAGGGCCGTTTATGGGTTGCAAGCGATGTCGGTATCGATCTTTTTGATCCTGAGACAGAAATTTTTAAAACATATCAACACGATGAAAAAGACAAAAACAGTATAAGCAAAGGATTCGTTCATTCCATTTTGGAAACCGGAGATGCAACCATATGGGTAGGTACGGCCGGCGGACTGAATAAATATAATCACGATACCGACTCTTTTATTCACTATACAAAGAAAGATGGATTACCGGATAATACCGTAAAGAGTATGCTCGAAGACGGAGAGGGAAACATCTGGATAGGCACCAATAAAGGAATTTCACGATTCGATCCACGGAACGGAACCTTCAAAAACTTTGATATGTCTGATGGATTGCAGGGAAATGAATTCAATACCATGAGCTGCTACAGGACAAGCAATGGCGATGTCTTATTCGGCGGAACGAACGGATTTACTATGTTCCGGCTGGAGGATTTTGAAGAAAATCAATTTATTCCTCCCGTCGTCATTACGGATTTCAGAATATTCAATAAACCCGTCCCCGTAGGAGAGGAAAATTCTCCTCTGAGCAAACATATCAGCGAAACGAAGGATTTGAATCTTTCATATAAACATTCTGTCTTTTCCTTTGAATTTGTCGCACTGAATTATGTATTACCCGAAAAAAATGAATTCGCGTATATGATGGAAGGCTTTGATCCCGACTGGAACTATGTAGGCGGAGTACGCAGCGCAACGTATACCAATCTCGACCCGGGCAATTATACATTCAGAGTGAAGGCATCCAATAATGATGGTATATGGAATGAAGAAGGAACCTCCATACATATCAGTATTAGCCCTCCCTTTTGGAAAACCTGGTGGGCGTATCTTATTCAATTTTTAATATTCTGTTCCGTCATTCTTTTTGTTATCAGTTATTTTGTCGGCCGTCAAAGACTCAGAACTGCGCTGAAGATTGAACATCTTGAACTTGAGAATATGTATGAGATGGATCGGAAAAAGATGCAGTTTTTCAACAATATTTCGCACGAATTTAATTCACCGATCACACTAATTCTGGATCCGCTTGAAAAACTGATCAGAAGCGCCAAAGTAGAAAAAAGAGCTAAATCAAGTCTGGCATTGATCTATAGAAATGCGTCCAGACTGAAACGTATGATAGATCAATTGAAAGACTTTCATAGCATTGAAACAGGCAGTCTCAAGCTGCAGCTTTCAAAGGGGGACATCATACAATTTATCAGGAATATAGCCGACTCCTTCCGGGAATACGCGGAAGTCCGTAAAGTAAAATATGTATTCAGTCCGAATCCTGAAAGTTATTTCGCATGGTTCGACTCCGACAAGCTGGATAAAATCCTGTATAATATATTGTCAAATGCTTTTAAGTTTACTCCTGAAAACGGAGAAGTAAAAGTATCGGTTTCAATCCTGCCTTCATATGAGCTGAACACCGACACGTACAAGGCGGAAAAATATATAGAAATTATTGTCAAGGATAGCGGAATCGGAATTCCGAAAGAAAAAAGAGATGACATATTCAAACGTTTCAGTCATGTTGATGAATATAAAGGCCGGCAATTTGACGGCAGCGGTATAGGACTCGCGTTCGCTCATGAATTAATAGTGTTGTATAAAGGGCATATTGATTTTGTAAGCGAAGAAGGAGAAGGGACCGAATTTATTGTTCACATCCCCGTTGACGAACAATTTTTGGAAGAACATCAACTGGTTTCGGAATTCACTGTTATACCTCTGGATGATCGTGCGATTTCATATCAGTCGGATCTGGTGAATAGAACGGACGATTCTGATGGCAGTGTTCAGAAACAGATGCAAACTCAAAATCTCCCGGTTTTACTGATTATCGATGATGACAGAGAAGTCAGAAAATACATCAAGGATTCTCTGGATCTGAAATATCGAATAATTGAAGCCGAAGACGGGACCGATGGTATAAAAAAAGCAAAGGCCATAATACCTGACCTGATTATTGCCGATTTAAAAATGCCCGGGATTTCAGGAATAGAGCTTTGCACGCGGCTTAAGCAGAGTATTAAAACAAGCCATATCCCCATAATAATATTAACAGCATATTCTTCGTCCGAGTACAAAATGAAGGGATTACAAAAAGGTGTTGACGCGTATCTTACCAAGCCCTTTAATATTGATATTCTTGAAGCTCAGATCGTTAATTTACTGAGTACACGAGAAAAATTAATAGATACATTCCGAAAGGAATTTGTTTTTGAGCCAAAAAAAATTGTTGTGTCTGATCTGGATGCCAAATTTCTTAAACAAATCATCGAAATAATTAAAAAGCATTTGTCAGACCCTGAATTTAATTCTGAAATGCTTGCAAACGAAATCGGGTTAAGCCGAATGCAATTATATAGAAAAATACGCGGATTGACAGATCAGACCGTTCATGAATTTATCCGGAGTATCCGGCTGGAACACGCTGTCAAATTACTGGAAGACAAAAAAATGACGATTACTGAAGTTGCCTTTGAGGTCGGTTTCAATGATTTGACCTATTTTGCCCGGTGTTTTCGCAAGCAGTATGATAAGTCTCCGTCTGAATATATTTCAAGCAAAAAGAAAAAATAAATCACCCTTATGTAAACAGGTTTTATATGTGACAATAGTCCGAATATCTGGTACTCCAGTCCGATAAATATTCTCTTATTCTCATCTCCGACTCCTCCCAACCTGTCTTTGTTATCTGGTTGTTTTTTATGAGTTTATAAGTATTAATCCTATTGCCGCATTTTTCCAAACCCATGTTACTATTGTCCTTTATTTTGTTAATATCCGCCGAGCATTTTGAAACGGACAGTATTACATTAATCTTGTATCAATAAAAAGCCCAGCAATCACTAAATTTTTCTTACCTAATATGTCTATGCAGCCGGCTACGAACACACAAACAGGCAAATTATCATTTGTCGAAAAAGTTGGATATGGATTGGGAGATACGGCTTCCAATTTATATTTTCAAATGTTTATCATTTTCTTAATGTTTTTCTATACCGATATTTTCGGTATTCCGGCAGCTGCAGCAGGCACTATGCTTGTGGTATCCCGATTCTGGGATGCTATCAACGATCCGCTGATGGGCATCATTGCGGACAGGACTAATACCAGGTGGGGGAAATTCCGGCCCTATTTAATCTGGATATCCGGTCCGCTGGCAGTGATCGGTGTGTTCACTTTTTTGACTCCCGATTTCAGTGTGACAGGGAAGATAATATACGCTTATATAACCTATACTTTGATTATGATGGCGTATACAGCCATTAATATCCCCTATTCTGCTTTAATGGGCGTCTTATCACCCAACACAATTGAAAGGACCAGCGTTTCCACCTACAGATTTGTACTTGCGTTTGTGGGCGCTTTTTTGGTTCAGGGCTTAACGTTGCCTCTGGTTAATTTTTTTGGTAAAGGGGATCAGGCTGTGGGATTTCCGTTCACAATGGGTTTTTTCGGTATTCTGGCCGGTTTGATGTTTTTTATTACCTTTAAAACCACAAGAGAAAGGGTGCAACCACCTCCACTTCAGAAAAGCTCACTAAAAAATGATTTAAAGGACTTGGGCAGGAACAAACCCTGGATGATTTTGCTCATCATGGGTGTTTTTTCTTTGGGTTATGCCATTCTACGCGGCGGCACGATCATATATTATTTTAAATATTATTTAGAGAATACAGCCCTGACATCTCTGTTTATGGTTTTAGGTACTGTTGCAGTCATTGCAGGTGTCGCTTGTACGCAATTTTTCGCCAGACGTATCGGCAAGAAAAAACTCTATATAATAGTTATGACAATGGCTTCGCTGTTGACAATGCTTTTTTACTTCATTCCAAGAGATAATATTACGCTTATATTTGCGGTACATATACTGATATCATTTGCCATGGGTCCTCAGGCCCCGTTATTGTGGGCAATGTATGCCGATACTGCAGATTATTCACAATGGAAAAATGGAAGGAGAGCAACCGGTTTGGTCTTTTCGGCAGCAACTTTCGCGCAGAAATTCGGCATTGCCCTGGGCGGAGGATTGTTAGGATGGCTCCTGGCGTATTTTGGATTTATCGCCAATGTTCCGCAAACTCCGGATACACTGAACGGAATTCTCCTGATGATGAGCTTTATTCCGGCCATAGGAAGCTTGGTCGCGGCCGTTGCTGCTTTATTCTATCCGCTTGATGATGCTACAATGCAAAAAATCGAAAAAGATCTTGCAGAGAGAGCAAGTGAACAGTAATGAAATGAAAAGCAAGTATGTATGGAGTAAAATCCGTTACGTGAATCTGTCTGTAGGCGCTTTTTAAATCATAGTATGAGGAAATATCAGATGAAGAAACTTTCAATTATTATTATTCTTTTATTGCCGGCGATTCTGTTTATTTTTTGTCAACCGGCTCCGGTAATCAAAATAGAAATCAAGGAAACAGAAGACGGGTTTGTGCTTTATCGGAAAGGGGAGCCTTATTTCATAAAAGGTGCGGGTATCGAGTCTCATTATGACAAACTTGCCAAAAGCGGGGGCAACAGTATTCGTGTGTGGGGTATTAATCAATGGGAAGAAGCCTTCCGGATGGCGGAAAAATATGGTCTCACAGTATGTGCGGGAATGTGGCTTGAACAGGAAAGACAGGGGTTTGATTACGATGATCAGGAAGCCGTCGACGCACAATTCGAGAGTCTTAAATCCGCTATTCTGAAATACAAAGATCACCCCGCTTTACTTATGTGGGGGGTCGGGAATGAACTGGATTTGATGTTTGAAAACCCGAAAGTATGGGATGCCGTGGAACAGGTTGCTGCCTATATCAATGAAGTCGATGGTAAGCATCCCATAATGACGGCAACCGCTTTTATCCGGGAAGACGTCGTTGCACAAATCAAAAGCAGAGCTCCAAGTATCGATATTTTAGCTGTCAATGCATATGCGGGATTGCCCAGCGTAGCAGAGTTTGTCAGGGAATATGGATGGGATAAACCATATATACTGGGTGAGTGGGGAACCGTCGGACATTGGGAGGTGCCCCTTACAAGCTGGGATGAACCGATTGAATTAACCAGTCATGAAAAAGCGCATGTATATAGAACAGGATATGAAGAACATATCCTGACAGACCCTGCCTGCCTGGGAGGATATGTGTTTTTGTGGGGAGCAAAACAGGAGAGAACACCTACCTGGTACAGCATGTTTTTACCGACGGGAGAGAAGACAGAATCAGTAGATGCTGTTTATCAGTTATGGCAGGGTCACGCGCCGGAAAACAGAAGTCCGGTTCTGGATTCTCTAAGATTGAACGATCAATGTGCTCATTCAGATATAATATTGGAACCGTCTTCCGAAAATGTGGCCAGGGTCTGGGCCACCGATCCCGATAATGATGAGTTAACACTCACATGGGAAATTCTCCACGAAACAACGGATAAAGGAGAGGGCGGTGACAGAGAAGAAAAGCCGGATAAAGTAGAAGGTTTGAAAAACAGGCAGGTAGAGGATAAGCTGTATTTCCAGGCGCCGGAGCAGGAAGGTCCGTACCGATTATTTATTTATGTCTATGATAAGCGCGGCGGCGGAGCCCATGCAAATATTCCTTTTTATGTGAGCAGACAGACGGCGGGATTAAGGTAATATGTCTTTGAAAAATACATATATCGGATCAAACAAAGTAGAACAGATTGAAAAGCCTGTTCGTGGTGACATTGTCGATTTTTGGGGAGAAGCATACTATAAAATTTCCAATTATGATCACATGGCTCCGTTCCTGATGAGTATTGTGAGTGATTCCGATGTATGGATGTTTATCTCCAGTAACGGTGCTTTAACCGCGGGACGCAGAAATCCTGACAACGCTTTGTTCCCCTATTATACAGACGACCGTATTCACGATTCTCAGGATATTACCGGCAGTAAGACTATTCTTCTGGTTACAGTACATGACAGAAAATTTTTATGGGAGCCGTTTTCATCCAGATACCAATTTGTTTATAACACGGAAAACAACCTTTATAAAAATATCGTCAGTAATCAGGTCGTATTCGAAGAAATAAATCATGATTTATCCGTGACGTTCAGATATGCATGGACAAATTGCGACAATTACGGGTTTATTAAAAAATCCCAGATTATAAATCATAATAATCATACTGTTTCCGTACGATTACTGGACGGGATACAAAATATTCTTCCGTCGGGAGCGGATAAAAAATTTCAGCTTGAATACAGCACGCTTCTGGACGGATATAAGAGAAATGAATTGGTACCGGAATCCGATGTGGCTCTATATACATTGAGTTCCATTCCGACGGACAAAGCAGAACCCAGTGAGGCCCTACGATGCACGGTCGTCTGGTCTTTGGGATTGAAAGATAAAACTATATTGTTGTCCGATAAGCAGGTCGGGGCATTTCGTCGGGATGTTTCAGTCGAACAGGAGGCCGATATCAAAGGCAGACGGGGCGCATATTTGGCGGAAACCCGACTTGTTCTACCTCCTGAGCATACGAAGGACTGGTATTTTATCGCTGATATAAACAAAGACCAATCCGATGTCATTGCGCTTTCTGATAGACTTGCTTCTGATTCAATCACCGTGGACACTATTAATCTGGAGATACAGAGGAGCAGGGACAACTTAACTGATCTGACGGCAAAAGCCGATGGGTGTCAAAAGGGTGGGGATATACTTACTACTTTTCGTCATGTTTCCAATACCCTGTTTAATGTTATGCGCGGCGGGATTTTTGATAATAATTACAAGGTGCAAAAGGATGACTTCCTGTCATTTATTTGCACGGCGAATAAACATCTGGCGGGAAAATATAATTCTTTTCTGTCGGAACTGCCCGAGGATATCAATCACCATGATTTGCTGCATCAGGTTGCATTATTACATGATGCGGATTTCGAAAAGCTGTGCTATGAATATTTACCGATAACATTCAGCCGGCGGCATGGCGATCCGAGCCGGCCATGGAATTATTTTTCAATTGATATCAAAGATGAAGACGGGCGTAAAGTATTACATTATCAGGGAAATTGGCGGGATATTTTTCAGAACTGGGAGGCCCTCGCTTACAGCTACCCCGGATATATCGAGAATATGATTACCAAGTTTGTCAACGCCTCAACAGCCGATGGATATAATCCGTACCGCGTCACCCGAGATGGTTTCGACTGGGAGGTGCTTGACCCCGATGACGCGTGGTCTTACATAGGATATTGGGGCGATCATCAGATTATATATCTTTTAAAATTATTGGAATTATCTCAATACTTTCATCCCGGAAAACTTACATCCTTATTACCCAAGAACATTTTTGCATATGCGAATGTACCGTATCGGATAAGGAGCTTTGAAAATATTCTTGAAGACCCCCAAAATACCGTTGATTTTGACCCGAATGAACATAATAAAATTAACAAGAGGGTCGAGAGAATCGGCACCGACGGGAAATTCCTTTTTACCGGTGATGATAAGATATATCATGTAAACCTCACTGAAAAACTGCTGCTTCCGCTTCTTGTGAAACTGTCGAATTTTATCCCTGAGGCCGGAATCTGGCTAAACACCCAACGCCCCGAATGGAATGATGCCAATAATGCACTGGTTGGCTACGGTGCATCAATGGTAACGCTTTATCATATCAGAAGATATGTCGCGTTTTTACAAGATTTGCTGGATGAGCATACCACACAGTCAGTCCCGATTTCCATAGAGGTGAAAGATTTCTTTGATCGAATAACAGAAGTGCTTGCAGAGTTCAGGCATATGTTGAGCCAATCGATATCTGATTCACAAAGAAAACAAATTGTGAAAGAGCTAGGGTATGCCGGCAGTGCATACAGGGATCATATATATAACCGGGGATTTTCTGATTCCAGAACTGCAATAAAGAATCAGGAGATACTCTCTTTCTTACAATTGGTGCTTGAATATATTGATCATTCGATTCGCGCGAATAAACGGGATGACAATGTATATCACTCTTATAACCTGATTAAAATCAATGACAACGGTGTTCAAATCAGACGGCTCTATGAAATGCTCGAAGGTCAGGTGGCTGTTTTAAGCAGTCGATACTTATCCGTTAACGAGTCGCTATCTCTTCTGAAATCACTGAAACAAAGTACATTGTACAGGCAAGACCAGAACAGCTATATGCTCTATCCGAACCGTAATCTTGCGCACTTTGTTGAAAAGAATACAATCCCTGCCTCTCTATTACGGGAATCCCGGGTTTTATTACGTATGCTCGAAGAGAAAGATGGGGCGCTTGTAAAGCTTGATGTAAACGGGAATGCGCACTTTAACAGCAAATTCCGGAACGCGGGTGTTTTAAGAAGTACAATCGATCAACTGGCAAAAAACGGTGGTCGAATTTCGAAGGAAGAAATGACACAGGTACTGGACGTGTACGAGACTGTTTTTGATCATCAGTCATTTACGGGAAGATCGGGAACATTCTATAAGTATGAGGGGCTCGGCAGTATCTACTGGCACATGATTTCCAAACTGTTACTTGCCGTTCAGGAAACATTTTTCAGAGCTGTTGATGAAGGTGCCGATAACTGTGTTTTATCGGAGCTCCGGAATAAATATTTCGAAATCAAAGACGGTATCGGAGTTCATAAAAATCCCGGGGAGTATGGTGCTTTCCCGACGGATCCCTATTCTCATACCCCTGCACACACCGGTGTCCAGCAGCCCGGTATGACCGGCCAGGTGAAAGAAGATTTGATCTCAAGATGGGGTGAGCTGGGTCTCATAATCAGAGACGGTCAGATTCATTTTTCACATTCACTTTTCAGAAGCAGTTGGTTCCTGAACAAGTCTCAGGTTTATTATTATTTCGATCTGAACGGTAAAAGGCAGTCTTTAATGTTATGTGAGAACATGTTTGCCTATACTTTTTGCCAGGTACCTGTCATTTATATTTTATCTGATCAGAGTAAAATTTGTGTGCATTTCAAAGACGGTTCGGAAGAAGAGATATATGATAACAAAATCAGTGGATCGATCAGTCAGTCAATATTCCGGCGTGAGGATAAGATTAACAAAATAGAGATTATGTTTAGTCTTTAAACAATGCAATGAAAGTCCAAGGAGGAGATATGAAGAAAATCCTTTTAATTATATGGCTGGTGACCTGTATGTCGATACAGGTTTTCGCCCAGAGTTCCCGGATCGTCGGTACAATTACCGATGCGACTACGGGGAGTACGCTGCCCGGTGCTAATGTCTTTATCAGAGACAGCAATATGGGGAGCGCTTCAGATAGAAATGGTGAGTATATAATACGAAATGTAGCTCCCGGCACGTACACTCTTCTGGTCTCATATGTCGGATATGAATCCGTTGAGATACCGGTAGAGGTTGAAGCGGGAGAAATCGTACAAAGAGATATTCAGCTGACATATAAAGTTCTGTTAGGTGAAGAGGTCGTTGTAACGGCCCAGGCCGAAGGCCAGATGCAGGCAATCAACCAGCAAATCTCTGCTCTCACCGTTCAGAATATCGTTTCAGCTACAAAAATCCAGGAACTGCCCGAATCCAATGCCGCCGAGGCAGTAGGCAGATTGCCGGGTATTTCTCTGCAGCGCGAAGGTGGAGAAGGAAATAAAGTGGTGATTCGTGGATTATCCCCGCAATATAATAAGATTCAGGTTGATGGTGTTTCTTTAGCGGCTACCGGTGAAGACGACCGTAGCGTTGATTTAAGTATGATATCACCGGAAGTTCTTGCCGGTATTGAAGTAAGCAAAACAGCCATGGCCGATCGGGAAGCAGACGTGTTGGGGGGTACGGTAAATTTCGTCTTAAGAGGTGCTCCGAGGGAGCCCATGTTGAGTTTTAGTGCACAAACCGGGTATAATGACCTCAGAGGCGAGCTGAAAAACTATAAATATAACATAGGCGGCGGTAAACGATTTTTCGATAATAGAGTGGGATTATTTGCAATCGGAAATATTGAAAGAGTAGACAGAAGCGACAACAGCGTTTTTGCCAATTATCAAATGTTCCAGGACAGCATATCAATTGCCAATGGATTGGGTTTCCAGGATGTTGACCGAATAGTCGATCGTCTGGGCGGTGTTGTGGTTCTGGATTATACTACACCGAATACCCATCTGAAATTCTCAAATATGTTCAGTAGAATCGATGAGGATACATATCACAGGCAAGAATACCTGGATGCTGTAGCCAGACACCATCGCTATCTTGGAGTCCATGGAGTAGAAGATATCACTGTCTCAATGAATTCTCTGCAGCTTGAGCAATATATCGGAAGGGTTTTGTTAACGAGCGGCATGAGTTATTCCCAATCCAGAAGTAATATTCCCGAACAAATAATAATCGAAGCAAATGAAAACCTCGCATTTGTTAGGGGTTGGAGTTATACGGAAGAATTTCTCCACCCTGCAGATTTCACAAGAAAAGCAGTTAACGATACATCAAGAATTTATATAGAATGGTTCAGAGAGAGAAATGCGAAAGTTTCAGAATCTGAATTTTCAACAAATCTTAATCTGGAATGGGGTTATGAAACCCGTATTGCTCAAATAAACCTTAAAATAGGCGGTATGTATAAGCATAAGGTTAAATCTTATGACAATGAAGAAGCAAGAGTACCGCTTGCCTGGAATGATTTGGCCTTGGCGAGAACATTCCTGGCGGATGAATTTGGATTGACGGGATATGATATCGATAATGATTTCCCCTATTTCCCTTTTATTGACAGAGGTTATGATCCCGGAAGGTTTATGGCAGGTAACTTTGCTATTAATCGCATTCCCGACCGCGATAGATTGGTCAAGTATTACAAGGCAATAAAAAATCTCGAGGAGGTTCGGGGTTCGCCGGTAGGGAAAACTGTGTTCCGGGATTATACTGCTTCTATTATGAATGATTATGACGGTTATGAAGATTATCTCGCGGGGTATATACTTCCGATAATCCGATTCGGTGAGATTTTAACATTCATACCCGGCGTGCGTTACGAACAGAATAAGACAAATTACAGCGCGAACAGAGCGTTCAGCGCCGCAAGATGGGCCGACCCCATTCTGTTTGAAAATGTCTCTTCTATTAGAAAGAATGATTATTTCCTACCGATGTTGCACGTAAAATACCAGCCATTCCATTGGTTTGATATTCGCGCCAGCTACACTGAAACACTTTCAAGACCCAGTTATGAAAGGATCATTCCAACATGGTCAACATGGGAAAGTAATATCGCCTATAACAACACAGGCCTTGTGCCTGCAACGTCAAAAAATACCGATTTGTTCTTTTCTTTTTACACCAATCAAATCGGACTTTTTACTATAGGCGGATTTCATAAAAATATCAGAGATTTTATTTTTGATACAGTGATATGGATTATCGATGAATCCTTTCTTAACCCGGAATGGCCGGCATCGGTTCGGCCCGGCGGAAGAGCGTACGGTTTTATTAATAATCCGAATATAGCAACGCTGTACGGTTTCGAGGTTGAATGGCAGTCAAATTTCTGGTTTTTGCCCGGTGCACTAAGAGGTCTGGTCTTGTCGACAAATTATACCTATACCTATTCCAGTCTCGTATATCCCCGCGTTGAAGCGGTTTGGGGAACGGTTCAAGTAGGTCCAATAAGGGTTCCCAGAGTTGTTGATACAAAGGACGGCAGCTATGAAGCACGGCTTCTTGATCAGCCTACACATATATTTAATATCACACTTGGATTCGATTATAAAGGATTCGGTATACGGTCTTCTATGCAGTTCAGATCGGATGTTTTCGCCGGAATTCACTGGCACCCTCAGATGCGGTCGACCAGTGAACCGCTGACTCTTTATGATATGAAAATCCGGCAAAAATTACCTGTCAAAGGATTACAGGTGTTTTTCGATATCAATAATATCTCCGGAGCTATCGACCAGATCACAAACAATGGAACAGGCTGGTTCTCTTATAATAGTTATTACGGCTTGACCATGGTTGGTGGTATTCGATATGATTTTTAAATAATCTATGTATTGTTAAATATCAGATATAGCTGTTATTATTTGAGAGGAGGTGGTAGAAAACAAATTAACAAATTTGCGGGAAATAAATAATAGTTAAAAACAACCAATAGGAGAAATTCCCATGAGAAAGAAAAATTTGTTACTTGTGGTAGGTGTGTGTTTACTTTTTTCAGGATCGCTATTTGCGCAATCGGATACTTTGCATGTACCGGCTCTGACTGCTGACGGAGATTTTTATGTAAACTCCTTAATTAAATATGTAGCAGGTGATACCAGTGCAGCAGGTGAGCAGTTGCATAAAGTTTACAAACTGGAACGGGGTCAATTTTATGTGCTGGACAGTCCGTTGAATCTGAGAAATCCCGTTGAAATATACGCAGACCCGCCCGAGCCGGGTGATCCTGATAAAGTACCCCCGAAAATTGTATCTAACATAACTGTAGATGGTGGAACAGCCACCGGTAACCTGATTCAGTTATTCGCTGATTTTACAATCAAAAATGTATGGCTGGCCGGCATGAATCTGGGGCACACGGACCGTGGATGGGGATTTGGGCAAGCCATTGCGGTACAGGATTCTTTTGTGACTGTGAATATTGACGGTCTCTGGCTCGATTATAACGGCTGGTCTATGATAGGAACGGAGGCGCCTCATACCCGTTGGTTTATCAACGGGTTACACGCAAGGAATCAACAAAACCCGGGCGATCAATGGACCACGTTTGCATTCTTTTTTGAAAATGCGGCTGTCGTCGATACCTTTGTCGTCACAAACAGTACCTGGTTTCAGGCAAATAGTTTTTTCCTGTTCCCACCACCTGTCGTTCAGTATTTAAAGATAGATCATTGTACATTTGTTAATACATTGAAATGGCCGTTACATAGAACACAATGGCAAAGAGAAGCGTATATAACAAATAATATCTTTTACAATGCAGGCGCTCTATCGATGACAGAGGAAGAACAAGAAGGTCAGGATTCACAAAGCCTGGAGTTCGGGATTATTAATATCGACATGTTGGCAGCCAATGCCGATCCGGCTATTGATCCCGGCAGATGGACGATTCCCGAAGCAGAGCGCATCTTTCACGTGAAGAATAATTTGTGGTATTTTAGCGACGGTGTCCAGGATTACTGGGACGATTATGCCGCTGTGAAACCTGCTCTGTGGATGAATTCCCGGACAGAGGAAATGTTTGCGGACAATGAAACATGGCCCGGTTTGGTCGCTGAAAATAATTGGAACGAGGACCCATTGTTCAACGATTTCCCTCAGCTTGCCGACGCAAATGCTGAATTATACGCTGTTGTAAGAAGCATAAGAGATGGCGTTACCTATGAATGGGATTGGGATATTAATAAGGGAGAGGATTTTTACAGACTGATCCACGAACATCCGCTGCCGGAAAATTTCAGATCGTATACAGGTTTAACCGGTACGGACGGACTACCGCTCGGTGATTTGAGATATTATCCCGAAGAGGCGCTTGTTCCCGATCGTATCGATATAGTAGAACCACCGGATGGTGATCCCTCTCAGTTGCAGCCTTTCCCGGCTGTATTCAATATGGATACCGATATTGTCGACTGGACAGGTTACACGTTCTTCCCGTTCTCAGGTGCGGGCCTTGCACGTATCGGCAATCCCGACAAATCGGGTCTGAATGAAACCGACTTTGTTCTGGAATACACCAAACCCCAGGGCAGCGATGCATGGGCAGGATTCTTCTATAGTCTGGATAATCCGATCAATCTTACCGATGAATCGGTCTTCAAGCTCAATGTCTGGTCCCCGCGGGCAGATATCGAAGTTATTTTGAAACTGGAAGTCGAAGGCGGCCCCGCAACAGGCGACCTGAAAGCTGACGTTACCGCAGCCGGAGAGTGGGTTGAACTGATGTGGGATCTCAGCGGTCAGAATCAGGAAACCAATTGGGATAAGATCGTCGTTATTATAGATCTTGACGCGCATCCGGTACCGACAACGGAGACATGGTATGTCGATGATTTCCGTCTTGAAGGTATTACTCCGGTATCGGTTGAACAAATCGTCGGTGCGGGTGTTCCTGAAAGCTATGAACTCGGTCAGAACTATCCGAATCCGTTCAACCCGTCGACGACCATCCGCTTTGCATTACCGGAAGCGTCGAATGTTCAGCTTGAGATCTATAACGTCATGGGTCAGCGGGTGAATACCTTAATCGGAAACGAGATGTATAATGCCGGTTTCTATGAAGTTGTNTGGAACGGCCGCGACCAGAATAATATGCCTGTTGCCAGCGGTATNTATNTGTACCGTATTACGGCAGGAGNATTTACGCAGATCAAGAGAATGGTGTTCCTGAAATAAGGATCACATGTGATATGCGATGTGGTTTATGATATAACTGTTATACGGAAAAGAACGTCCACGGACGGACGTTCTTTTCCTTTTTTGTGATTCACAAATGTATATCTAAGAATAATCATGGACATAACAAAAATTTTTATTTCTTCCTTGTTACTCTTTACTTTTTCAATTGCCTTCGGTCAACAAAAAGATTTTATAAAACCCCTCAGTCCCTCATTTTATACAATGCCTTTGCATGATCCCCATGCCGTGTACCTTAC
>SL_3KL_010_SEDDRAFT_10001194_pt1 | contig 23285 bp, 17 predicted proteins | sample SodLakKL_010_SED_2_FD_10381 | JGI IMG/M metagenome (IMG submission 10381) | reverse complement strand
GTTTTTTCCACCATTTCGCCATCGCGGCCCTTAAAATACTCATTGGTAGCCAGCGGAAACCGGGCTACCTTCACCCCGCTCTCAAGGGTGTTGATCTCAGGATCCTTACCCAGGTTTCCCAGTAAGATCACTTTGTTCACTCCTGCCATAATACTGATATTTTAGGTTAAAAATTTATTTGTGTCTGCTAATTTAATTCTTTTTTAAACTAACCCGGAAACTATTTAGCCGAAATGTCAAAAAACATGTTTAAGCGATACAACGCCACGCAAATTAACCACATTTCCCGTTTCAGCAACATGGAATTTCCCATCCGGTTCTCCGTAGGCAGCCAGGTCATACACAAGTTCAAACCCCAGGGAAGTCCCGCCGGAGACATATACCAGCCGTGGAGCCACCCTGTACATATGGGCAATATTGGTTCCACGGGCCCAGACCTCCCCGGTGATCTCCTCAGAAGCACCCAGGTTTTCAGCGTATCCGGCAAATAAGCCATACTTCCAGGTCTCCTCTCCCCCTTCCAGGTCAGCCCAGGCGGAAGCGGAGCGGATCCCGGTATATGAATAAATCCCTCTTTCCGGATCCAGCAACTTGCTCTCCCCATAGCCGCCAAGCATAACCAGGTGACTGTTGTTATCACCGTAATATACCTGTGTTTTCAATGTGGCCGCGGATCCGGTGTAAACCAAATAAATGTTTCCCTGCATTCCCTGCATCATTTCGTTGGTTCTGAAACCTTCGGAAGAAACTTTCCGCGGCCGTAGAAACTGGTAACCGATGGTAGTCCCCACCAGCACTTTTTCATTCCGGTAACTCAAACGGGCCAGGGTTTCCGGTATCCGGCTGTTGCGAATATACAAAGAACTGCTTCCGTCGGGGCCCGGAGAAGGAAAGTCGCTTTGCGTCAAAACCGCGGCAAAAAAATCAAATCCGCCCCGGCTCCGGGTAACTCGGAGTTGCGGGGCCCTGTTCAGGCCATGATACGGAACACCACCGGCATAAGAAACCGTATGGGGGAAACACCCGGCAACAAACATGGGATGCCAGTATTGGCCTGCCAGCAATGTTGTTTCTGACCATTGCAGGGACAAATATGCATGCCGCAAACGGGCCATATGATGCAACCCGCGCGAAGTACCCAAAAAGTCACCTTCCAGGTGGATACCCAGCTCTGCACCAAACACTTCCGGCCCGGTCAGCACACCCCCCAGGCGGGAAGAAAGTACCATCATATTGAAAGAAGCATCTCTGTTAAGGTCATTGCCATCAGGATCCGGGTTCCGGCCATCCGGAAACAGCAATACCGTTCCTTCTCTCGCAGCAACCACTGCGCGGCTGTCAAAAATGGTCTCATAATTCAAAAACCCGTAAACAGACACTTCCCGGTTGGTGGCGTACCCCGTGAAATACCCGGCGAATAACAACACCGACATCAATAGCAATGTTCTCCCTTTCATAAATATCATAGCAGAAAATTTTGCCCGAAATTAGCAAAAATTAACCACACGATAGAAGCGCTCCACCAGCCTGGGTTTAGGTAGTTCCTCAAACAAATCAGGTCGTGTAAGCTGAAAATGCTTCTGTAAAATAACCAGTGAACCGCCGTTAACTTCCACCTGATAAAAACGGGCATATATTGTCTGGTGCGTAAGCTGGTGTTTCAGATGAACAGCTGATCCGGAAAAAACGAGTCCACCGGGCTCCACCCCCAGTTCCTCCCACCAGGTGTGATTCAGTAAAGCACTTTCCGGCAGTAAATGATCCGATTCCAGAAGTGGAAACTCATACATATTTTTCCAGATGTCATTGCCGGTCCGATGATGCACGAAAAAAACCGGCAAGCCTTCATGATCTCTGGCCCGGAACAGAAAATAATTAAAGTACCGCTCCCGGCCCGGAGTTTTCCGGTTACGCAAGGGATACTTCTTCACGCTTCCCCGCTGTCGGGCCAGGCATTCATGGTGAAAAATACAGGATTGGCACAAAGGATTAGCCGGTTTACATACCATTGAGCCAAAGTCCATCAAAGCCTGGTTGAAAGCCCCGGGCCTGTCATCGGGCACAAGATTCGTTGCAAGGTCATAAAACACCTTCTTTCCCCGGCTCGTGTCAATGCTGTAATCCACCGCAAAAATCCGGGACAACACCCTGTAAACATTCCCGTCAACTGCAGGAATTGCTTCGCCATAAGCCATGGAAGCAATGGCTGCAGCGGTGTATGGCCCGATCCCTTTCAGGCGGACAAGTTCTGTGCTGTGGGCGGGGAGTTCTCCTCCATGCTGCTCCACCACCTTCCTGGCAGCCTGATGCAGGTTTCTTGCCCTTGAATAATATCCGAGGCCCTGCCAGAGTCGTAAAACCTGCTCCTCCCTTGCAGACGCCAGGGAAAAAACATCCGGGAAAGCTTCCAGGAAACGCAAATAATAGGAAAGTCCCTGATCCATACGGGTTTGCTGAAGGATAATTTCGGAAATCCATATATGATAAGGGTCGCGGGTGTCCCTCCAGGGAAGAGACCGGCCGTTCAGGTCATACCAGTGAATCAGACGGGAAGTAAAGTCCATATCCGGGTGAAAAATTGATCCGTAAACAATTGCATCGGCACGCTAACCGATTGACGTAAAAATAATTAATTTGTTTTCTTGTGATCCAGAAAAAAGTTATCTTTGCAACCCTGAAACAGAGAAAAACAGTATAATTCGCTTATAACCAAAAAGTAAACATTATGACTAAAGCTGAAATCGTAACGGAAATTGCCGCCAAAACCGGCATTGAAAAGAAGGACGTTCAGGCGACTGTTGAAGCTTTCATGAACTCCGTGAAAAATTCACTCGTGAAAGGGGAAAACGTCTATTTGCGTGGTTTTGGCAGCTTCATTATCAAGGAGCGCGCTGAAAAGACTGGCAGGAATATTTCCAAAAATACAACCATTATCATTCCTGCCCACTGCATACCTTCTTTCAAACCGGCAAAAGAATTTGTCAGCGAAGTTAAGGCCTCTGTAAACCCGGCTTAATCAAGGCGTTTTTCAGGAAGCAAAATAATAACCATTAACACATCACAAGAATATGCCAAGCGGAAAAAAGAGAAAAAGGCACAAGATGTCAACCCACAAACGCAAGAAGCGTCTGCGCAAAAACAGACATAAGAAGAAATAATGCATTAACGGGGGCCTCCTGCCTCCGCGATCCGTTTTTGCCATAAATTACATAATGCCTGCAGGGTATTATGTAATTTTATTTTGACAAGCCGGTGAAGTTCGGCTTTTGTATCCTCTCACCCATATATTCATCATGGAATGTGAACAATTAATTTATCTCGACTGTGAACAAAGAATTAATCATTGATTCCGGCCAGACGGAGGTTGTAATTTCTTTGCTCGAAGACAAACGACTGGTGGAACTCCACCGCGAGCGAAAGAACAACAGCTTCTCTGTTGGTGACATTTACCTGGGAAAGGTAAAGAAGATCATTTCCGGGTTGAATGCCGCTTTTGTTGATGTGGGATATGAGAAGGATGCTTTTTTACATTACCTGGATCTGGGAAGCCAGATCAACAGTCTGAACAAGTACACCAAACTGGCCATGGCAGGCAAGACCAAAGTACTGGCCATGGAAAATTTTCACCTGGAAAAGGACATTGAAAAAACAGGGAAGATCACGGATGTATTGACCAGCAACCATCCTGTGCTTGTACAGATTGCCAAAGAACCCATTTCAACCAAAGGACCCAGGATCACCAGTGAAATTTCACTGGCAGGAAGATACCTGGTGCTGGTGCCCTTCTCCGACCGGATATCGGTATCGCAAAAGATCCAGAATTCCGAAGAAAAAAGCAGGCTCAAGCGGCTGGTGCAAAGCATTAAGCCAAATAATTTCGGGGTGATCGTACGCACGGTTGCAGAGGGCAAAATGGTGGCTGACCTGGATGCTGACCTGAACAATCTCATCTCCAAATGGTACAGCATCGCCGAAAAACTTGCCCACACCAAGCCACCCCGCATTATTCTGGGTGAAATGGCCCGCTCGTCTGCCATGCTTCGTGATTTTCTGAACGAATCCTTCAACAACATCCATGTAAATGATCCTGCTGTATTCGAGGAACTCAGAGAATACATCAAAACAATCGCTCCTGATAAGCTTGACATCCTGAAGCTGCATAAAGGCAAAGCCCCTATATTTGATCACTTTGGGGTGGAGAAACAGATCAAGGGCTCATTCGGCAAGGTTGTTTCAGTAAAAAGCGGTGCCTACCTGGTCATTGAACACACCGAGGCCCTTCATGTAATTGACGTGAACAGCGGCCAGCGCATGAAAAGCGACAACAGTCAGGAAGACAATGCCCTCGACGTGAATCTGGAAGCCGCCTCGGAAATTGCACGACAGCTCAGGCTGCGCGACATGGGCGGGATCATCGTGGTGGACTTCATTGATATGGTACAGCCGGCCAACAGAAGGAAGCTGTACGAGCGGATGAAGGAAGAAATGAAAAAAGACAGGGCGAAGCACAACATCCTGCCGCCAAGCAAGTTCGGGCTTGTACAGATCACCCGCCAGCGGGTGAGAACAGAAACCAGTGTGGAAATACTGGAAAAGTGTCCGGCATGCGGAGGCACAGGCAAAGTGAAGCCCAGCATTATCCTTATTGATGAGATTGAAAGCAATCTGCGTTACCTGATCAGGGAACAGAACGAAACCACCCTCACCCTGAGGGCACATCCCTTTATCGTATCATATCTTACCAAAGGGCTTTTATCCATCAGATTGAAATGGTTCTTAAAATACAGGCAATGGATCAAAGTATATCCTTCCACATCCTATCATTTCCTCGAATACCGGTTTTTTAATAAACTGGAAGACGAAATAAAACTTTGACGGACTGCATGACGCAGGCAAACAAGCCTCAGGCATGACCCCTGAACAGTACACAGAAAAGGCCAGAAAATACTGTGCGTACCGTGAAAGGTGCAGCAGGGAAGTCACTGACAGGCTCCGGAAAATGGGAGCCGGAGAGGCCCTGCGTCAGCAGATCATCAAACGCCTCATGGAAGAGGGTTTTTTGGATGATCTTCGGTTTGCAAGGCTCTATGCACGTGGGAAATTTTTGAATAACCAGTGGGGGAAAGTCAGGATTAAAGCTGAACTGCTGTCGCGCGGCATTGACGATGCGCATATCATGATGGCTTTGTCTGAAATTGACCAGCAACAGTATTCAGAAATGCTTCATGCCATATTGATCAAAAAATACCACAGCATCCGGGAAAAGAACCGGACAAACCCGGAGGAAAGAACAGCGGCCTATGCCATTCAAAAAGGGTATGAACCCGGCCTTGTCTGGCAATCACTTAAAGAGGCAATAAAGTAACTGTCGGCAATAAAACAAACAGCAAAATGATCTATAACGAACACGTAAAAGACATCGCTAAGAGGCTTGATGCCTTGAGGAGGTTTCTTTGACATTGACGGCAAGAAAAACCAGGTCAATGATCTTCAGAAACTGACAGAATCACCCGATTTCTGGGATGATCCCAAAAAAGCAGAACAGACGCTCAGAAAAATCAGCAGCATCAATAAATGGATAGATGCTTTTGATGAAGCCAGCCAGAAAGCAGCAGACCTGAAAGTACTGTTTGATTTTTACCAGGAGGGGGAAGGTTCCGAAGAAGAGCTTACAGCACAGCATGACGAAACAGTGGCCTTGCTTGAAGAACTTGAGCTGAAAAAAATGCTCAACAAGGAGGAGGACCACCTCAATGCCATTGTTACCATTAATGCCGGAGCAGGAGGCACTGAAAGCCAGGACTGGGCTGAAATGCTCATGCGGATGTATTTGCGCTGGGGAGAAAGAAATCAGTACAAAACCAAAGTACTGGATATACAGGAGGGAGATACTGCCGGGATCAAAAGTGCCTCCATTGAATTCGAGGGCGATAATGCCTTTGGGTATTTAAAGGGAGAAAGCGGCGTCCACCGCCTGGTCAGGCTTTCGCCATTTGACGCAAACAACAAAAGACATACGTCATTCGCCTCTGTTTACGCCTACCCGGTTGTGGACGACAACATTGAAATCGAGATCAATCCGGCCGACCTGAGCTGGGACACCTTCCGGTCAAGCGGCCCCGGGGGTCAGAATGTAAATAAGATCGAGAGTGCCGTGCGGGTAAGACATGCACCAAGTGGTCTGGTGGTAGAATGCCAGGAGACGAGGTCACAGGGGCAAAACAGGGAAAAAGCCCTCACCATGCTGAAATCTCAGCTTTATGAAATCGAACTGAGAAAGAAACGGGAAAAAATTGATACCATTGAAGACAGCAAGAAAAAAATAGAATGGGGTTCCCAGATACGGAATTATGTATTCCATCCGTATAAGATGGTCAAGGATCTCCGGACCAATGTGGAAACATCCAATGTGCAGAATGTAATGGATGGAGAAATCGATAATTTTATCAAGGCCTATCTCATAGAATTTGCCTGAGCAACCGCTGCAAAATAACCACAAATACCTGACCCTCATAGGGTAAAAAAAAACTTTCATCGCTTTTTTTAACAAAAGGGGTTATTGTTTTTTGTATCAAACAGTTATGCTTTTTTGGTTAATAACTTTCCGTTTTTGTTAATAATAAGCGGCGAGGATCCATGGTTTTGTTTCTTAACTTCGTTGTCACAACCTGATTTTTTCTCGCAATCCGTAACATTTCCTTAAACGTGTTGGGGGTCTAAGCCCCTGATGCTGTAAAGACCAAAACGAATTAACATGGGCAACAAGACAACCATCAGTGACGCAAAACAAGGAAATCAGCAAACAGCAGAAGAGAAAAACCTGTATGACCAGGTACTGGACAAGCGGGTTCTTCCGGAAGATGAAGCCCCGCAGACGGATGATATGCTCCGGCCCTCCCTGGCCAAATACGATTATGAAAAAGTGATAAAAATGGCCACGGAGTATTTTGACGGAGACAGCCTGGCCGCAGGGGTATGGGTCAGTAAATATGCCCTGAAAGACTCACAGGGCAACCTGTATGAGCAGACCCCCGATGACATGCACCGGCGGATTGCCAGGGAGATCCACCGTATTGAAAATAATTATCCAAACCCGCTTCCTGAAGAGAAAATATTCACCCTTCTGAAAGACTTTCGCTACATTGTCCCGCAGGGTAGCCCAATGGCGGGCATCGGCAATCCTTTCCAGATCGGATCCCTGTCCAATTGCTTTGTGATCGGGAACCGGGGTGACGCCGATTCCTACGGAGGCATCATGAAAGTGGATGAGGAACAGGTTCAGCTGATGAAACGCAGGGGCGGAGTCGGACACGATCTTTCCCACATCAGACCCAAAGGCAGTCCGGTAAAAAACAGTGCCCTTACTTCCACCGGGCTGGGCCCGTTTATGGAGAGGTATTCGAATTCCACCCGCGAGGTGGCGCAGGATGGCCGGAGAGGCGCACTGATGCTTACGGTCTCGGTCAAACACCCCGATGCGGAAAGCTTTATTGATGCAAAACTCGAACAGGGAAAGGTGACGGGGGCCAATGTATCGGTGAAGATCACGGATGAATTCATGGAGGCGGTACGCGACGACAGGGAGTTCGTGCAGCAATACCCCATTGAGGCAGAAAACCCCAAATACATCAAGAAGATCAACGCCCGCGCATTGTGGCAGAAGATCATCCACAACGCATGGAAGTCGGCTGAGCCCGGCATCCTTTTCTGGGACACCGTCATCAATGAATCTGTGCCGGACTCCTACGCGGACCTGGGGTTTAAAACGGTTTCCACCAACCCCTGCGGGGAGATACCGCTGTGTCCTTATGACAGCTGCCGGCTTTTGGCCATCAACCTTTACGGATACATCAAACACCCATTCACGGATAAAGCCAGTTTTGATTTTGACCTTTTCAGGGAACATGTGGGCTATGCACAGCGGATCATGGATGACATCATCGACCTGGAGCTGGAGAAGATTGACAACATCCTCAACAAGATATCCGCAGACCCGGAAGAAGAAGAGGTAAAACGGGTGGAATACACCCTGTGGCAGAAGATTCGCGACAAATGCGTGGAAGGCCGCAGGACAGGCATCGGCATCACCGCTGAAGGAGATATGCTGGCAGCGCTGGGATACCGTTATGGAACGCCGGAGGCAAACGACTTTTCCGTTCAGGTTCACAAAACCCTCGCCCTGGCGGCCTACCGGTCTTCAGTAAAACTCGCCGCTGACCGGGGTGCCTTCCCTTTGTACAACAGCAAACGGGAAGCAGACAACCCCTTCATCAAACGGCTGAAAAAAGCCGACCCGGAGTTATATGAGGAAATGCTGGCCCACGGAAGAAGAAATGTGGCATTGCTGACCGTCGCCCCGACCGGCAGTGTCTCCATCCTTACCCAGACTACTTCAGGCATTGAACCGGTATTTATGGTGGCCTACAAACGCAGAAGGAAGGTAAACCCCGGCGATAAAAATGTGAAAGTGGATTTTGTGGATGAGGTGGGTGACCATTGGGAAGAATTCAACGTTTTCCACCAGAAATTCGTTGACTGGCTCATCCTCAACAACTACGACATTGATGAAGTAAAACACATGAAGGAGGATGAGCTGAAAGATGTTATCCAGCGCTCCCCTTATTACAAAGCTACGGCCAATGACGTGGACTGGGTGGCCAAGGTACACATGCAGGGGGCTGTTCAGAAATGGGTAGACCATTCCATCAGTGTCACGGTGAATGTGCCCGGCGATGTATCCGAAGAACTGGTGGGAGACATTTACCAGACAGGGTGGCAGAGCGGGTGCAAAGGAATCACGGTTTACCGTGACGGGTCACGTTCCGGTGTGCTGGTTAACGACAACAAAAAAGACAAAAACGACTTCAAGGAAACAGATGCGCCTGTAAGACCCAAAATCCTTGAATCAGAGGTGGTCAGATTCAACAACGACTCTGAAAAATGGCTGGCCGTTGTAGGGTTATTGCATGACAGGCCTTATGAGATCTTTACCGGTAAAGCGGAAGGATTCTACCTCCCTCCTTACGTGGAGAAAGGCTGGGTCATTAAAAACCGTCTCCCCGGCGGAGAAAAACGTTATGATTTTCAATTCCTTGACAGGGACGGCTACAGAGTAACCATAGAAGGCCTTTCACGTTCTTTCCACAAGGAATACTGGAACTATGCCAAACTGATATCAGGAATCCTGCGTCACGGGATGCCCATCCCCTCTGTGGTGGATGTGATCGAAGACCTGAGTCTTTACAGCGACAGGCTTCACACATGGAAAAACGGTGTGGTACGTGCCCTGAAAAGATTTATCCCTGACGGGACCAAGGCCAAGGGGCGCATATGCAACAATTGCAACCAGGAAGACTCGGTGATCTACCAGGAAGGATGCCTCACCTGTACCAGTTGCGGGGAGAGCAAGTGCGGATAGCATCCTGACCAGTTAAACAATAAAGGGTTCGTGACCGATCTGAAAAGATATTCACGAACCCTTTATTTATACATAAACCCTGCGGGAGAATATCACCCCTGCAGGGAATTGACCGTTGTTTTATGTCAGGAAAATATACTCTCCGACACCGATCGGGAGGTTCAGCAGATACCATGCAAACAACAACACCAACCACATCACAAACAAAATGATTGCATAGGGAATAAGCAACGACACAATGGTGCCGATGCCGATATTCTTGTTGTATTTATGGACCCATCCCAGAAGCAGCGGGAAATATACATACAGCGGTGTCACACAGTTGGTGATGGAGTCACCCACACGGTACATCAGCTGCACAAATGCCGGGCTGTAGTTGAGCTGGGCAAGCATGGGAATAAAGATCGGGGCAAATATGGCCCATTTGGCTGAACCGCTTCCAAGAAAGATATTCAAAACAGCCACAAGGATCATATACATCACGAACATCATCGGACCGACAAGGCCGGTTGCCTGAAGAAAATCCGCACCCGTGATGGCCAGGATGGTATCCAGGTTTGACCAGCTGAACAGGTTGATAAACTGCGCAACGATCAGCATCAGCACAATATAACCGGACAATTCTTTCATCCCGTGTTCCATCTGCTTCAGGATATCATTGGGCTGCTTGATGGCACCGGTGGCTTTCCCGTAAAAGTATCCGGGAATGGCAAAGAAGAAAAACAAAATCGGAATCAACCCCCTTAAAAACGGGGAGGGGACGATTCCGCCCGTTTCCTGGTCTCGCAGAGGAGCGCCTTCAGGTACCACGAGCAGGGCAATCAGTATGATATAAATGAGCAGGGCCAGGCCGGCTCTTCTTAACCCAAGTCGTTCAGTAGGTGACAACTTGCCGTCGGTCACTTCATGGTCGAAATTTCCGAGCAATTCGAACTTCTGGCAGCGCGGGATGGTATAACGCCGGGCAATGAATGCCCCTCCGAAAGCCAATAGCACCGTGGATGCGATCATAAAATACCAGTTGGCTGTCGGACTCACCTCCATGCCACCGGGCATCTGCGAAGTGATCTCCGTACTGATCCCGGCCAGCAATACATCTGTTCCCGCAATGAAAAAATTGGCGGTAAAACCGGCAGTAGCCCCGGCATACCCGGCAACGAGACCTGCAATGGGATGAAGACCCATTTGTGCAAAAATCAATGCTGCAATTGGTGGCACAATGACCACCCCGGCATCAGAACCGATGTTTCCGCATGCACCGATAATGAAGATCACAGGCAACACCACTTTTCGCGGCACGGCAAAGGCAATCGTCCGCAAAGCCACCGCAAGCAGGCCGCTGCGCTCGGCAATGGAGACACCCATCAACATCACCAGCACCAATCCGAACGGAGCAAAATGAGCAAAATTTGTTACCACTTCCTGGACAAACCACCTCAGTCCTTCCCCGCTGACCAGGTTCCTGGCTTCCACCAGGCTGCCATCGTCGGGGTGAATGGCACTTACTTTGAGAAAAGCCGTAACGGCACTGACTACAATAATAATCCCGCAAATCCAGACAAAAATCCAAAAAGGATGAGGCAGCTTGTTCCCCATATCCTCAATCCAACGAAGAAAGCCCGTTGAACCGGTATCTGCTCCTTGTTGTGTTGATTCCCCGGCACGATTTTCGTTCCGGCTCTCTTTGTTTTTTTCAGCCATAATTGTTTTAGATTAGGTTTTGGTGAACACGTATCTTATTTAGAATGATTCTACCTAACACTGCGTAACTCAGCCTGTTGCAGTGGTCAGGCAAAAATAACATTTTAACCGAATCCGCATCATTGGAAAACAAAAATGTCAGGACAAAAAAAACCCGGCATGAAAACACGCCGGGTTTTTATTGTCAGAGGGGAAATGCCTATTCCTCTTCTTTTTGTTCTTCTTCGTATGCTTTGAGCAGCTGATCCTGCACATCCATGGGCACCTGCTGGTATTCGGCATATTTCATGCCATATGTGGCGCGTCCGCTTGTGATTGAGCTCAGGGTAGTTGAATAACGGTTCATCTCAGCCAATGGCACTTTTGCCTTGATGCGCTGATAGTTACCTTCACTTTCCATGCCCATAATAAGAGCGCGGCGTCCCTGCAGGTCAGTCATTACATCACCCATTTTCTCTTCGGGTACCATTACCTCCACATCATACACGGGTTCCATGATCTTGGGCCCTGCATCCCTGAAGGCATCCTTGAACGCATTCCGGCCCGCAAGTTTGAACGAGATCTCGTTGGAGTCTACCGGGTGCATTTTGCCGTCGTAAACGTTCACAATAATATCACGTGCATAAGAGCCGGTAAGCGGACCTTCTTCCATTTTCTCCATGATGCCCTTCATGATGGCAGGCATAAAACGTGCATCAATCGAACCGCCTACAATGCAATTGTTGAATACCAACTTGCCACCCCATTCCAGGTCATACACTTCCTGTTTACGAACAGGGAACTCGGTCTGGTTGGGCTTGCCTTCCTCATAGGGCTCAATCATCATGTACACCTCGCCGAACTGACCGGAGCCACCTGACTGCTTCTTGTGCCGGTAGCTTGCTTTGGCCGGTTTGGTGATGGTTTCCCGGTAAGGAATTTTCGGTGAAACAAACTCAACCTCCACCTTGTGAATGTTTTCCAGTATCCATTTGGCCACGTTCAGGTGCATCTCTCCCTGCCCCGAAACAAGCATCTGTTTCAGCTCTTTGGATTGTTCATACCGCAGGGTGGGATCTATATTATACATCTCTTTCAGAACAGTACCCATCTTTTCCTCGTCACTGGAATTCTTTGCCCTGATCGCCATGCGGAAATTGGGGTTGGGAAACACAATGGGTTCGGCCCTGACTCCCTGGTTCTTCTGCGAAGTCAGGGTGTGGTTTGTTTTGGTATCTTTCAGCTTGATGGTAGCTGCAATGTCGCCAGGCATTACCTTTTCCAGCTTCTGGCGGTTCTTGCCTGCAACGGCATACAACTGAGACAGTCTTTCTTTGGTTTCTGTATGACTGTTAATGAGGTCGACCGATTCAGCAATGGTGCCTTCATACACCCGGAAGAAAGACATTTCACCAAGATGCGGTTCCACAGATGTCTTAAACACGAGTGCAACCACATCCTTGCCCGGATCCATGGAAAAAGCATTGCCTTCGGTATCCTTTTCAGGTTCTACTTCGTTGGGAGAAGGCAGGTTGGCTGTCACAAACTCCAGGAAACGGCCTGCGCCCTGGTTGTGTTTGGCAGAACCGCACATAATCGGATACATGGTCCGTGTGGCAATCCCCTGGTTGATCCCTTTGGCCAGCTCTTCCTCTGTGAGGGTTCCGTTCTCAAAGAAAACCTCCATAAGCGCCTCATCACTTTCGGCAGCAGCTTCAATAATAGCGTTCCGATATTCTTCGGCCCTGTCTGCCTCGGCATCCGGGATATCCAGCTCTTCAGGTTTTCCCCCATCGGCCGGAAATTTATACATTTTCATCTTCAGTACATCAACCACGCTGTCAAAACCCTGCCCGGGATTTACGGGATACTGGGCTATCAGTGCCTTGTCGCCAAACTGTGTTTTGACCTGACGAACCGCTTCGTCAAAATTGGCTTTTTCATGCTCCACCTGATTGATCATAAATACGGCGGGCTTTTGAAGACGGCTGACCTGACGCCAGGTAATTTCGGTCCCGACCTCAACCCCGTTTTGCGCATTGATCACCATTACGGCTGTATCCGATACTTTCAGGGCAGCCACTACCTCCCCGATGAAATCATCAAAACCAGGGGCATCGATAATATTGACTTTATAACCATTGTGTTCGGCGTACATCACTGTGGAGTAAACCGAAGCCTGCCTTTCGAGCTCAATTTCACGGTAGTCGGAAACGGCATTTTTGTCATCCACAGATCCTCTCCGGTTAATTACACCGCCTTCAAACAGCATGGCTTCTGCCAGGGTGGTTTTCCCTGCCTTGGCTCCACCCACCAGGGCAATATTTTTTAGTTCATTGGTCTGATATACTTTCATAGCGACATCACAAGGTTTTAACGTGTATAATTCTGTTTTGATTAAGCATATAGTAATTCTGGCGGCTTCTCCCGATACCGGTTGTTTTTGGGCCGGCAAACAGGCCTGAAAAATAGCCACCTGAAAAAAAGTGGCTAAAGTTAACAAAAAAACCAAACACCCGGTAAAAAGAAAAAATGGACGGAATAATTATTCCACGGTAACACTCTTGGCAAGATTCCGGGGCTGATCCACATTGCATCCGCGCAAAACAGCAATATGATATGACAATAGCTGTAACGGGATGGTCGCCACCAGCGGAACCAGTGCTTCATCCGTTTCAGGTATTTCTATCACGTGATCGGCCATCCCCTTCACTGTCTGATCCCCTTCTGTCACAATGGCAATGATCACTCCCTTACGTGCCTTTACCTCCTGGATGTTGCTCACCACTTTATCATAACTGCCTTTTTTAGTGGCAATAACCACCACAGGCATCTCTTCATCAATGAGGGCAATCGGGCCGTGTTTCATTTCGGCTGCCGGATATCCCTCTGCATGTATGTATGAGATCTCTTTCAGCTTCAAGGCGCCCTCGAGGGCCACCGGGAAGTTGTAACCCCTTCCGAGGTAAAGGAAGTTCCTGGCATGCTGAAATATTCCTGAAAGTGCCAGGATTTCATCGTTGACCTTGAGTGCCTGTTCTACTTTAGCAGGGATGGCATCTACCTCATGAATCAACTGATAAAACCTTGATCTGGAAATGGTTCCCTTCTTTTCCGCAACAGAAAGCGCCATCAGTGTCAGAATGGTTACCTGGGCTGTAAAAGCCTTGGTCGAGGCCACGCCTATTTCAGGGCCGGCATGCGTGTAGGAACCCGCGTGAGTTGCCCGTGCAATGGAAGACCCCACCACGTTGCAAATTCCAATGATTGTAGCCCCTTTCGCCCGTGCCAGTTCCACAGCCGCCAAAGTGTCCGCTGTTTCTCCCGACTGGCTGATGGCAATGACCACATCCCCTTCATTGATCACCGGGTTACGATACCTGAATTCGGAGGCATACTCGACTTCAACGGGAATACGGGCCAGGTCCTCAAACAGGTACTCGCCGACCAGCCCGGCGTGCCAGGAAGTGCCGCATGCGACAATAATAATTCGTTTGGCATTGATGATCTTCTGCTCATAGTCAATGATGCCGCCGAGTGAAATAATCCCTTTGGCTGCATTCAGGCGCCCGCGCATACTGTCTTTGATACTCCTGGGCTGTTCATTGATCTCCTTAAGCATGAAATGTGGATAGCCGCTCTTCTCGATGGATGAAAGCTGCATCTCCAGGTGATAGATATAGGGGGTCTTTTCCTGGTTCTTGATGGTTTTAACACGTAATTTTCCCTTACGGGGAACCACGGCCATTTCTTCATCATCAAGGTACACCACGTTTTTCGTATACTCAATAATGGGAGTGGGATCGGATGCAATGAAAAATTCACCTTCACCGACCCCGATGACCAACGGACTTCCCTTTTTTGCAGCGATCAGCTGGTCGGGGCATTCCTCTGAGATGACCACGATGGCGTAAGCTCCCACAACCTGGTTCAACGCCAGCCTGACCGCTTCTTCCAGGTCTGTATGCTCATTCTGCTGAATATCTTCAATCAGATGGACCAGCACCTCGGTATCGGTGTCGCTGCTGAAAGAATAGCCACGATTCATGAGCTCCGCTTTCAGTGATGAATAATTCTCAATGATACCGTTATGGATAATGGCCAGTTTTCCGGAAGGGCTGTAATGCGGATGGGCATTCACCTGGTTGGGTTCCCCGTGGGTGGCCCACCGGGTATGTGCAATGCCTGAAGTTCCGGAAGCGTCCTGACCATTGACCAGACTGGCAAGGTCATCTACTTTACCATGGGTTTTGTATAACTTAAGCCCTCCGTCGTGCAGGGCAACTCCCGCACTGTCGTAGCCGCGGTATTCAAGCCTGTATAAGCCTTTTATCAATATTGGATATGCATCTCTGGGACCGATGTAACCAACAATACCGCACATAAATCAGCTATTTAATTAAATATCGTATAATATATTACCAGACGCATCGGATTCTCCTCTCTGCCAGGCCCGCGCAAAACAACACGTGTTGCTCTTTCTGATACCCCGGCAGAAACAACCGTCAGTCCTTCGTTTTCAAATCTTCCGTCCATTAAATCCTGTACGTACTGTGAAATATTGAATCTATACTCCATTTTCTCCTTGTCCAGATTGCCCCCAAAATAAGAACTTCCCACATGATAGTCGCTCAGGAAGCCCAGATCGCCGTCCTCCCTGAAGCGCAGAAGCAACAGATTATCGGTCTCGTACAAATCGTCTGTGGCAAAACCTTCCTGCACAGGCACCACCAATTCCGCTTTATTAATTACCACTCCCTGAAGTTCCGTCAGGTCATCCAGGTAGGGAATATACACATTGGCCCTGGAAACCCCCAATGATTGCACAAAAAGAAGGCTGTCGCCCTGCGCAAAGTCTTCATGCTCTACCTGGGCCCTCAATGACTCATTGGCCCCCTCAAAGCCAAAGTGATCCACTTTTGTGGCCCTTTTGGCAAACTCATTGATCGGAAACTGCGTCATCTGCTGCAGGGTATCATCGTCATTGTGATAGTAAAGCTGGATGGAGGTCATCGGGGCAAGCATATCAATGGCGTACAATGCCCCAAGGTCTTCTGCATCATCATCAATGGTGATATATAACCCCTTGAACGCATCCAGAAAGTTGGGGACATTATCAAAAGCCTCTGTGTCGTTGGCATCAATCAGCTTTTGCCCGTAGGCATCAGACAAGGGTATGCGGATATGCGGAGGCCGAAGAATGGTATCCACCATTACACTGTCGGTGGGTGCCGGACGCAGCCGGAAACCATCCGGATCCCTGGTAATCGGATCGGCATAGTGAGGGATCTCAAGATTGGAGAAAAGGGTATCCCGTGCCGGGAAATTCTCACTTAACTCATACACCCGGAGCTGGTGGAATACTTCCACATTGCCGTAATACTCACCGGTGTAGTTAAGCACGATATGAACGGAGTCAAGCTGTGGATTTTCGCCCAGCGACAGGTTATTAAAGGGCAAACGGGTTTCTGTGTAAATTCCGGCCCTGGTCGTACCAAATTCAGGATCATTCAGAACCCCCAGTATATTGCGGCCAGTCATGTTGGTCGCGACACTGTCATCCCTGGCTGTAACTGCCTGGATGGTGAGGGTATCAGTGGTATTCATTTCCACGGGAGACTCGATCAACTCCAGGCCGATCTGATCCGACTCTTCACAGGCGTACGCCAGCAACACGAACACGGATAGCAGACCGATCCTTTTCAACAGACTGTAAAAAACCCCGTAAAAACGGGGGTTGGTGATTGTTTTCAAGACTCAAAATTTTAGGTGAACAAATTGGGAACCATTGCAGGTAACCAGAACGCAAAGGTAAAAAATTTATTATTGCTGCAATACTGATTCCGCTACCAGCACCTCATCGTAAAACGCATTATAGGCATCGATGTAGCTGTCCCTGTCATGGTAGGTCAGGAAGGGTTTTCCGCTTTCGCGGACATATTTTTCCACCTCAGGATCGATCTCCTCGTCACCAAAGATCACCCCATCTGAATAATCGATGGCCACTTTGCTGATATTTTCAAAGCTCGGATCCGCATATTTCTTCAGCACCTCATTGTTTACCCCTTTGGTTTTCATTTTCACAGGCATATCAGCACTGAGTTTTCCGGGGAAACCATCATTGTAAACTGAATAAATAACCTTGGTGTCAGAGAACATGGGATTGTCTTTCAATACCTCTTTCAGATAAAAAGGCATCAAACTGGTAAACCAACCGTTACAGTGAACCACGTCAGGTTTCCAGCCCAGCTTCTTCACGGTCTCAACCACCCCGCGGGTAAAGAAAATAGCACGTTCATCGTTGTCTTCAAAATACTCATCACTTTTATTGGTCAGCATAAATTTACGCTGGAAGAAATCTTCATTGTCAATAAAATAGATCTGCATCCGTGCTGACTGGATAGAAGCCACTTTGATAATCAGCGGGTGGTCGGTATTGTTGATAACCAGATTCATACCTGAGAGCCGAATCACCTCGTGCAGCTGATTACGGCGCTCATTAATACATCCGTAACGCGGCATGAAGGTTCTTATCTCTTTCTTTCTTTCCTGAATCCCTTGTGGCAGGTAGCGGCCGACATGGCCCATATGGGACTCTTTCAGGTAGGGGGTAATTTCCTGCTGAACGAAGAGAACTTTGGGTTTTTCCATAAATGAATGAACTTATAAAGTATCCGTTAGAAATATTACACAAAATTACACTTTTTTTTGCTATTTTTCAAATAATACTTATAGCTTTGCGGATTTGTTTTTTAGCCAAATTTGCTGGTTTTAATGGCTTATCTACCTGATAAACAGCGATATAAATAGCTCGCGATGGTCATTTTCAATAAAATCAACCCCGTCAGTGAATGGGTCGCCAATCAAAAAAAGGAGGGCAAATCAATCGGTTTCGTGCCGACAATGGGCGCACTCCACCAGGGCCATCTTGCCCTGGTTGAACAGGCCGGCAGGGAGAACGACCTGGTGGTATGCAGCATTTTTGTCAATCCCATTCAATTCAACAATAAAGAGGATCTGAAAAAATACCCCAGGACCATTGAAAGCGACCTGCAAAAACTTGACGGTGCGGGGTGTGACGTCGTCTTCAATCCTGGTACTGAAGAAATGTATCCTGCGGGACATCAATCCAAAACTTATGATTTTGGCCGGCTCGATAAAGTGATGGAAGGCCGTTTCCGCCCGGGTCATTTCAATGGGGTCGCCACCGTGGTCAAAAAATTATTCGACATCGTGCAGCCACACCGGGCCTATTTCGGCCAAAAGGATTTCCAGCAACTTCAGATTGTCAGGTCGTTGGTAAGAAAAGAGAAGCTTGACATACAGGTCATCGGCTGTCCTACGATCAGGGAAGCCGGCGGACTGGCTCTCAGCAGCAGGAACACCAGGCTTACGGAGTCCCAGCGCCGGGAAGCCTCCCGGATTTATCAGGCACTGGAGAAAGCCCGTGAAATGTATCCGGAATTCCCGGTTGACCAGATCAAACAACAAATCATTGAGGTGATCGATGCTTCCACTGAGCTGGAACTGGAGTATGCAGAGATCGTGCACCCCGACACCCTGCTCCCGGTAACCCGGGCCGGCCGGAATACATCGGCCGTTGCCTGTGTGGCAGCCCATGCCGGCAAGGTCAGGCTGATTGACAATATGTATTTAAATTCGTAATTTTGTACACGAAGCAACAACATTGCTGATACCGTTGCATAAAACCCGCATCATGCTCATAGAAGTATTAAAGGCAAAAATTCACAGGGCGGTGGTTACCGAAGCTGACCTGAATTACATCGGTAGCATTACCATTGACGAAGACCTGATGGATGCGGTTGGTATCCTGGATAATGAGAAAGTCCAGGTGGTCAACATCAATAACGGCGAACGCCTGGAAACCTACGTCATTAAGGGAGAAAGGGGCAGCGGCGAAATCTGCATGAACGGCCCTGCAGCCAGAAAGGTCCAGCCCGGTGACATCATTATCATCATTGCCTATGCCTGGATGAACCAGGAAGAAGCCGCAGAGCACATCCCCAGCATCATCTTTCCGGACGAACACAACAAAATATAATCCTCAGTTTGAAATCCAGGCTCAGAAGATACGCCAAAGTTCTGCTCTTTCTTTTCATCGGATTGCTGATCCTCTGGCTTATTACACGAGGCCAGGACGTGGAGCAAATCAGGGAAGAGTTCCGGCAGGCCAATTACGGATGGATCCTGCTGGCCATGGGTTGCGCACTAATGAGCCATTTTATACGGGCAGTCCGCTGGAACATGCTGATCCGCGCACTGGGATATAAAACCAATCCCTTTCAGACTTTTTTCGCTGTGATGACAGGCTACCTGGCCAACCTGGCCCTGCCACGCATGGGAGAGATTACCCGTTGCGTCACCCTGAACAAAGCCACCAAAACCCCTTTTAATGTACTGGCCGGTACAGTGGTGGCAGAGCGTGTGTTTGATTTTTTCACTCTGTGCGCCATCGTTTTCATCACCATTGCCACCCAGTTCGGGTTTCTGAGAAGTTTTCTGGACAGGATTTTCTGGTCGCCGCTTATTAGGATAAGTGCAGAACACTGGCTGCAAGCTGCAGTTATGGCAGCGGGGTTCATTTTATTGGTACTCGGGGCCATCCTGTTCATCCGCCGCAAATTCTCAGATCCCATTGAAGGTGGATTCTTTTACAAACTCAAACGGCAGCTCAGGGGATTTGGCAACGGGATCAAAACCATCATGACGGTAAAGGGAAAAGGGTGGTTCCTGTTGTACACTTTACTGATCTGGGGGTTGTATTACATGACTGTCTACCTCTGCTTTTTTGCCATTCAGGCCACCTCTCATCTCACACCGGTTGCAGGGCTTACACTTCTGGCGGTCGGCAGCCTCGGCATTCTGGCGCCCGTACCCGGGGGCATCGGCACCTACCACTTCCTTACCATCCTGACCCTGACCGAGCTCTACGGAATCCAGTCTGAACCGGCAACTTCTTACGCTTATATCACCCACGCCACCCAGATCGTGGTGAATATTCTCGCAGGCAGTGTTGCATGGATTATATTGTCGATCCGGGAAAAACAACAAGCAGCCCCTTTACAATTCAAGCAATATGAAGCATAGCAAGCACCACCACATCGGGACAAAGATCTTTCGTCCGGACAACCACCGGCAACTACAGCAAAAACTCCATTACTGGCGGTTCACGGGGAACCGGATTGTGTTTACCAATGGCTGCTTTGACATACTGCACGCCGGACACACAGACTACCTGGCCCGGGCTGCAGACCTTGGAAACGTGCTGATTGCGGGACTCAATACGGATTCGTCAGTGCACCGTATCAAAGGGGCCAACAGGCCGGTCAACCCGGAAGAAGCCCGGGCAAAAATGCTGGCCTCATTGTCGTTTGTGGATGCGGTGGTACTTTTTGATGAAAACACCCCGGAGAACCTGATCCGCCTGGTAAATCCCGACATCCTTGTAAAAGGGGACGATTATAAAAACCGGGAGATTGCCGGGGCTGACTTCATCCGCAGCCAGAAAGGCAAAGTAGTTACGCTCCCCCTCCTGGAAGGATTTTCCACCACATCCATCATCAAAAAAATACAACAGCTCCAATAAGTCACTGACTGATCACGTTTTAAGAAAAAATAACGTTTTACCAGGTCTTTTATCACTATTTTCGCAGGAATTGGTTTAATTCTTGTGTCTCATCATTCTGACCCAATAAAGATCAACCACATTACCATGAACGACAAACGCAAAGCCCGCATAACGGCGAGTGTATATATGCCTGTCATCCTGGCTCTGGTACTTGCCCTGGGATTTTTTCTTGGTTTGAACCTTCGTCAGCCCGAGAGTAGTCCTTCCGAGGGGCGTTTTTTCTCCATCGGCTCTGAACGGTATAATAAAATCAATGATATCCTGAATTACATCAATGATGCTCACGTAGACAGCATTTCCAGGACAGAACTTGAAGATGAGACCATTAAAAGCATCATGAAGAGCCTGGACCCCCATTCAGCCTACATTTCGGAATCCGACTTCCAGCGCATGAACGACCCATTGATGGGGAACTACGAAGGGATTGGCATTGAATTCAATATGATCAAAGATACCGTAGTGGTCATTCACCCCATACCCGGAGGACCCAGTGAGCAGGCGGGCATCATGCCCGGTGATCGCATTGTGATGGTCGGAGATACGGTAATTGCCGGCGTGGAAAAGGCAACCAACGATATTGTTTCCATGCTGATGGGTGAAAAAGGAACCAGTGTGGATATCTCTGTATACCGGCCCGGGGCCCCTGAACTGATCGGATTCTCACTGACCAGGGATGAAATCCCCTCCTACAGCCTGGATATTGCTTACATGGTGGATGAAACTACAGGATTTATCCGCCTGAATAAATTTTCCGCAACCACCTATCGTGAATTCGACCAGGCATTGTCAGGGCTGAAAGAAGAAGGAATGGAAAGAATGATCCTTGACCTGCGGGGCAACGGGGGAGGATTCATGGAGGCAGCCATACAGATTGCCGATGAACTGCTTGAGCCGCAACAACTGATTGTATATACCGAGGGAAGGAAAAGGCCCCGCGCCACGGCAAGGGCGCGTCGCGACGGAAAATTTGAGACCCAGCCCCTGGTGGTTCTGATCGATGAATGGTCGGCCTCGGCCAGTGAAATTATTGCCGGGGCAGTACAGGACAATGATCGCGGCCTGGTGATCGGAAGACGTTCATTTGGCAAGGGGTTGGTGCAGGAACAGGTGCAGCTTCGCGACGGCTCTGCCCTCCGTTTAACAGTGGCACATTATTATACGCCCACCGGACGGAGCATCCAGAAACCCTATGACGAAGGGGAAGAGGCCTATTACAGCGAATTTTTTGAACGCTTTAACAGCGGCGAACTTCTCAGCCCCGACAGCATACAATTCGATGAATCACTCCGGTTTGAGACTCCGGCAGGAAGGGTTGTTTACGGGGGGGGAGGCATCATGCCGGATATTTTCGTACCCATAGACGGGGGCAATGACCGGTCGTTCTACAACCGAATTGCGAACCTGGGATACATTTACCTTTTTGCCTTCGACTATGCCGACCGAAACAGGGAAAGCCTGGGGGATTACGGGGACGCTGAAACCTTTGTGGACCGTTTCAGTGTTTCAACCCGCATCTACAATGAATTCATGGGCTTCCTGCAGGAACAGGGCATGGATATTCCCGGGCAGGTAAGCAGGAGCAACCAGGAACTTATCAGAACCAACCTGAAAGCATATATTGGCAGGAATATGTTCGGAGCAGAAGCCTTTTACCCGGTTTTGCATACCGTCGACCAGGCCTTTGAAAAAGCCATGGAGGCACTCCGCGACGAAGAAATCATGGCACAACTCAAGGCACCCGCTGCCGAAGATTAAGAGCCACATCCCGTGAGAACCAACAACCAACAACCTCCCAACCTCGTCCTGCGGTCACCGGCTACCCCCACCATCCATAGCCCATGAGAACCAACAACCAGAGGGGGCGCAGCCCCGAACAAACCAACAACCTCCCAGCCTCGTCCTGCGGTCACGGGCTACCCCCACCATCCATAGCCCATGAGAACCAACAACCGGAGGCGCGAAGCGCCGACCAACCATTACAACCCAATCTCAGGCCCCACTTTTTTCATGGCATTCAGCGAGATCTCCACAAACTCCTGCAAACTCAGCCCCAGTTTCTCACATTCCCTGATGGTATCTCTGTTCACAGATGCAGCAAACGCCTTTTCCTTCATCCGTTTGGTGATCGATTTGGGTTTCACGCTGGCCACCTTCTTGTCAGGATATACCAGGGCCGTGGCGGTGATCAGACCGGTAATGGTCTCCCCGGCAGCCAGTGCGTAATGCAGTGGCTTATGCCTTTCCTGCCCGTGCGCCGCCTCTTCGTTATGTAGCTTAACAGCCTCAACAATATCGGGAGCAATTCCCTTCTGCTCCAGCATTTTCGCACCCTCCAGGGCATGTACTTCGGGATCTGCACCGGTAATTTCCACATCCACATCATGCAGCAAGCCCGCAAGCCCCCAGTGATCAGGGTCTTCTCCCAGGCGCTCTGCCAGCGCCCTGAGCACAGCTTCCGATGCCAGGCAGTGGGCGATCATTTTTTCATTTTTTACATGGGTTTTCAGTAATTCTAAAGCTTCTTCTCTCTTCATGGGA
>SL_3KL_010_SEDDRAFT_10001193_pt1 | contig 23289 bp, 27 predicted proteins | sample SodLakKL_010_SED_2_FD_10381 | JGI IMG/M metagenome (IMG submission 10381) | reverse complement strand
ATGCTCTTGCACCGAAAGCGGAGATTGCCGGAGAAATCGGGGACCCGCACATCGGACTGCAAGCAAGACTAATGTCTTCTGCTCTAAGGAAGTTGTCAAAGGTTGTTTCCGAAACAGGAACGATTGTTGTTTTTCTCAACCAAACTCGGGTAAACATCGGGCAAAGGTTTGGCAATCCGCAGACAACATCCGGGGGATTGGCATTGAAATTTTATTCCTCGGTAAGAATAAGTTTGACACAGATAGCGCAAATTAAAAGTAAAGAAGAAATTATCGGAAGCAGAATCAGGCCAAAGGTGGTAAAAAACAAAGTAGGTGCTCCTTTTCGCAACGGAGAGTTTGATCTTTATTACAACGAGGGAATATCTCGTGAAGGAGAACTAATTAATTTAGGATTAAGAGAAAAAATAGTATCACGGACCGGAGCTTGGTATAATTACGGAGACAAAAAACTCGGGCAGGGAATGGAGCAGTCTAAAAAGTTCCTAAAAGAAAATCCCGATCTTGCCGAAAAGATTGAGAGTGAGATTAAAGAAAAAATGAAAGAAAATTAAGTCTTCGTGTAGGGGACAAGAGCCATGTAGCGCGCTCTCTTTATTGCCAGAGAAAGTTTTCTTTGATGGGAGGAACAAACTCCAGTCTTTCTTTTTGGCTTTATCTTATGCATCTCTGACATAAAACGCACGAGTAGTTCTGTGTTTTTGAAATCAATTTTCTTTATATTGTTTTGGCAAAAATAACACTGCATATCTTTTTATAACTTAACCTTTAAAAGGGGATGTCTTCTACGTTAATTTCATCATCCTCGTCTATTACGGGAATTTCTTTGTCGGAGGATTGATTTTCTTTTGTGGATTTTGAATTTCCCGAATTTTCGTTTTTTCTCTGTGCTCCGCCTCCTTCTCCAGAGCGGGGACCGAGTTGTAATTTTTCACCAACAATCTCTGTTCTGTAGCGTCTGTTCCCCTCTTTGTCTTCCCAATTACGTGTTTGTAATCTTCCCTCAAAAAGCGCAAGAGACCCTTTTTTCAAGTACTGGGAGGCGATATCAGCCAGATTACCGAAAAGGACTATGTCATGAAACTCTGTTCTTTCTTGGTTTTCTCCAGACTTGTCTTTAAAGTAGCTGTTTGTTGCAACGGAAAAGCTGGTAACGCTTAATCCACTTTCGGGAATCGTTCTTTTTTCCGGATCTTGAGTGAGACGTCCCACAACGATTACTTTATTGAGATTCATGGTAAATTAAAACTTATATTTTTACTCTTGATTTAAGATTACAATATCTCGTCTATTTTGTCATCAATCTCTTTGAGTTTTGCTTTTTCCGGCTTTAAGGTTTTTCTTCTTTTGGGCCTTTCTTCTTCTGATTTCTTACTTAATCTTTTTCCGACAACAATGTAACGAAGAAAGTTTTTTTCTTTTCTCGCCTTTTCTTCTATTTTTTTAATACTTTCTTCATCTGTGACAAAATCAACAGAAGCAAGGTAGCCCTCATTGTTTTTGTTTATCGGATAGGCAAGAGTTTTTCTAATTGGGTTTTGTTCGCTTCCCAAAGTTCCCTTATTTTCCTGAATCTCTTTCTTTATGCCTTCATGGACGTCGATAGCCTCTTCTAAAGTTAGAGAAGGAGTGATGATGTAAGTTATTTCGTATGGTTTCATTTTTTTCTGTTTTATTCTTACAAGCTGTGGGATTATAGCACTATTTAAAGGAAGATTCAAGGACATGTCTCTTCACTTATTATTAAAATCAGGTTGAAGATTTCTTTTCTTCCATTATAATAGAAACATGTCCGAAATAAATGAAAAGATATTTAAAGCGTATGATGTGAGAGGGGTTTACCCAGATGAGATAGATGAAGACGTTGCTTATAAAACGGGGAGGGCGTTTGTTGCTTTTCTGGGAAAGAAAAACCCGTCACTGGTTATAGGAAGAGACGGGAGAAACTCTTCTCCAGTATTGTTTGAATCTCTTAAAAGAGGAGTTCTTGATTCGGGAGGAACAGTGGTTGATACGGGATTGTCTAGCACTCCTCTTTTAAATTTTTCTGTAGCAAAACTTGGATATGACGGAGGAGTGATGGTTACCGCTTCGCACAATCCACCAAAGTTTAATGGATTGAAACTTATCAGAGAAAAAGCACTACAGGTTTACGGAAAAGATATTCAAAAAATTAAAGAAATAGTCATTAAAGAAGATTTTCGGAAAGGGAGAGGAAGGGAAATAAAGAAGGATTTTCTGTCTAAATATGTAGACCACACTCTTTCTTTTGTGAATGACTTTAAGGGAATAAGGGTTGTTGTCGATTGTGGAAACGGTATGGGCGGAGTTACCGCAGTGCCAGTTCTTTCTAGGACGAAAGCGGAGCCTTTTTTTCTCTATGAGGACATAGACGGCTCTTTTCCAAACCACCTACCCGACCCTCACGACCCTAAATCAATCAGTGCTGTTTATAAGAAATTAATGGAAAAGGGGGCGGATATCGGAGTGTTGTTTGATGGAGATGCGGACAGATGTATTTTGATAGATGAAAAGGGAGATGTTGTTTTCATCGACCATCTTCTATCTCTTCTTGCATCAGAAGAGCTCAAAATGCACCCCGGAGAAGACATCTATTATGATTTGCGGTTTAGCATGGCGACAAGTAAAGCGATAAAAAAAGCCGGTGGAAACCCTGTCATGATGCGAGTCGGCAACCCCTACTACAAGGAAAAAATTATTAAAGAAGGTGGGCTTTTGGGAGCGGAGCTTACGGGGCACGTTATGTTTCGAGAAAACTTTGGAATAGATGATGGGCTCTTTGCTCTGCTAAAAACTTTGAATATCATGGAAGAGAGAGAAGAAAAATTATCCGATCTTCTTAATCCGTTTAAAAAATACTTTCAAACAGAAGAAATTAATTTAAGAGTAGAAGATAAGAAAAAAACACTGGAAAAGGCGAGAGAGTTGTTCGGGGGCGGAGAAGAGCTTTTTATTGATGGAGTTTATATTAAATATAACGACTGGTGGTTTAGTCTTCGCGAATCCAACACGGAAGACTTGGTGCGCCTAAGAATAGAGGCGAAAACAAAAAATCTTCTCGAAGAGAAGAGAAAAGAGTTAATCGACGTCATAAAAAAGCCGTTTTAGATCTCTCACCGTAAACCCATTTTTTTTCGCACATCGTCCATTTTTGATTCGGCAAGGACGCGTGCTTTTTCTTCTCCACGTCTTAGTATTTCTCTTACATAAACCTCTCTTCCTGAGAGTTCGTCTCTTTTTTTTCGGAACGGTTCAAGCTTTAAAACTGTAAGTTCGGCAACTTCTTCTTTAAACGCTTTGTAACTTTTTCCCTTCATTTCTTTTTCAACATCTTTAATCTCTTTTTCTGCAAGAAGAGAGTAGATTGTTAAGAGATTGGAGATGCCCGGTTTTTTTAATTCGTCATACTTGATTGTTTTTCCCGTATCGGTTATCGCCGATTTTAACTTTTTTCTTATTTCTTCCGGAGAGTCAAACAGGGAAATGCGGCTTTTTTCATCAGGGTCGGATTTAGACATCTTTTTTTTCGGATCGGCAATACTCATTACGCGTGCGCCGTATTTAGGCAATTTTACTTTTGGCAAAACAAAAGTTTCTCCGAATGAACGGTTAAATTTACGAGCGATATCCCTTGCAATTTCTACGTGTTGTTTCTGATCTTCGCCGACGGGGACGGTTTCTGTATCGTAAAGAAGAATATCGGCAGCCATCAAGACAGGATAGTTTAAAAGACCGGCTTTTTCATTTTTTTTCGCTTTATCTTTAAATTGTGTCATTCGGTAAAGTTCTCCGAGGGGAGTGACGGTGTTTAGAAGCCAACAGAGCTCGCTATGCTCCTTTACTTTTGATTGAGCAAAAATAATCACTTTTTCCGGATCTAACCCGGCGGCGAGGTAAACAATTGCTTTTTCTAAAATTAGTTTCTGTAATTTTTCCGGGTCGTAGGGAACCGTTATTGCGTGGAGATCTACAATACAAAAAACACAATCGTTTTCATCTTGGAGATCAAGCCACTGCTTTATTGCTCCGAAGTAGTTTCCGATATGAAGACTTCCCGTTGGTTGTATGCCACTAAAGATTCTCATAAGCTGTCATTCATCCTATCATATTTCAATAACGACAGGAAGGACCATTGGTCTTCTTCCCGTTTTGCTGTAAAGAAATCCTTCAATCTTTGTCTTTATTTCCGGCTTGATATCTTTGACAGCCTTTTTCTGTTTTCCTCCCTTAGAAATAATCTCCATCACTTTTTTTCTAACCTCTGTGAGTAGGACTTGCGACTCTCTCAGATAAACAAAGCCTCTTGAAATAATATCGGGAGAATTTTTGATTTTTCTTGTTTTTTTGTCGATGACGGCAATAACGACAAAAATTCCACTCTCCGCAAGATCCATTCTGTCGTGGAGAACGACTCCTCCGACATCTCCTATTCCCGATCCGTCCACCATAACCGGGGCTACCGGCACGGGCTTTTTGCTGATATTGATTTTATCAGGATTAAGAGTAACGATAAAGCCGTTATCGATAAGGGCGATGTTTTTTTTCGGTATACCTTCTCTTTCTGCTAAGGCTGCGTGGCTGGCCATCATTGAGTACTGCCCGTGAATCGGCATAAAAAACCTCGGCTTCATAATCTGTATCATCTCGCGAAGCTCTTCTTGCTGAGCGTGCCCTTTTGCATGAATGTCCATCATCTGAGAGTGAAATATTTCTGCTCCTTGTCTCATAATATCGTCTTTAAGGTTTTGGACTGCACGTTCGTTCCCCGGAATTACCGAAGAAGAGAGAACTACCGAATCCCCTTTTTTCAACTGAAAGAAACGGTGTTGCTTGCTTAAAATACGCATCAAGGCAGCATTTCCTTCTCCCTGTGCTCCGGTAGAGAGGATGGTCAGTTTGTTGTCTGGGTAGTCGGAAGCTTTTTCGGCGGGAATGAGCGTACCCTTCTTTGTTTTGATAAGATTGAGATTACTTGCGATCTCCAAATTTGTTTTCATTCCGTATCCCTCAACAACCACTTTTCTTCCGTACTTCTCGGAAATAGTGATAATGTCCTGAACACGGTTTATAAGAGAGGCGAAAGTAGCGGCAATGATACGGCCCTCCGCTTTTGCAAAGATTTTTTCTAAATTTTCGGCGATAAGTTTTTCTGACAGAGACCTTCCTTCCGCCTCTGCTCCGGTAGAGTCAGACATCAAAAAAAGAACTCCCTTTTTGGCAATTTCTTGTAAACGTTCAAAGTTTGTTGGAGGAGCGTTAGTGGGGGTGGAATCAAACTTAAAATCAGAAGTGTGAACGACGTTGCCCACCGGAGTTTCAACCACAATGCCGTGTCCATCGGGAACATTGTGATTTTGATGAAAGAACTCTACTGAAAAAGGACCGAGTTCGATTTTGTCTCCTTCCTTTATTTCGTTTAGTTTTAACTTTGGTTGAAGGGGAAACTCTTCCTGTCTTTTTTGCGTGATTCCCAGGGTAAGAGCAGAACCGAAAAGGGGAGGATTGCCTATTTTATCTAGGATGTAAGGAAGGGCTCCGATGTGGTCGTAGTGCCCGTGGGTTAAGACAACTCCCATTATCTTTTTCTTGCTTTTTTCTAGATAGGAAATGTTAGGAATGATGTAGTCTACTCCCGGAGTTTTTTCCATCGGAAAGTTTAATCCTACATCAATAATCAGAGCGCTTTCTTCCCACTCTAAAACCATCATGTTTCTTCCCACCTCTCCTAATCCCCCGAGAGGAATTACTCTTAACCCATCGAGCTCTCTTTCTATTGTTTCGTGGGGAGATTTTTTGTCGTGAAAATTTGTTCCAGATCTGTTGTTTCTGCTGTGTAAATTCTCTTTTTTATACATGTTGTTTTTTATAATTTTTATTGGTGCTGGAGGGGAGATTTGAACTCCCAAGGGATAACTCCCACATGGACCTGAACCATGCGCGTATTCCAGTTCCGCCACTCCAGCTACTTTAAAACGCGCTTAGTGTTGATGTACCACTTATCTATACCCTCAAACCTTTTAGAAGAGTTTACAAGAGCCCTCTCTTCAACTCCTTGTAATTTCTCCGAGATAGAATAAACAAAGTAGGGATTGTAGAGGAAAACCCCGGGGACTTCTTTCATTATCATTTCCTGGAGCTTTATGAGAGCTTCCTCTCCTTTTTCTTCATTTTCAGCGATCAGTGTTTCCATTAATTTGTCAGCCTCTTCGTTTTCGTATCCGGAAAGATTGAGTCCGGGATCGTCAATTTTTGTAGAGTGCCACAAGGGTAGGGGATTAACGGTTCCAGAAAGCATTGTTCCAAAAAGAAGTAACTGGAAATTGCGCGGACGGATTACTTCTTCTTTTAGTTCAAGAACGCTTTTTTCTTTTATTGTTGTTTTAACGCCGAGAGCTTTCCACTGTTCTTTAAGGATGTTAGCGGTTTTAGTTAGCATCGGGTCATCTAATGTTGTGATTGTAACTTCAAGAAGAGTTGTTTCGTTGAAAAGATCCTCGCAAAGCTCGTTTAATTTTTTGCGTGTACTTTTTGCCACCATTCCTGTCCCGCTCTTGAAATTGTGTGGATCGAGAATTTCTTCACGGTACTTTTCTTGAAAGTAACTTACTGCCTTTTTCTCTCTTTCATCAAAAAAACCGGTTATCTCTCCACCAGGATAGAGGTCCTTATCACTTTCTCCAAGGTAGATGAAACATCTTTGGAGATTTCTAACTTCTTCTCCCTGAGAACCTTCTTTTAAATCTTCCGTAAAGGAAAAAGGGCTTTCTGCCTCTTTTTTTCCGTTTTCAAAACCGGCTTCTTCTAAAAGGTCTTTTGCTTTTTGCAAGTCGTAGGAGTATTTTTTGTCGGGAGAATCAAATCCGTAAAAATCTAGAAGAAGGGGCCCGTCAATCTCAAGCCCCCTCCCTCCCAAAACTCTTTCAATCAAATCTTCTTTATCGGTAGCGTAATTGAGAGCTCTCCTTACTTCAGTTTTTTTTGTTACTCCTTCGCTTTGAAGATTAAAGAAAACGGAAAAATAGCGAGGAAGGGAAAGTTCGCGATGGATAAATCCATTTACCTCTTCAAAAGGAAATTCTCTTCTCACGCTGTCAGGGATTGTGAAACCGTCAATCTCCCCTCTTCTTTGTGCTCGGAGAAGATCGTTTGTATTCCTGAAAAAGTGAAAAGAGACTTCGGTTAACAGGGGCTCTCCTCTAAAATAGTAAGGGTTTCTTTCAAGCATTAAGCACTCTATGTTTCCATCAACACTTTCTCTCATGTCTCTAAAGCGGTACGGCCCCGAACCGACGGGTTTCATATTATAGATCGAGTAACGGAAGTCTCTCGGGGAGTAGTCTTCAAAAATGTGCATCGGGATAATTTTTAAGGTAAGATTTTCCGGAAAGATGGAAGAAGGAGCGTCCAAAATGAAACGGATTTTTCTATCAGATATTTTTTTTACTTCTACCCCTGTCCACTGTTGCCTTAACGTGCTCTGAAAGTCGGGACTTTGGACTGTTTTCACGGTGAAAAGAACATCTTCCGCTCTTATCTTTTCTCCATCAGACCAGTAAATGTCTTCTCTCAGGGTAATATCAAAAACAACGTTGTCTTCTGTGGTGTATTCTTTTGCCAAATTAGGAACGAGAGTGCCGTTTTCGCCACGTCGCATCAAACCTTCAAAAAGAACCTCGATAATATCTCGCTCCGTCTCGCTTTGTGAAGCGTAAAGAGGATTTAGAGTAAGAAATCTTGTGGACTCGATGATACCTTCACGATAAACCCCCCCTCTGGCGGGAACAATCTCTGTTTTCGAGTAATAAAAAGCGATTGATGTGTAGAAAAAAGAAAAGAAAGCGATGAAAATCAAAGAAGAAAGAAGAATTTTTTCTTTTTTATTCAACACTCTGGGAAGCTTTTTCCACTGTTTTTTAGAAGGCCATTTTTTGGGCCAAAAATCTGTCAAAGAATTAGACATAACAAGTACAATGTGTGTCTTGAGAAGATGTTAGAGAAAAAGATTGAGAAGAGCGAGCCCGACAAAGGCGACGGCGAGTCCGATAGTTGAGATAAAAAGAGTTTTTTCTGCACCTCTTTTTTCGGTGTGAAACCCCTCTCCTTGTCCAAAGGCTGATCCCATTGCCGCTCCTCCCTGCTGCATCAGAATAACCGCAACGAGCAGTGCGGAAACAACAATTTGTAAAAAAGGTAATATTTCACTCATTATTTTGTAAAACTGTGAAGAATAAATTCCAACACCCAGATAATTAGGGTGGCGTAAAGTAGTGCAGTCAAGCTTCCGATAGCCACTTCTGGAAACATCGCCTGCACTACCCAAACAATAGCAATATTGATTATAAAAGTAAAAAGTCCCAGCGTGAGGAGTCGAAGAGGGAAGGTAATTAGGCGCAAAAGAGGCCTTATAAAAAAGTTAATGCTTCCCAGTGTCACTCCGGCGTAAAAAAGAAACGCGGTGTCCTTTACAACTACCTGCTCCAGAAAATAGTCGGCCAGATAGAAACCTAGCACACCTACGGCAATCTGTAAAAGAAAACCTTTAAAGAGGGACATAACAGTGGAAATATACCACAATCACCGATTTTTGCAACCCCAACACACCCTTGCTCTCTTTTTTGCAAAAAACGGGTAGGGGTCTTGACACAAGTTTTCTGATAGATACAATGTTATTAGCACTCTCATTGCTTAATTGCCAAAGGTCGTAATTTAATAAATTAGAAAAAATAAAAAAGTAAGAGAAAATGTCCGAAATTGATTTTCATATAAGGACAGAAATTAAAAAGATGAAAATAAAACCACTTGCCGATAATATTTTAATTGAACCCGAAAAAGAAAAAGAAAAAACAGAGGGAGGAATTCTTCTCCCTGATTCAGCGGAGAAAGGAAGACCGGAAAAAGGGAAAGTAGTTGCTGTCGGTCCCGGAAAAAAGAACTCTTCGGGAAAATTAATTCCTTTGGAAGTAAAAAAAGGAGACAAGGTGCTTTTCACAAAGTACGGCCCTACTGAGATTAAAACGGTCGACGATAAAAAAGAGTACTTAATTGCCAAGCAGGATGATATTTTGGCAGTTATTGAATAATAGTTCTTAAAATATGGCTAAAAACATTTACTATCAAGAAGAGGCGAGAAAAAAAATGATGGCGGGAGTCGATAAGCTTGCTGATGCCGTAAAGTACACTATTGGCCCAAAGGGGCGTAATGTTGTGCTCGGTCAAAGCTACGGTTCTCCTACAATCACCAACGACGGAGTTACCATTACCGAGGAGATAGAATTGAAAGACAAAGTGGAAAATATCGGAGCATCCGTTGTCAAAGAAGTTGCTTCTAAGGCGAACGAAGCGGCCGGTGATGGAACGACCACCGCAACACTTCTTGCAAGGTCGATTATCGGAGAAGGGCTAAAAAACGTTACTGCTGGAGCAGATCCTCTTTCGCTCAAGAGAGGAGTTACCAAGGGAAAAGATGCGGTAATCGATTACTTGAGACAGGAAGCAAAAAAGATATCTAAAAAAGAAGAAATCGCACAAGTTGCTACGATTTCCGCGGAAGACGAGGAGCTTGGGAACCTTATCGCCGAAGTAATAGAGGAAGCTGGAAATGACGGAGTAGTTACGATAGAAGAATCACGAACTTTTGGTCTCGAAAAAGAAGTGGTCAAAGGGTTGCAACTGGATAGCGGTTACGTCTCTCCCTACATGGTAACCGATTCAGAAAGAATGGAGTCTGTTTTTGACGATGCACACATCTTGATTACCGACAAAAAGATTTCTTCGGTAAACGAGATTGTTCCCATTTTAGAAAAACTTTCTCAAGGAGGACAGAAGAATCTTGTTATTATTGCCGATGAGATAGAGGGAGAAGCGCTGGCAACACTTGTGCTTAACAAACTTCGAGGGGCCTTCAACACTCTTGCCGTTAAGGCGCCTGGATTTGGAGATAAAAAGAAAGAAATCCTTAAAGATATCGCTGCCGTCTGCGGAGGGCAAGTGATTTCCGAAGAGGTTGGACTGAAGCTTGAAAACGCGGAAGTAGCTATGCTTGGGATGGCACGCAAGATAACCGCCACCAAAGACAAAACAATTATTACCGAAGGAAAAGGAAATAAAAAGGATTTGGAACGAAGAATAGAACAAATCAAAAAAGAGGTAGAGGCCAGTGATTCCGACTACGAAAGAGAAAACCTGCAAAAAAGATTGGCGAAACTTGCCGGAGGAGTAGCGGTAATCAAGGTAGGTGCGCTTACCGAAGTAGAACAGAAAGCTCGTCAACACAAGGCGGAAGACGCACTCTCTGCAACCCGCGCTGCGATTGAAGAAGGGATTGTTGCTGGAGGAGGAGTTTCCCTTATTCGTGCTCTTGAAGGTTTAGATAAAGTTAAACTTAAAGGAGATGAGGCAACAGGAGCCGCCATTTTAAGAAGGGCCTTGGAGTCTCCGATAAGACAGATTGCCGAGAATGCCGGGACAGATGGCTCTGTGGTGGTACAGAAAGTGAAAGAAGGAGAAGGAGCGTTCGGCTTTAATGCGAAAACGATGGAGTATGAGGATCTTATCAAGGCTGGAATTGTTGATCCTACAAAAGTTGTTCGCGCTGCACTGGAAAACGCTGTTTCTGCTGCTGCCATGTTCCTTACCACAGAGTGTGTTGTTGTTGAAGACGATGAAGATGAAAAGCAAACAGGAGGAGGTGGCGGAGGAATGCCCGGAGGAATGCCCGGAGGAATGGGCATGGGAATGTAGAGAAGAAGCATTTGTTTATTACAAGAAAAGCACTGCGAACTGTTTTCGCGGTGCTTTTCAAAAAGAGCTTAGTGTAGTAAAATATAGGAGCAGTATAAATAAAAAAAGAAAAAATATGGAAACAACAACAATTATTCTTATCGTTGCCGGTGTCCTCGTTCTTTGGACAGTTTTCGCCTTTAATGCTTTGGTGAAACTAAGAAACAGAACAAAAGAAGCATGGGCGGATATTGATGTCCAGCTGAAAAGAAGATACGACCTTATCCCCAATTTGGTGGAGACAGTTAAAGGCTACGCCGCTCATGAAAAAGGAGTTTTGGAGAATGTTACCAAAGCTCGTGCCAATGCAGTAAGTGCTGAGCAGACAGGAGATCCGAAAAAGGTTGCTCAGGCCGAAAATCAACTGGCGGGCACACTGAAGACTCTTTTTGCTGTTTCTGAGAACTATCCCGATCTTAAAGCTTCTGATAATTTTGTAGAGCTGCAACGTGAACTAAGAGACACTGAGGATAAGATTCAAGCCTCAAGAAGGTTTTACAATCGTAATGTTCGCGACTTAAACACCAAAGTTGAAATGTTCCCGATGAGTGTTATCGCCGGAGTTTTCAAGTTTGAGAAAAGAGATTTTTTTGAAACAGACGATCCGAAAGAAAGAGAAAATGTAAAAGTGGAGTTTTAAGTCATGGCCACTCTCTATACACAATCAGAAAACAACACTTACAAAACGTACGCCTATTTGCTCGGCTTTATTCTTCTTATCGTCGCTGTCGGGTGGACGTTGAGTTATATTTACGAGAACGCATTCATTCTTTATTTTGCGCTTGGATTTTCCGTTGTCACAAGCTTTTATTCTTACTGGAACTCAGACAAGATTGTTCTTGCTCTCACTAAAGCAAAGCCGGCGAAAAAAGAGGATTACTCTGAGCTTCACCGTATCGCTGAAAACTTGGCCATCTCTAACGGACTGCCCAAACCTCGTCTCTATATTCTAGATGATCCTCAGCCGAACGCTTTTGCCACCGGACGCAACCCGAAGCACGGCGTCATAGCGGTAACTACCGGACTCTTAGAGCGGTTAGAAAGAGCGGAATTGGAAGCGGTTGTCGCTCATGAGCTGGGACACATCGGCAATAACGATATTCTTATTTCTTCGATTGTTGTCGTTCTTGTCGGAACGGTTGTCCTTGTTGCCGACTTCTTCTTTCGGATGGCCTTTTTTGGAGGAATGAGGGGAAGTAGAGATAAAGGAGGAGCGTTAATAATGGTTGGTGCTTTGGCTTTCATTATTCTTGCACCTGTTCTTGCACAGTTAATGAAGCTTGCCATCTCTCGGAAAAGAGAGTATCTAGCGGACTCCACCGCCGCGCTTACCACCAGATATCCGGAAGGACTTGCCAGCGCACTAGAGAAGATTAGTGGCGACCCGCATCAGTTGAGAAAAGCAAACGATGCTACGGCCCATCTTTTTCTTGTTAGTCCCTTCAGGGGAAAAGAACAAAAGTCATGGTTTCGTAAGCTTTTTATGACTCATCCCCCAATAGAGGAGAGAATTAAAAGGCTAAGAGAAACGGATACTAGCGTATAAACAAATAAAAATAATAATATGAGCAAAGAAACATCTAAAATAAATTGTCCGAAGTGTGAAGAGGATTTAAAAGAAGTCCCTTTTGAGGGAGTGAGTGTTGATACCTGCCCTTCTTGTAAGGGTTACTGGTTTGAGAAAGGTGAACTTCGCAAGGCAAAAGATGAGAAAGAAAAAACATTGAATTGGATGGATGTTGATCTTTGGGACAGTGAAGAGGAGTTCCGCATTTCAGAAGAAAGCTCTCTTTGCCCTGATTGTGGTTTACCGCTTTATGAGGTAAATTACGGAGACTCGAACATCAAAGTGGATGTTTGTAACATGTGTAGAGGGATTTGGCTTGATAAAGGAGAATTTAAAAAAGCAGTAGAGTATCTTCAAGATAAAGCGGGAGACAAGATAATGAGTGAGTATGCAAAAACCATCCTAGAGGAGATGGGGGAAATAATTACCGGCCCTGAGCCGTTGGATAAAGAGATAGAGGACCTTCTTACCGTACTTGGTTTACTTAAATATCGTTTTGCGGGAAAACACCCCTTCCTCTCTCGTATAATCAACAACCTCCCAAAGTCGTAAAATTAATTATAAGGAGGGGTCGGATAGCGGCCTATTCCACGTGCTTGGAAAGCACGCGAGCGCAAGCTCACGAGGGTTCGAATCCCTCCCCCTCCGCCATTTTAAATAATAAAACTTGTTCTTGATAGGCAAAATTGTTGCAAAATGTAGCAATTAAATTAAAGGATTTGGAACCATTAATACCGAAGATCAATAATCATGGTAGATTTCCGTGATTAAATAAAACAATGAGGAGAACATTTTCCTCTCTTGCTACTCCAATAATTCCGGGAAAAGAAAAAAAGATCATCAATACGAGCACTGTCCAAAGAAACTTTTTCATTACTTCTTTCTCCCTGTAGGCATTATTTAAAGATCTGTCTGTGCCACACAATAAAACCAAAAAAAGCAAGATTTTGTTCTATTTTCCCGTGGCCTTCTTGATGCACAACTTGAAGAACTCTAAGTTTTCGTTGTGCTTTTTTCAGATCTCTTTGTGTTTTTAGATAAGCCAAGAGCTTGATTTTTTCTACCCTCAATTACATTATTTTCTTGAGCTCTTTGTGCTATTTTTAGGCTACTCACAATATTTATGTTTTTTTAATTATACCGTCGCTTATTTCAATAACTCTATCTGTTTTTTGCAGATACTTTTTTTCGTGTGTGACAAGCACAATAGTTAGTCCTTTTTTACGAAGGCCGGCGATAAGACCGATAATCTCATCGGATCTTTTTGAATCTAAGTTGGCAGTTGGTTCATCAGCGAAAAGAACCTTGGGGTTGTTAACAACCGCTCTTGCAACAGCAACTCTTTGCTTTTCACCGCCAGAAAGCTGGGAAGGGTAGTTTTTTAACTTTTCCTTAAGACCAACTTGCTCTAATACTTTTTCACCCATATCATTAATATCATCCCAGTTATCTTTTTGAACCATCATGGGGATAGTGACATTTTCTAGTGCAGTTAACTCTGGGAGAAGTGCATAGTCTTGAAAAACAAAACCGAAGTGGTGGAGTCTGCAGTAAGAATCCATTTTTTCGGAAAATGTTTTTGTATCACAGCTCTCAAAAAGAATTTCTCCAGAGGTGGGTCTATCTAAAAGACTTAGAACGTAAAGAAGAGTGCTTTTTCCTGAGCCCGACCTTCCGGTGATGGCAACAAACTCTCCTTCGTTTATCTCTAAATCAATACCACGAAGAACCTTGGTTTCTACAGAACCGGTAATGTAGGTTTTTGTAATATTTTTGGCAATAAGAATTGTTTTTTTGTTTTTCATCTTCCCAGTATTGAATCAATAGTATTCTTTTTAACGATTAAGTGCGATGGTATAAAGCCGGCGGCAACGCTGGAAACAAAAAGAATGAGCACTCTTAATATTACTCCCGTTACAGTAACATCCAGTATTCCGTCACTGAAAGGAAAGTCTATCGGATTTTCATCAAAGTAGGGGACAAGAAAGATATAAAGAAGAAAAAGACCGATAGCGGAGCCGATGAGAGCATAAAATATAGACTGGAAAACATAAGAGTATTTAATAATAGAGGAGTCAACACCTATTCCCTTGAGAATGCCGATATATCTTTCTCTGGATATAGCGTTAATAAAGATAACGATAAAAAGGGTTACCGAAGCAACGGCAAGACCGATTGCTCCGATTACTGCACCCAGTATTGTGAATGTTGTCGATAAATCTTCAAAAAACTGGCCCTGACTTTCTCGCCATGTTTCTATTTTTGCCTCGGAACTCTTTACGCTGGAAGAGAGTATATTTCTTGTTTCTTCCAATTCTTGAGGGTTTAAAAGAGTGATGGCGATTTCGTCTGACAATTGAGGCGCTCTTCCGGTAAGCGATATAAACTGTTGCTTGTCGATAAAGACACGGTTGTTTATTTGATTTAGCTTTGCCTTCAAAATTCCGCTAACAGTGTATTCTTGGGGGGTTCCCGATGCCGTTATTTTAACTTTATCTCCGACAACAACTCCCTCCAAAGAGCCTCCCTCTATAGCGGAGTCATATTCTGCTAACAGTCCGCTACCGATAAGTATTTTGTTTTGAGGATTTTCGTGAACATATTCTCCTTCTACAATAAAATCTTCCAGTGTAGTTACTTGGTTTTCTTTTTCAAAGTCTACTCCCGTAAGTATTCCACTGGTATTGTTCCCCTCTATATTTGGCCTAGAGAAGAGAGAGTAGTCCGCTTCAATTTGTGAAGCTTGAAGATAACGGATACTGTAATTCTTTATTTGTGGAATACTCTCTATCTCTTTTTCAAGCCTGGTAGTATTTTTAATATTTATTTTATTTTCATCGGGAGTGATAATAAGATCTCCCGAGTAGTGTTCTCGAGAGTCATTGCTTGCTCCGGTGACAAGACCCTCTAAAAGACCACTTATAAAAACGAGGTTCAAGAAGGTAACCGTCATGATAAAAACGATGAGGATGTTTACCCAGAGATTCGCATTCTTTATTTGCCGAGAAGCAAGAAAAAATCCTATTTTAAAATGCTTGAAAGATTTCATTGATTGATTCTTTACTTATTTCCTGAAAGCCCGTACTTTTTAAAAAAGAAGTTTTTTATAATTTCTTTGAGCTGTGGGCGATAATAATACAAAATGGGCCCATTAAACCAGTTTATTATAGTATAGAAGAAGGAATTAATAAACCTCTACTATAAGAGCAAGAAAAGCAAAAATAATACTTTTTAAATAACGGTCCCATGTCTGTGGGTTTTCGAAGTTTACAATTATAAAAAATTATAAGAGACTGGATCCTGATGAAAGAAAAAAAGAAGAGGTGGAAACTCTTCTTTGAAGTGGTTTACTCCTGACCCATAAAAGGCCAGTGGTAATGAGCATGGGGGTACAACGAAACTCTTTTTATCTGTCAAGTATTTGCCGATGAAGCCAGAAGATAAGATCTAATATGAATTGCCTTGTTTCTTCGCTTAACTCCGGCTCTAGCTTAGGGTCGGGGGTTGGAATAGGCTCAAAATCTTTTACTGGTCTTTCCGGACCCGGGGCGTCGTATGCAATAAATGAATTAAATCCATCTTCGGCAAGGAGGGTTTGCATTCCCTCAAGACGTTCTCTTTCTTTGTCTTGGGAAACAACGACTCTCCAATAGAGTACCCCGTCTATGGGGTAGCCCATTAGCCGGGAGTAGTATCTGTGCTCGTAGAGCCTTTCCTGTTGCTCTAGAGCATTTTCTTGGTTTATGTAGCTACCAGCTATCAGATACCACCTTCCCTCTTCTTTTTGTGCAAGTGTTACTGAGCTTGCCGCAAACAAAAAAACTAAAATCACTATTGCTGCTTTTTTCATTTTCTTTTTCCTCCCCAAAGTTATTTAAAGATCTTTCTATATTATACAATAAAAATAAAAAAAAGAAATAGTTTGTTCTATTTCCTCGTGGTCTCTTTAGGGCACAGCTCACAGTATGTTGGGCTTTTTTGTGATCTTTATATTTTCTTATGCTCTGAATGTCCGATGTTTTTTTCACAATCGGAATCCAGTACCTTTTCTTTAACAGTTTCGTGATCACCATCATCTATTCCATCAAGCATTTCTTTCGCTTTTTCCGCAAGCATTCGTTGTTTTGCAAGAATCACTCCTTTTGACCCGCAGGAAAGCTTGGAAAGTGTTCCTACAATGTGGATTTGGTAATCTTCACCCAAAACTTTATAGAAAATATACTCTACTCTTTCCAAAGAAACATCGGAAGTTACGACAACGACCTTCTTTTCTTTTTTAGGAATAAGAACTCTTGTTTTTGCAAAGTAAGCACTCGAAACAGTGTCTGTTGATTCTTTTTCGAGAAGGATGTGTTCGGGGTTAACTCCCAACGATACCAGGTAATCACGCATCGCTTCCGCCTCTGTAAATTCGGGAAGATTGTTTTTGGCAAGAGGGAAGTTATATTTTCCGCAAAGAAGCAGGGGAGCTTTATTTTCTTGGTAAATAGAAAACGCCTCTCGGAGACGCTTTACCGTTTCTTGCGAAATTCTTTTCTTTTTATCTATTCCTGTGCCGAGAACTATGATAAACATATAATTAATGTACTTTATCATGAAAAGTAAAAAAAGAAAGGAGGAAGATTTATCTATCTCACCTCCTTTGGAAGTGCTTTTCTAAGTATTTTGGAAAGAAGAAAAGAGAGGAAAAACCGAAAGAAAAAAGAAAAAGAGATTTTCTTTCTATAGGCATGCAGTCCCAAAACCCCCTTCGAAAGCTCTTTAACGACGCTCTCCCTCTTATTTCTTGAGGAGTCTTTATCGATGGGGTTTCTCCTGGTCCAAAAGAGAACATTGCAAGCTCGGGCCCCTCATTTCCTCGAGGTTTTCTCTCTTCGTAATCAACCCAAATGTGAGTTAGAGAAGCGGAGATGCTGTACGGCAAACGGTGGTACTCGAGAACGGAAGAGAAAATAATCATTTTTGTCTTGCAATCTCCTTTTCCCTTTGCAACGGCCTCTTCTACCGTGGGAAAGTACCACGGAAGATTATACGTCTCCCAGTCATAGTAGTAGGGAATCTCTATGTGTTCTTCTATTTCACCGGGAGTCATTCCGGTAAATTTTTCTGCAATGTGGCCGACAAAATACGAATCTACTGGCGGGCAGAAAACTCGGTGGACACTTATGATGAGGGGTGCGGGATTAGGATACAAAGAAAAAAAAGGCAGTAAAAAGAACAAAAAAATTCCGAAGAGAACCAAATTTTTTCTCACGGCATATTCTCCTTTCGTGTTATATTAAAGAACGTTTCTCATATTATACAACAAATATTATTTTTTAAAAGAAAAAACCGCCTTAAAGCGGCGGCTTGTCTTTTTTAACAAAAGAAGTGGTTTTTTTTCTGAGAAGGAACATCTTTCTTATTAAAGCATTAAGTGTATGCAATAGTTCTTTTTGTTCTTCTTGCGAAAGAGAGACCCAAGTACTTTCCAGTATTTCCGACCCGTGATCTCTCTCTATCTCCGACAAAAGCTCTTCTGTCTCTTCTACGGCAAAAAGAAAATCAACTAGCTCGCTCATGCACAGTTCGTAAACAACTTCCTGAATATTTCTTGATCTTCTTTTGTTTCTTCCTTTCCTTTTCTTTCTGTAATCTTCCATAAAGTAAAGATTATTCAAAAGAAACACCTCTTTTCTTCTTGTTTGGTAAAGAACAGCTTTTATTCCCAACTGATTCTATATTCGTCATAAGGGCTTTCTTTGTGAACGCATTTTATCTCTTCAACGGTAATTTTTTCCACTTTCAAGATAAATTCTGCCATGCCCTTGATATAGCCTGCGTGATAGATGCAGAGCAAAGGATGTGTTTTGTATTCGTGAATCCGTAAAACCGCTTGTTGCGATTCCGTGTTAAAATCCAGTGGTTCTATAAAACCAAAATCAAAAAGGTTTTTCCAGTAAAGCGGGGATTCTTCAAATAGTCTTTTAGGAAGAACAACGTTTTGCACGAGCATTCTCAGTCCAAGAGAAAAGCGGGGCCCCGACTCTCCCATCTCAAAAACATCTTTTTCTTCCCAGAAAAAAATATCCTTGGCGGTGACAATTACCAAACAGCTCAACCCTTCACCGAGCCAGTCAAGGGGCTTTATCTTTTTGAAATTTACCGGGTGACCCAAATCGGAAAGCTTTTCTTCCAATTTTTTCAAACCACCTCTTCCTTCCTTTTCTTCGATGTATTTCGCGTGATTGAGAAAAATCTCTCCTCTCACTTTCCCGGGAATTTTTATTAGTTTATCGGCTGTGTTTTTTAATGTTTCTTTTTCCATTTTTATCAATTCCACTGTATAACAAATTCATTGTAAGGCGAGCCTTCGTGGGCCGATGCTGTCTGCTCAACACTTATTTCTTGGCTTTTTACAACAAATTCCGCTAAACCCCTAAAGTATCCTGCATGGTAAAAGCAAACGGTGGGATGGGTCTTGAAATCTTTCTCTCTTAAAATAATTTTGTTTTCTTCTCGGTGAAAATCTATTTCTACTTCGCCAAAATCATAGTGTTTATCCCAGTACTTGGTAGCGTTTTTAAAAAGAGACTCGACAGAAACAAGATATTGAATCATCAATTTAATAATAAAAGAGGCTCGCGGAGCAAATCTTCCCATTTCAAAAACATCTTTATCCGTCCAGTTAAATAATTCTTTGGCAACAACTATTGTCAGAGAACTCATTCCCTCGCTTATCCACTCAAAAGACTTTATTTCGTTGAGTTTTATTGGAGCACCCAACTCTTCCATTTTTTCTTCCAATCTTTTTACCCCCTCTTCTCCCTCTTTGTGTCTGATATAGTCTGCGTGCGTTCGGAAAACTTCCCCTTTTACATTTCCGGAAAAGTTTTTCAATCTATTGGCGGTTTGTTGAAGTGTTTCTTTTTCCATAATTTCATTTTACACTTTTAAAAAAACGTGTCCAGAGAGATTTTTGCGAACGATTTTTCCCTTTTTCGGTGAGTTTTGGTATAATAAATCAGAATTACATTTGGAAAATAAAAATTATTTGGCAGTTACATGATTTATTATCTTAAAGGCAGTGTCGTTATAAAAGAGAAAGACTTTATTGTTATTGATGTTGGTGGGGTCGGATACAAGGTTTTTGTTGATCGAGAAGAAGAAGATTTCGAAAAGAAATCCACCGTCTACTGCTTTATGCAAAAAACAGAAAAAGATATCCGTCTTTACGGTTTTAAAAGAAAAGAAAATCTGGAGCTTTTCGAGAAATTGACCAAGATTTCCGGTATCGGTCCGAAAACTGCTCTCCGTATTGCATCTATCGCTTCGGTAGAAGAACTTAAAAGGGGAATAGAAAAGGAAGATAAAAGAGTAATGAAAAAGATATTTAGTATCGGTAAAAAGAAAGGGCAACAGGTTGTTTTTGAGTTATCACAAAAGTTCGTCAAAGAAAAGGAAGAAGAGGATGCATTTAAAACGCTGAAAACACTCGGATTTTGCGACACAGAGATAAACGAAGCTCTTGGGAAGGTTTCCGGAGAAAAAAGTGAGGAAGAAAGGGTTTCCGAGGCGTTAAAAATACTAGGAAATGATTAAAAAAATATTGCGGAAAATAAAGCCGCTAATAAGCTTTTATCATTTTTTTTACGCTTTTTTTGGAGCAGTTCTCTATCTTTTTCCTTCAAGAAAAATAAAAGTATTTGCGGTAACGGGAACGAACGGGAAAACAACCACTGTTGATCTGACGGCAAGAGTTTTCAGAGAAGCGGGTTTTAGGGTGGCTGCTTTTTCCTCGGTAAAGTTTGAAATAGCAGGAGAAGAGGAGCCCAATCTTTTTAAAATGACGATGCCCGGAAGAACCGTGATTCAAGGGTTGCTCAGAAAGGCGGTTAAAAAAGGGTGTCAGATAGCGATTTTAGAAGTTACGTCGGAAGGGATAAAACAACACCGCCATCGGTTTATAAGATTCGATGCCGCTTGTTTTACCAATCTTTCTCCCGAGCATATCGAATCCCATGGTGGATTTGAGAACTATAAAAAGGAAAAAGGAAAGCTTTTCCTGGCAACAAAAGACACACACATCATCAACATAGACGACGAAAACGCCGATTACTTTTTAGGGATTCCCAGCAGAGAAAAGATTACTTACGGAATAGAAAACAAAAAAGCCTTGCTTAGAGCAGAAAAGGTAAAGGGCTCCGCACAAGAAATTAGTTTTATTGTCAAAGAGGACGCTTTTCGCTTGGGATTGACGGGAAAATTTAACATTTATAACGCGCTTGCTGCAATCGCTTTTGCAAAAAAAGAAGCGGTGGATATGGAAGCCGTGAAGAGAGCCTTTCAAAAAACAAAAATTATACCCGGGAGAATGGAAGAGGTTGTTTCTTCTCCTTTCCGTGTTATTGTTGATTACGCTGTTACTCCGGTAACACTTGAAGGGGTGTATCGAGAAGTAAAGGAAAGCTTTTCTCCTTCAAGGATAATTGCCGTGCTTGGGTCTTGCGGGGGAGGGAGAGACAGGTGGAAGAGGCCGGTTTTAGGAGAGATAGCAGCAAAGCATGGCGATGTGGTTGTTGTTACAAATGAAGATCCTTACGACGAAGATCCCGAAGAGATCATTGACGAAATAATCGCTGGAACGAGTGGGAAGGGAGAAAAAGTGATCGACAGAAGAGAGGCAATAAGAAAGGCGGTGCAGATAGCAAAACCCGGTGATGTGGTGGTAATTACCGGCAAAGGGAGCGAGCCGTTGATGTGTCTTGCCGGAGGAAAGAAGATTTCTTGGGACGATCGTCAAATAGTCAGAGAAGAACATTCAAAGGTTAATTGATTTTCCGGCAAAAAAGTGATATTTTGGTCATATGAAAAAGAAACTCCCAAAAGGTATCAGGAAACATATCAGGAAAGAAAAGGCTCGTATTAGGAGGGATTTTAGTGACAAAAAAGAACAGCGAGAGTTAATCGAAAAATTAAAAGAAAATATTATAAAAAAACAAAGGCATGACCATTGAAGAAATATATAATCTGGCAATAAAAGAAGGCATTAAAGCGGATTTTCGGGGAGAGGAAGAGATTCGGAATAACCAGAAACGATTGAAGGAGAAGTTCGATAAAATGAAAGAAGGAGAAAAAGAAGAGTATGACGAGGAAAGGCTAACCAATCCTTATTCGGATACGAGAATTCTTTTCGGAGATCCCAAAAAAAAGATAAAAAATGTTCTTGTCGGAATAGATATTGATGGTGAGGAAATGCTCCTTGCAAAAGAGATGAAGAATATTGACCTTGTTGTTTCTCATCATCCGCGAGGGAGAGGACTTGCTGGACTGGACGATGTAATGCAACTGCAGGTTGATGTAATGCACATGTACGGAGTACCGGTGAACATTGCAGAGAAGATGATTAGGAAAAGAATAGAAGAGGTTGCTCGCGGACTGTCACCGGCTAACCACAACAGAGTTGTTGATACGGCAAGACACCTCGATATCCCACTGATGTGTATTCATACGCCATGTGATAATTTAGCTGCTCGATTTGTTGACGATAAGTTGAAAGAGGATAAACCGAAGTTTGTCGGTGATGTTATCGATTCTCTAAAAAAAGTTCCCGAGTACAAAGAGGCTGTTAAAACAGGAGTAGGGCCGAAGATTTTTGTGGGAGGGCGAGAAAATAGAGCGGGAAAAATAGTTATCAGCGAGATGACGGGAGGAACGGAAGGAGCACCCGAGATTTATGAAAAGTTGGCACAAGCCGGAGCAGGAACGGTTATCGGAATGCACATTTCCGAAAAACACCGTGAAGAAGCGGAAAAAGCACATATTAATGTTGTCATCGCGGGACACATCTCTTCAGATTCGATAGGAGTTAATCTTTTCCTAGACTATTTAGAAAAAAAAGGAATTAACATTTATTCTTGTTCGGGCCTAACAAGGGTTTCGAGGAATAAAAAATAACTGAAGGAAGTTTGACAAAATACGGGAAAAGTGTAAGATTTAGTATTCTCATGAAGAAAGAAGATTACAAAAAAACAACTACAGTCAACCCTTTGGATGGGAATGTTTTTTGTTTTTTATCAATCGACACCATTAAAGAAGTAGAGATTTAGGGGAGTTCTGAGTAAAGAAAAAAAGAAACGAACCCCCTCCAGACAAGGGGATTAATTTTTATAAAAACCATGAGCGACAAAAAATATTACCTAACTAAAGGCGGATTGGAGAGAGTGAAAAAAGAACACGAAGAGCTGAAAAAAAAGCGAAAAGAAAAGTTGAAAGTGGAAGCCCCCGAAGCATCTCACTCTGAAGATGTTGACCCTGAGTATCTGGCCTTTCGAAAGGATCTTGGTATTTTGGAGGGGAAAATAATGAAGATGGAAGAGATTGTAAGAAATGCAGAGATAATAAAGCTTCCTCCGAAGGGGTGCAAAGAGGTTCGTCTGGGTGCAGAGGTGGTTCTCGATGACCAAGGGAAAGAAAGCAAAGTTATTCTAGTAGGAACAGTGGAGGCCGACCCCATCTTAGGTAAAATTTCCGACGAGTCTCCTCTCGGAAAAGCATTTTTAGGAAAAAGGGAAGGGGAAGAAGTTGCAGTATGCTCTACCGTTCAGAGGATTTATAAAATAAAGAAGGTTAGTTATCCGTCATTGTAATTGTTTCTTTTTTATAGTATTTTAAAAAGCAGAATATTTATTCTGTTTTTTATTTTACCTTTTTCAAGGTTATGCTTAAGCCCAACCGTCTTATCGTTAAAATAATCGCGGCTTACTTCTTTATCACCGCGGGGTGGGGATTGATTGCTCCTATTTTTGCTCTCTTTATTACCGGTCAGATAAGAGGTGGGTCCTTGGAAATTGTGGGAATCGCTGTAGGTATTCACTGGATAGTTAAATCTACCATTCAACCTTTTCTGGCCTACAGAATGGATGTGGTCAAAGGAGAGCATG
>SL_3KL_010_SEDDRAFT_10001192_pt1 | contig 23289 bp, 18 predicted proteins | sample SodLakKL_010_SED_2_FD_10381 | JGI IMG/M metagenome (IMG submission 10381) | reverse complement strand
ACCGGTGCCTCCATAGTTACACTGGGGCTGCTGGTCCAGATACCGTTGAAACGCTGTATCATAACCTTTGCCCTCAATTTGCTCTAGAATTTCCAGCGCCGCTGGATCTGCAGTGTTTTTAAACTCTTGGTCTTTTTTAGCAGACATATGTTTTTCCTAACCTCCTTGAATCTTTTTTAATCACAGCAAACGCTTTTATTAAAACTTCAGCGCATGCAATGTGTCCTTAATAAAATAGAGCTAACGACTGCGCTAAACTTTCACCTCCTCCAGGATTTTCTTATAAACTTCTTCCAGGTTGGGTAATAACTCTTCTTCCGCCAACACACCCTTATCTTCGGCCATGGCGGTTTCCCATACGCCCTCATCAAAATGTAAGGCTCCTATCAGTTCATTTTCTGTAAATTGAGAGTGAATAAATTCTTCTTCCTTTTTATGTCTAATTTTATTACCCAAAACTTTTATTTTCTTAATCCCCAGGTCTCCAGCCAGATTTAGAACTACCTTGGCAGTCTGTACACTGACCCTGGTGGGTTCTGTGACAATAATCATCATATCCACACCGTCAGATGTTCCCCGGGTAAGATGTTCAATTCCCGCACTCATATCCAGAATCACCACATCATTTTTATCGAAAAGAAGAGAATTCAGTACAGCATTAAGGAAGGTATTCTCCTTGCAGTAGCAGGCCGAACCTCCCTGTTTTATCCCTCCCATTCTCAGCAGTGTTACTTTCCCCTGCTTCAAACTGTAGTCTTCAATGACATCGTCAACATTGGGGTTGAGGTCAAAGAAAAGCCCCCCTCCACCCGATTTTTCATCTATTACTTCCTTTAGTTCAACTAAGGGGGTCAACTTGGACAACTCCTCCGGGGGAAAACCTAAGGTCTGCCCCAGGCTGATATCAGGATCTGCATCTACGGCGTAAACATTGTAACCGTCCTTCAAAAAAGCTTTAACCAGATTCGCTGCTATGGTTGTTTTGCCTACACCGCCCTTTCCGGATACGGCTATCTTCACTTCTGCAAAACCTCCTATAATATAGTCATATATATAATTTTTGATTAATGCCTGCATCCATTACATGTACCCTTGATATATATTCGACGGCTTTAATTAAAATCCTTTTTTTACTCTAAGTTCTTTTATTCACAATCAATGTGGGGCATAGCTATGTCTTTCGAGTGTATTTCAGAGGTATAAATAGTTTGTTGAGTGAATATTTTGCTGTTAAACAAATAATACCTGTCACTTGATAACCCACCTTTATGATTGTAAATAAGTTCAATATAAATCAATCATTATTACATACTTATTTCCCTTAAATTTTTATTTTTCCTGCCCAAATAAGATTAATTTTAACCAAATTATTAAAAGGTTTATATTTTTATAAATTTTTTTAAAGTAACAGCTGCGCAGCAAAAAGAAGCGCCTCCCAAAAAGTTATAAGGAGGCGCTTCTAAAATGAAATATGTGTTATTTTTTATACAACTGTCTGAAGTCTCTCTCCATTGAAATGGAGATTATTCTTGCCTTTCCCAGGTACGTTTCTACCAGAGGTGAATCAGGTCGGTCCCGACTTTCTCGGCAGTCTCTTTTTGTATCTTCAGCTTCCATGAACGATAGTCCAGGTGATACAGCAGTTTTTCCGCTGCAATGTTGGGGTCGGTTTCAAAGTAGAAGAATCCACCGTATACGTCATGGGCGATCAGCTGGGCTATATCATTTACCAATGGGCTTCCTTGAATGGGAGGCCAGATACCCACGTGACAGGGCAGACCTAAGGCAACAACCCAAGAACCGATGGAAACCGCCTTTTCACTCATGGCTTCCGGTGCGCTTCCTACAAAAGGTATCCGGGGAACGTCTACGCCCATGTCGTTGGCCATGGCAGTCGCCAGGTCATACGCCCGGGTGTTGTCCACGCAGGAACCCATGTGGAAAATCAAGGGAAGTTCTACGCCGCTGGCATCGGAAAGCTTCTTCAGGAAGGCTTTCAGGCCGTCTCCGGCATACTCATCGATGGCTGCTGCATTCAGCAGGCCCTCTTTGGCNTAAGATTGTGCTGCACAGCCGGTGGCCACCAGNAATACATTGTTCTTGGCCAGTTCTTTTGCAATGGTGTTATGAGCATCGTCCTGCTTNGACTTCAGGTTGTTACAGCCGGCAAACAGGGCAACCCCCTTCAGCTGACCATCCAGGATAGCATCGTTCAGNACNCGGATGGGGTTCTCTTTGTTGACGGAACCAAAGATNTCCATCATGGCCTCAAAGCTGAAGCCGGCAATGACNTCTTTGACAACATTNGGAATCTTCACTACGCCGGGCTTGCGCTCTTTGTAAGCAGCAATAGCGGTCCGGACTACGTCCTTGGCGTTTTCCATGGCATACTTTTCGTTATAGGCNATATGATAGGAGCCGGGNATCTTGGAGATGGATGAGGTGGTGATAATCCGGGTGTGGAAACACTCGGATACGGCCCGGATCCCGGGCATGATGCACTGAACATCCACAACATAGGCATCGATGGCTCCGGTCATCATAATCAATTCCTGAGAAGCATAGCTGGTCACGATGGGAACACCCTGCCGCATTAATACTTCGTTACCGGTGCAGCAGATTCCCATGCACTTGACACCTTTGGCTCCTACGGCTTCCGCTTCAGATTTCAGTTCTTTGGCAGCTTTCACTACCATTTCACTCAAGAGCGGGTTGTGGCCGTGAACTACCAGGTTGACCATCTCCACATCGATAACTCCCATGTTTGCCTCGGACTTAACGGGCTTGGGAGTCCCGAAGAGCACGTCGGTCAGATCGGTGGCGATATGCATGCCGGTGTAGTCACAGAGAGCCGTTTTCAGAGCGCCGAAAATGATGTTAACGGGATCGGCATCCACACCAATGTGGGTCTGGTGGAGAATTTCCACCACAGAACCGTTCACGTTGGCCGGCAGGATATTGCAGTCGTTAAACTTCTTCAGGCGGCCTTCGGTGATGGTGGTGGTTAACCATACGGGGGGCACACCTTTATAGGTCCCGAAATCCTCCAGGGCCAGCTTGGCTACTTCAGCAGCCAGGGTGTTGTCGTCTTTACCTTCATAGCTGATCCCTACTCTGTCGGCAATCCTCTTTAACTTGGCAGGATCGGTAATCTTATAGTCTTTGGCATGGCCTTCCGCTGTCTCTAACAGGGTCTCCGCAATATGACGACCGTGGTCAGAGTGGGCGGAACAGCCGCCGGCTACTGCCCGGGCAATACCGCGGGCTATCATGGTGTAGGCGGTAGCACCGCAAACACCCTTAGGAGCCTTCTTGGTGATCCGGCAGGGCCCGTTCAGACAGATTCTGCAGCAGACACCGGTGCCTCCATAGTTACACTGGGGCTGCTGGTCCAGATACCGTTGAAACGCTGTATCATAACCTTTGCCCTCAATCTGCTCTAGAATTTCCAGCGCCGCTGGATCTGCAGTGTTTTTAAACTCTTTGTCTTTTTTAATCATTCGCTCTTACCTCCTTGGTTTTTTCTTGAAATGTAGATCTATTTAATCCCCAGGTACATCACATTGTCGCAAGCATCCATAAAGCCGTCCCTACCCTCGGGAACTAATTCCAGATTTTTTAAGGACACGGCCTTTTACCTTCTTTAAGCCGCCGCTCACCTCCTTCATCTGCTTTTCCAACCATCGTCAATGGTACTCCCTATTGATTATTGATTACCTGCATCTATATGGACTGCTCCCCTGCCATAAAACCTTTGACAGCTCTGCTGCCAGCAGGGGGCACAACAGGGGGAAGTGAAGTAAGCTTTCCCTCATTAAACTCTGCTTCACGCTTCATTGCGTTGAGCCACACCCTTCCCCCTGGTTTTACCTCCTTAAAAGAATCTCGCCCGGTTACAGTGCAAAATTACAGCTGGTCTAAAAAATCCTCCCAGGATTCATCTTTTCCTGCATCCCTAAGGTAACTTAGGGTTTCTATAATTTCCGATGCATAAGCGGTAGACTCATCTGCCTGACGGGACATGGTAAAAGTAACCTCTCCCTCTTTCACCCGGGCTCTCATCTCGTTTAATACCACCGGCAGCTGCCCTAAACGGGTTATCGCTTCTCCATCCACAGTCCTGATGGCTGGAAGGAAGTAAGCGGTACTGGGATAACTTATATTCTGGCTGGGGCCATAATCCTCTAAAGCTTTGCTCAGCAGTATCTCAGCATAGCTGAGGGCGATAATGGCCCTGCGGATGGACCGCTGAAACAATTTCACAGCACTTTCACTATCTTTGTTTTCCTCTTTAGACATTTTGCGTCCCTCCTTTTCGGTCTTATATCAAACCCTCCACTACGCTTATGCCGGACTAGAATACTTTCGCTGGCTTATTTATTGGTTTATCTTCTCCTTTTCTAATCCAGTGGTGAAAATCAGTTCACCATCCCGGGCATCTGCGATCACTACACCGTCATGGCGGAAAGTACCTTTCAGCATTTCCTCCGACAATCTATCCTCCACATGCTTTTGAATAGCCCTTCTCAGCGGCCTGGCTCCATAAATAGGGTCATACCCCTCCTGGGCTAAAAATTCCCTGGCCTCATCGGTAGTCTGCAGTTCTATGTTGTACTCCTTAAGCCGCTCTACCAGTTCCTGCAGCATCAGAACCACAATTTCCTTCAGGTGTTCTTTGGTCAGGGAGTGGAAGACAATCACTTCATCAATCCGGTTTAAAAACTCCGGACGGAAAGTCCTTTTCAATTCACCCAGTATCTGGTCTTTCATACTCTCATAGGCAGCTTCTTCTCCCGCCGGCCTGAACCCCAGAGTACCCTGTTTCTTGATATGATTGGCACCCACATTGGAGGTCATAATTACTACCGTGTTTCTGAAATCAACAGTTCTACCTTTGCCGTCGGTAAGGCGGCCGTCTTCCAGGACCTGCAGCAGGACATTGAATACTTCAGGGTGAGCTTTTTCTATTTCATCCAGCAGGATTACCGAGTAAGGCTTTCTCCTGACTCGTTCCGTCAGCTGACCCCCCTCATCAAAGCCTACATATCCAGGAGGTGCTCCAATCAGCCGGGACGTAGTATGCCTTTCCATATACTCCGACATATCCAGCCTGATGATAGAATCTTCGTCCCCAAACAGGGCCTCGGCCAGTGCCCTGGCCAGTTCGGTTTTACCCACACCGGTGGGCCCCAGGAAAATAAAAGATCCAATAGGCCTTCTGGGGTCTTTCAGCCCCGCCCTGGCCCTTCTAACTGCCCGGGATACGGCAACCACCGCTTCATCCTGTCCAATGACCCTCTGGTGCAGCACTTCTTCCAGCTTTAACAACCTTTGGGACTCTTCCTCCGCCAGCTTTTTCACGGGAATCCCCGTCCAGCTGGACACAATCTGGGCAATATCCTCTTCGGTGACTACAGATTTGTCGGTTACTTTTTTCTGTTCCCATTCTGTTTTCAGAGCCTCAACTTCTTCTCTCATTCTCTGTTCTTTATCCCTGAGCTGGGCAGCCAGTTCAAATTCCTGCCCCTTAATGGCCCCTTCTTTTTCGTTGCGCAGAGTTTCCAGTTTTTCTTCCATCTGCTTCAGATCCGGAGGCGGCATGAAGGTCTGCAGCCGTACCCGGGAACCGGCTTCATCAATTAAGTCAATGGCCTTATCCGGCAGAAACCGGTCGGTAATATAACGGTCTGCCAGCTTCACAGCGGCTGCCAGGGCAGCGTCACTCATTTCTACCCGGTGATGAGCTTCATAGCGGTCCCTCAACCCCTTAAGTATGGCCAAAGCCTCATCCTTGTTGGGTTCCTCCACGGTAATGGGTTGGAACCTCCGCTCCAGGGCCGGGTCCTTCTCAATATATTTCCGGTATTCATCCAGGGTAGTAGCCCCAACACACTGCAGCTCCCCCCGGGCCAGCGCCGGTTTTAAAATATTAGAAGCATCAATGGCTCCTTCTGCGGCTCCTGCGCCAATAATGGTGTGCAGTTCATCAATAAATACAATCATGTTCCCTGCTGATCTCAGCTCATCAATCAGCTTTCTCAGCCTTTCCTCAAATTCACCCCGATATTTGGTGCCCGCCACTACGGCGGAAAGCTCCAGGGTCACCACTCTTTTTTCCTTCAATGTTTCAGGAATGTCAGCCGTGGTAATCCTCTGGGCCAAACCTTCCACGATGGCTGTTTTCCCAACACCGGGCTCCCCAATCAAGCAGGGGTTATTCTTGGTTCGGCGGCTTAAAACCTGGATAACCCTCTCAATTTCTTTATCCCGGCCAATGACCGGGTCCAATTTCCCTTCCCGGGCCATCCGGGTCAAGTCTTTCCCAAAGGTATCTACGGTAGGAGTCTTGCTCCCCTTCTCATAATTACCAGACATACTCTGTGCATCTCCTCCCAGCAGGTGCATAACCTGAACCCGGGCCCTCTTCAAATCTACTCCCAGATTCGCCAGCACCTTTGCGGCAATTCCTTCACCTTCCCGAATTAAACCTAAAAGCAGGTGTTCCGTGCCCACGTAGTTATGCCCTAAGTTTCTTCCTTCTTCTATAGCCAGTTCAATTACTTTTTTCGCTCTGGGTGTGTAGCTCACACTCTGAAGTATGGGTTTATCCCCTTTGCCAATCATTCTTTCTACCTCCTGGCGCACTTTCACCAGGTCCACCCCTAACTTCTGCAGAGCTCTTGCGGCAATGCCTTCCCCCTCCCTTACCAAACCTAACAGGAGGTGCTCTGTCCCCACAAAATTATGATTCAGCCTCTTGGCTTCTTCCTGGGCCAGGAAAAGCACTTTCTGAGCTCTTTCCGTAAATCTTCCGAACATGAACATTTTTTTCACCTCACCTTTCAAAATTTGATTTAATATTTTACCTAACCCTTGTGTTTTCTAATTTAAGTCAGGTATTGTTCATTTTAGATGCCCTTGTCTTGTTTGACCAATTATGACCTTATCTGACTAACTATATTTGGAATTTTTCATTCCTGCCTTTATATCACGTTCTCCAGCTCTTCCCGAATCAGGTTGGCCCTGGTAATACTGATGTCATAATCACTCAGTTCTTTATCCTCGGAGTTTTGAAGATAAGAGGGACTGATCATCACCAGCAGCTGATTCAACACCCTGCGGTCTACATTTCCCAAAAGCCCCAGGTCAACTCCCAGGCGAAAATCGGAGAGAAGCTGCATGGCCTCCTGAGAGCTCATGACCCTGGCATTGGAAAGAATGCCATAGGCTCTGCCTGCCCGATCGGCCAACTTTTCCCGGCACTCGTTTAGGAGAACCTGTCGGGCCCCCTCCTCCTGCTCCAACAGCTGTTTTACCACTCCGTTAAGATTTCTAATAATTTCTCTTTCATTCTGACCCAGAGTAATCTGATTTGATAACTGTAGAATGTTGCCTACCACCTCGGTCCCTTCCCCATACAGGCCCCTGACCGCCATCCCTACCTGGTAAAGGGCAGACAAAATTCGGTTAATCTGTTTGGTCATGGCCAACCCCGGCAGGTGCATCATCAAAGATGCCCTCATTCCGGTCCCCACATTGGTAGGACAGGTGGTCAGATACCCCAATTCATCGCAAAAAGCATAATCTAGATGTTCCTCCAGGGCATTATCGATGTCCTCCGCCTGCTTCCAGACATTTTCCAGCTGAAGCCCCGGCAGAAGTGATTGAATTCGAATATGGTCCTCCTCGTTAATCATGATGCTGACAGATTCGTCCTCTTTAAGCAGCACTCGGCTGTTTTTAGCTTCCTTCACCAGTTGAGGGCTGATAATGTGTTTTTCCACACAAAGCTGTCTCTCTAAAGGAGTAAGTTTAGACAGGTCAACCAGGATGTAATCCCCAAATAACTCCTTCTTGCTTTCTATTACCTGATCTACCCTGTTCAGTACTTTCTCCCGGTGTTCATCGGCGGCCAGGCAGGGAAAAGGTAAATCCTTTAAATTCCTGGCCATACGGATTCGACTGGTCAGCACAATATCGGAATGGGGGCCGGTGCCCTCCATCCACCTGCTGGATTGGATATCTAAATATTTCTCTTTACTCATTTTTATCTTCCCCGCCTTCTACTGCCTTATCAAGTTCTCTAATTTTGTCCCGAAGCACAGCAGCTTCTTCAAACTCTTCGTTCATTATTTTTTGCTGTAAAGCGGAGCGCAGTTTTTCAATTTCCTTTTTAACTTTTATTAAAGACCCTGACCGTTCGGGAACCTTTCCGGTATGCTGGGTGCTGCCATGGATTCTTTTAAGAAGCAGGCCCAGCTTTTCACCAAACTGCTCATAACATTTAGCGCAGCCCAAACGGCCGATCTGGGAAAACTGGTCATAGGTTAGGCCGCAGCCTTCACACTGTACTTTGGTGACGGTGGGAGGATTTACCGCCGGCTCCAAACCCTCTAAATCAAGAAGCCCTGCAAACAAATGGTGCAAGGAAAAATTGGGTTCAACAGCCAAATCAAATTCTCCCTTATTGTTGGCACATTCCTGACAAAGGTGAATTTCTGTTTTTACTCCATTTATAATTTTCGTCAGGTGTACAACTGCTTTTAAATTTTTACATTCCTGACAGAGCATAATTTATTTACCCCTTCATTTCAGATTATTTATTATCAGCTTATAAGCGACTACGGGTAAGGCCCTTTTTGTTATTTTGGGTACCGCTCCGGCCAACACTATCCTTTCATTACCGCTTCAAACATTTTCAACAAAAACTGTTTTTTTATATCTTCTGTAAATACCCCTTCCCCAAAGGAATCAAATTCTGTTAGGACTGCTTCCATAATCCTGGCTTCCCGCCGACTGATTACCTTGCCCTGATATAGACGGGAAATAAAGTTCATCACCTGAACTTTATTCAAGGTTTCCTCCTGCAGGTGGCTGATCACGTTGGAAAAGTTGGAAATCTTTTTTTCATCCAGTTTGTTTATGCGGATATACCCTCCGCCCCCCCGGCGGCTTTCCACAGAATACCCTCTTTCCATGGTAAACCGGGTAGACAGAACATAGTTAATTTGAGAAGGGACACAGTCAAATTTGGCTGCCAGGTCTTTGCGCTGTACCAAAATGTAATTTTTTGAAGACAGGTCCAGGAGTTGTTTTAAATAATACTCTATACCATCAACTAAACTGGGAATAATGCCACCTCCTGACCAATAATTTGACCTTAACTGACCTTTATACCCTAATTATATACAAAATTAAAAGTTTATCAAGTCAAAAAAACCTCGCTTTTCTTATTTTTTGCTCTTTTTGAACTATTATGTCTTGTGAGGGATATTTTTATAACCCTTACTAAAAAAAGGCACCGAAATGTGCCTTTTAAGCCCTTATTTAAAATTTTAATAATTAATTTTAGTTAACAAGCTTTATTATGCAATATTTATTGGTCCATCCTGGAATCTTGGCCTTCCTCCCCCACTGATTTTTTCGAAGGAGAATAAAAATGGGAAAACATTTTTTTATCCACCTCTTCCCCCTCCCAAGAAATTTCCAGCACTTCGCTGACTTGAACAATTTTTTTAAAAAGATCATAGGTGCTCATTTTGTAGGGCAGTTTGAGTAAAAAGGATAGGGAAATAACATTGGTTTTATAAGCCTCCAGATACTCCGCAGGGCCCATTTCCAGGTTATGAATATTAATATTCATATCCCCAAAGACTTCCCCGATGTTTCCCAGCAGACCGGGTTTGTCAACCGCCAGCACGGACATTTTCCGTAAGCGCTGCTTCCGGGACAGGTAGACCTCCATCCCCTTAAGGGCATAAAGGCTGGACAGAAGTAAAAAGGTAGTCACCAGGCCCCCCACATAAAAGCCGCTGCCCACAGCCAGGCCAATAATCGCCACCACCCAAAGGCTGGCTGCCGTAGTCAGCCCCCGAATGGTATTCCCATATCGCAGGATAGTTCCCGCTCCCAAAAACCCTATTCCGCTAACAGCGTGGGAGGCTATTCTTGAAGGGTCTGCCCCCGGGGCCACTTCTCCCATGTACATGGAAACCAGCATGACCAGAGCACACCCCACACAGACCAGGATATGGGTCCGGAACCCGGCAGGGCGATTGTGCCTTTCCCTTTCAAATCCCACCAGCCCGCCCAGCACTCCGGATATGACTAATCTAACGATAAGTTCTGCATACGTGATGTTGTTCAATTTCAGCTCTCCCTATAGGACTTATAAGGCTATTATATGTGGTTTTCCCTTAAAAATCAACTAACCAACCCCTTGTTTTCAGAAATTTCTGTCATTGGAACATTGCCCTATTATTTCCATCTTATATATGTGCCTTTCCTATAGATAGCTCCCCTGCTCCCCTAAAATAGCGGCATCATTAAAAAATGAAAATAAGACAGCAGAACCGTCCCCTTGTCTTCTTGTCTTCCGTCCCCTTGCCTTATTTTCAGCCTCGGGCTTTTAAAGTTTTTACCGTTCCGTAGGGTTTTTTCAAAGAGAGCCTGTTCCCTTTACCGGTTAAAACCCAAAGAGTCCGGTAATTCACCGGCTTGACCTTTAACTCCTCTTCTCCATACCCGTCGGTAAAGTAAATTAAAAGATGATTGCGCAGCTGTTTCTGATTGATGTATTCAAAAACCGGGGAAAAGGCGGTCCCTCCCCTGCCCTTGATTCCTCTCTGGACATCCCGGGGAGACCGGGCCAAATACACCTTTTCTATCTTATCCCCACATTCAATAACCGTTACCTCGTGACGGTATAACCTAAGTATTGAAAATATTTCTGCCATTCCCCGCTGAAATTCTTCCTCCCCCATACTGGCACTGGTATCCAGGGCAATAATCACCTTTATCAAACGATCCGATAGACGTCCTCTCAAATCAAGCCTATCCGGCTGCCGGCGGTCCTTTCGGGTGATGGTTTTTTTGTAAGGAACCGGAAGGGTACCTACAGTCTTTCTTAAAATATCCTGCCACTTCACCTCCGGCCTGCGGTTCAGCTCCGAAATGACCTCCTCCAATCCCGCCGGTATCTGTCCGCGGTTGGCCTCATTTGCCATTTTTCGAGTCATTTCCTTTACGTTCTCCAGATTTTCATCCCGGTTGGACTCACCCCAAATATCGTGACAGTTCTCCTCCCGATGAGCTGTTTCTACATTTAAAGAAAGGCTCTTATCTTCCCTTGGATGATCAATATCCCGGCATTGTTCCTGAGATTTTCCTTCCAGGGAAGGTTCATCGGATTCCCCGGGCCCTTCCTGGAATTCCTCCGGCCCAGGATCGTTCTGAGATTCACCCTGGAAATCATCCATAAATTCATCCTGGGGTTCGCAATCAGGTTCGCTCTGGGGTTCATCATCAGCTTTATCCTGAGGGCCACCGCTGCCGCCTTCCTGAGATTCAGACTTATCTTCTTCCTCTAAAGGTTCCTTTCCGGCAGGCTCCTGTTCCTCCCGGGGTTCTTCTTGGGGGGCATCCTCCTCTTCCGACGTGTCCTCCCGTTCCTCACCGGTATCCTCAGTCCGATCCATGGCCCGCTGCAGAATCTCGCAGTACGCCTCAAAGGGCTGGTCTTTCTTCAGCTGTACGCCGTATTTTTCCTCTGCCTCCTCCAGTGTAATCTCCCCCTGGGGAAGACAGTCAATAAACTGGTTTATAGCCAGGTCCATGCCGGTATTCAATGCAAGGGGGCTGTACCGGTCCTGCAGGTTTTGAACTCTTTCCAGGTGCCGGAACATGATATGATAAATCTGGTGTTTAATAACCCCCCTGATTTCCTCCAGGGAACATCGCAGTAAAATGAGTGGATTAAAGTACATGTTAAAAAAAGAGGCATCGGCGGTTACCCCTGCCGCAGAGGGCAGGTCAAACTTAATCCCCCTTTTCATCTGGATCATACAGCTGCCAAAGAAATTATCCTCCCGGTGCATCAGGGAAAACACAGCCATTTCTATCAGTTTGAAAAAGTCCACAGTAAAGGATTCCGGCAGAGGGCGGTGTACGTCCAGATGGTTAACCTCCTCCAGAAGCCTCAACCTCAACTGGTCAAAAACATTGTTTTGGCTCATCAGCAGATGCTCCTCATTTTTACTTCCTGATAAAGTTCAATATATCCGTCAATAAAAGACTTCACATTCATAAAATCTTTGTACAGGGTTTTTTCAAAGTTGGCCTTAATCTCCTGCATAATACCCATTTTCAGGTCGCCGGGATAGAGCTGCAGAAACTCTGTAAACAGGGCCACCTTATCCTTTACTTCTTCCGGAGACTCCTCCCGGGCCTCCGCCAGGGTATTTAAACAATTTCTGGCGGTAAGATACAGCCTGGAATGGGTATCCTTTTTCACCCGGGCCTTTAATGCTTCCGGAATTTTTTTGTAACGAAAAATCTCCTCCGGCTTTATGATGGGATTTCGGTTGTTCTCCAGAAAATTAAAGAAATCATGTGCTGCAGAACTTCCCACATTCCCTTTAACCACGTTGAAAAAAATGCCCTGGGGATAATGAGCCTTTTTGTCCAGATACCGGATATAGGAGTCGGAAATCCGCTCCCAGCTCCTGGGGGTGGCCTTTACAGTTTCCTGGGAATAGGGAGCGTGAAGATGTTCAGGAAATGAAGAAATAAATTCCAGCACATCTTCATGGATATTTTGAAAACTCCGGCTATCATAGTTTTTCCCTTCCCTGGACAGCCCCCAATCAATCCAGGATTTAGAGTCTGAATCCATTTCAATCCACACAAACCGGTCCTCCTGGGCCGGGTCCATATCCACCACCTGGTAGGTTGACTCGGAATAATGGTCATACTTATTGGAGGGATTCATAGCAGCTATGACCAGCACATTGTCGGGGAGAATGAATCCGTTAATCTCCCGGTTAAGGATAATGTTCATAAGCTCCTGCTGAACTGCATGTTCACATCGGTTTATTTCATCAATGAACAGAATTATTTTTTTCTTGGGATTCTCTATTAATACCTGGTCGATTTCTAAAAGTTTGGTATGTATGGCATAAACCGTTTTTTTCCTGCGAATCCGTCTTTGGTTTACAGTAATAGTATAGGTTTCGGTAGTGGGAAGCCCTCCAATCTCCCCCTCCTTTAAGAGGTTAGCATCTACCCCGATTAAATGAGCCTCTTTTAGCTGAGAAAGCTTTTTCACCAGGGCTGTCTTCCCGATTCCGCTTTCTCCAATCAAAAGGGGCACTGCACCGCTTTCAAATACCAGTTCACAGGTCATCAAAGCATCCTTAAAGTTCATGGCAATACTCCTTTCCTGACATATGCTATGTTAAAAGACTGAAAACACAATCTGCCATCATATAAGAGAAGTAAGGCAAGGGGACACTTTCAGCAGATCCTTTACACAGCTATCGTAGTAATTTTTAAAGGGTAAGCTGAAAATCTACGGCAGCTCTTTTGGCTTCAAAGCTACCGTGCTCAAAAATAAAGCCCAGCTTATCCATGATGAATTCTTTGCATTTTATGAATTCCAACACATATTTAATGGAAATATCTTCCTCTGCCAGCTTTTCTTTCAGCACTTCTTCAATCTCACCGGGAGACAAAATCCCCTGCACGTATTTAACATTATTTACACTCCGCCGGAACGCTTCAATTCGTACCCGCTCCGTAGGGTTTTTCATGTACTGGATAGCCCGTCCATCCTGATAAAGAGCCGCCAGCTGGACTTTTTCCGAAGGGTTTTTTATATACTTGATGGCGGGATAATTTTTTCCCACTGCCTCCATCATCAGTCCCTCCCCAGGATTGGATACATACTGAATAGCGTAGCCATTCTGCCGTACCGCCTCCCGCTGAACCTCAGGGGCAGGCTGTCCTATAAACTTCAGGGCATACCCATTTCCCCCCACCGCTTCTAACTGCAGTTCAATGGAAGGGTTAGAAATATACTGGATGGCATAAGCATCCTTCCGCACTGCCTCCCGCTGAACCTCAACGGTAGGAGTGCTAATCCACTCCAGTGCCCTCCAGTCCCGGGATACAGCCAGCAGCTGTACCTCCTCTACGGGATCTTTTATATATTTAAGTGCCTTTATATTTTTTTGAACGGCTGTCCTCTGCACTGCAGCAGTTGGCTCCTTAATGAGGGAGATTATCTTCCAGCCGCTTTTCAGGGACTCCAACTGCACTTTTTCCGACGGGTTTTCCACATGAGCGATAACCTGCCCAAACTTTTTTACAGCCTCCAGCTGTTCTTCCAGGGTCTTAAGACGGCTCCCAAACACCTCTTTTAAAATATTCTCCGAAGGGTTTTTAATATAAGTCACCGCTCTTTCCCTCTGCTTCACCGCCGCCAGCTGTACCGCCTCAGAAGGATTCACAATTAAACGAATTACCCGGGCATCCCGTTGAACTGCCGCCAGAAGCACCGCCTCCGAAGGACAATCCAAAAAGGTAATAGCCCCGGGATATTCATAGGCAACTTTCAGCCGGCCCTCTTCCGTATTCAGGCTCTCTCCGAAAACTACCTCCTGCACCCGTTTAGAAGGGTCATTGATCAGTTGAATTGCCTGCCTGCTTTTTTTAACAGCCTGCAGCTGTACTTTTTCCGTAGGATTTTTAATATATCTTAGAGCCCTATAATCTCTTATAACCGCCGCTAACTGGACGGCTTCCTGGGGCTCTTCTATAAACCGGATGGAATGAAAGTTTCTTCTAACCTGGGCACATTGTTCCGCCATGGAGGTCTTGGTAATAAAATCAATACCTGCCCTTTTATCAATTCCTGCCCGCCTGGACTGCAGGGCCTTCTTCATATAAAATACCCCCTTGAACTGCCTGGGGACAAAAATTCAGCCCCAAAATAAAAACTTCCTGTATATGTTATCTTAGCATCTTTACAGGAAGAACTGAAATTATTTTTTATTAATTAATTATTATTATTTATAAATATTATTTATCTATCGGGGAGTCAGGAGTGTTTTCAGGATATGCTGGATGCTCTGCCTTTTAGTTAATACATCTTCAAAAATATCTCCCCGGGCCTCCAACCTCTCATGAATATTTAGTAGATGAAAGTCAGATGAGGATTGAATTTCTCTCTCCTGAATTTCCTCCCACAGCAGTGGGGTAGAAACAGGGGCTTTGGGATGAGGCCTGACGCTGTAAGGGGCATTGATGGTTTTCCCCCAGGCATTTTGAAGATAATCCAGGTAAATTTTACCCTGCCTTTTATCCACTTTTCTCTCCAGGGTAGTTATTTGGGGATGGGCCCGATGCACCATCCCACAAAAGTACCGCACAAATTCCCTCACTTCTTCATACGTATAACGGGGCTCCAGGGGAAGGTACACCTGTAATCCGGTGGATCCCGATGTTTTGGGGTAACACTGAAGGCCTACCTCTGCCAGAAGGTCCCTTATGGTGAGGGAAACCTTACGGATCTGTTGAAAGGTAGATTTCTCCATGGGGTCCAAATCAAACACGGCAAAATCCGGCTTCTCCAGGCTTTTTATACTGGAAAACCAGGGGTGGATTTCAATACAGGCCTGATTCCCTAACCAGGCCAGGGTCTGCACATCCTCCACCAGTATATATTGGGTCACCTTGGTACTGTTTCGGGAGGCAATAGGATAAGTTTTAATCCAGGAGGGGCCCTCTGCAGGGAAATTTTTTTGATAAAAGCCTTTCTTTTGTATTCCCTCGGGAAATCTTTGAAAAACTACTGGCCTTCCCCGTAAATATTTCAGGAGAAAAGGAGCCGCCTCCAGATAGTATTTTATCAACTGAGCCTTGGTAATCCCTTCTCCAGGCCAAAGGACTTTGTCCAGGTTAGTCAACCTTACCTCCTGTCCGTTAATCTCAAAAAAATTTTCCAGGGGAAACCCTCCTATCTTTCTGTTTAAATTATAACAAAAACATCCCTTCAATCATGTCACGGAATTCATCCCTTTGAAGCGCAAAACAAGACAAGGGGACGGTTCTGCTGTCTTATTCGGCTTTACTGCTTTACTAATTTAACAATGCTCTTATATTTTTTGATGCATAGAAGTTAGATAAACTCAACCAGGTCAGGAGAGTACACAGTCTCCCGGTTCCCCGGTGCTAAACCCCTTGATAGAAGGGGCCCGTAATTTTAACTCCGGCGTCCATTCGCTGAACTCCACCCACATAGCCAGGCTGGGCTGAACCCAGAACCCACCGGGCCGGGAGGGTGGATTCACAAAGGGGCAGAGGGAAACCCTCCGCTTTATTAAAAATTCCCAAAGATTTTTCCACTCCTCTTCCTTCAGCCCTGTCCCTACCCTGCCAAGATACAAGAGCTCTTCACCGGAATAGGCACCTACCAGCAGTGAAGAAAGCCTGCCTCCCCGCACCGTAAACCCCCCTATAGTGCAGAGAATTTTGTTTTTCACCTTTATTTTCCACCAGTGACGGCTCTTCTTCCCAAAGATATAGGGGCTTTTTCTATCCTTGGCCACCACTCCCTCCAGGCCCTGCTCCTTCACCCATGCAAACAGCTCCCCGCCCTTCTCAAAATTATCGGTGAGCTTAACAAACTCATTTTCCTCCACCGATTCTCTTAAAAGACGCTGGCGCTCTTCATAGGGAGAGGACAGCAGCGGTTTTCCGTCCATATAAAGGAGGTCAAAAATAAAATAAGCCGCCGGTAAGGTTTGGGTTAAGGTTTGGATTCGGGCCGGGTTTGCCGAGAGGTCCCTCTTTAATATAGAAGGAAAGCTGGGTTTACCCTCCCGCAGCACCACCATTTCACCGTCCAGGATCCCCTGGGAAAAACCAACTCGGTCAGGCAGCCCATAAGTTTCCGGATACTGCAGGGTCCGGTCCTTAAGCTGCCGGTTTTGCAGGCGTACACTGCCCTCCTTTATAAAGGCCAGCATCCTGACCCCGTCCCATTTTACCTGGTACAGGAACTGATTTCCCACAGGGATGTCTTTACGGGATTGGGGCTCCATGGGAGGGATTTTCCCCTGCAGCAGGCCCTGTTCCATGACCTAACCTATCCCTGCTTTCTCTTTTTTCTTACGTCCCCTGGAGGTTTTTTTCTTTTTCTCCCCCTGACCTTCGGATTTTCCCCCCTCATTCCCTGTCATCTGCACACTGGCCCTCAGGGCCTCCATCAGGTCAACAATTTTAGCTTTTTCCGGCGCATCGGGAACTTCTATCTTCTGTCCCGCTACCTTTGCCTGAATCATGTTTAATACTCTTTCCCGGTATTCATCCCGGTATTTTTCCGGTTCAAAAGAAGACGCCAGGTTATCCACCAGCTGCCTGGCCATTTTTAACTCATTTTCATGGATGGTAATTCCCCTGCCCTCCAGAGGAACCAGATCGGTGCTCCTCACTTCGTCCGGAAAAAACATCGTTTCCATAGTGAGGATACCGTTATGAACTCTGATGGCAGCCAGGTTTTCCCGGGTTCGGATAACCACCCGGGCGATGGCAATCTTTCCGGTTTCCTCCATGGTTTGCCTCAGCAAAATATAGGGCTTCTCTCCGGTTTCTCCGGGAGCCAGATAATAGGTTTTATCAAAAAATACCGGGTCAATCTCCTCCAGGCTTACAAAATCCACAATATCCACCGTTTTTGACCTTCCCTGGGGAAACCTCTCCAGTTCCTCCTGGTCGAAAATCACATATTTCCCCGATTCAAATTCATATCCCCGGATAATCTCTCCCCAGTCCACCTCCTGCTCACAGGAAGAACAAAATCGTTTATATTTGATAGGGCTTTTGCATTTACTGTGCAGGTAGCTAAATTTCACTTCTTTCCGCTCCGTGGCGGGAAAGAGTTTCACCGGTATGCTGACCAGCCCAAAACTGATTGCCCCTTTCCAAATGGTGCGCATAAAAAACCCCCCGTCGGTAAAGTTGTTTTTTACTATCTTTTGAGTATAACTGCTTTCTATACATCAACTTTACCCCGGGAGGCGTTTATTTGGTTATAATTATAGTTTTGAGATTAGAGAGCTTACTATTCTTTAGAGCCTTTTATACAACAGAAAATTGCTGCACCTTCAGATTCAAGGAAATAAGACAGAAGAACCGTCCCCTTGTCTCCTTCTTATCTTTTTCAAAAGTTCTTTATATATACTGCTCCAGCTTTTCCTTCAGCGCATCCTTTTCTTTGAATCCCACGATCACTTCCTTGACCTCTCCCCCCTTAAAAATAATCAGGGTGGGCACACTGAGGACCTTATAATTGGTAGCCGTCAGGCTGCTTTCATCTACATTGACTTTCACGATTTTAACTTTCCCCTGCATTTCCTCGGCAACTTCATCCAATACCGGAGCCAACATCCTGCATGGACCGCACCACGGGGCAAAAAAATCAACCAGCACAGCTTCCTCTTCATGCTGCAGAACTTCCTCTTCAAAGTTAAAGTCCTTAATTTCCATTACCTTACCCATCTTTTTTGCCTCCTTTAAATGATTTTTAAACTATACCGTCTTTCAACCGATTGTGACAAAATGAGAACTGTCCCTGTCATCGCCTGATAGCAGCACCTGCTTATTAAAAATTTATGAGCTGCCACTATTTTTCTTTCAGGTAGCTTTTTGCCAGTTGTGCTGCAACGGCACCGTCCGCCGCTGCGGTTATTACCTGTCGTACCTTCTTCTGCCTTACATCTCCCGCCGCAAAAACCCCCGGCACAGAGGTCTCCATTTTCTCATTGGTTATTATGTACCCTTCATCATCCATTTCCACCTCAGAGTCCTCCAGGAAATATGTGTTGGGCTGTACTCCAATATAAATAAACATTCCGCTGATCTCCAGCATCCACTCTTCCCCGGTCTTGTTATCCAACAGAACCACTTTTTCCAAAAGGTCTTCCCCTACCACTTCCTTGACCACCGTGTTCCATAAAATTTCAATCTTTTCATTGTCGGAAGCCTTCTCCTGCAGGTCTTTCTCTGCATTCAGCTGGCTTCCCCGGTGAGCCACATACACCTTCTCCGCAAACTGAGTTAAAAAAAGGGCTTCCTGAATGGCAGCATTCCCACCGCCTACCACCAATACTTTTTTATTCTTAAAGAAAGGGGCATCACAGGTGGCGCAAAAAGATATGCCCCTGCCCACAAACTTCTCCTCTCCCGGCACTCCCAGTGATTTGTGGCTGGTGCCGGTGGCGATAATTACTGATTTTGCTTGAAATTCCTCTTTTCCAGTAATCGCCGCTTTCACATCTCCTCTATCCTCAAACCGGGCGACATTAGCCCATTTAATCTCTGCACCAAAACTCTTGGCCTGTTCCTCAAAAAGCTTACCCAGCTCCGCTCCCGAAATATCCTGAGGAACCCCCGGATAATTTTTTACTTTTTCGGCAATTACAATGTAGCCGCCCAGCGTCATTTTTTCTAAAACCAGGGTTGAGAGCTTGGCCCGACTGGCATACATTGCCGCCGTCAAGGCTGCCGGCCCGCCCCCGATAATCATTACATCATAAATCAGGGAAAACACCTCCTAAAATTTTTTCAAAAAGTGTTGTTACAGTCTACTATGATTTTTGGGGGCCGTACTTCCCCCGGGCAAAACTGCTTAAAATCTTAGGAAATTTTAGGCCAATTTCCTTCAACATAATTTCGTATCCCCCAGTATTTTCCATGATGTTTGCAATATAACGGACCAAAAAGGGATTATGGCGCACAAACTGAAAAGGGATTACCTTCTTGCCCAGAAAAATTGCCACCGCCAGGGACAGCCTAAACTCCTTTAAAAAATCCTGGTAACACCTTTTAGTATAACGAGAACCAATCTGTTCTATTCCATTCTCCTTCAACCCCAAAGCAATCTCCTCAGCAATGAAGCGGCCGCTTTTCAGGGCAAAATATATACCCTCTCCAGAAAATGAATCCACAAATCCTGCTGCATCACCGGCCAGATATACCCTACCGCTGGTTATAGTTCGCTTAAAGCCCCCTGCAGGAAGGTAATACCCTTGAGTTTTATACTCCTTCAGGGAAAGATTTTTCTGGCGGCACAGCCTGTCCAACCAGGTATGAAATACAGCAATACTTTTTTTATCCACTAACTTAGATGTGCCAATTCCGATATTTAGATAGTTTTCATGATGAAACAGCCAACCCAGGCTGAAAGGATAAGAAACACAGTGCAGTTCAGCCACCTCAGGGTCAATGCCCTCCACGGGGCCCTCCAGCGGAAGGTCCATATATAAGGTAAACCCCAGGTCCCAACGCCGCCATTTTTTTCTAATTCCAGATATTTTAGCAGTTCTGCTGTAAACACCATCTGCACCGATTAAAAAGCGGGCTGTTATTTGCCCTTGAGAAGTGTCTAAAACAATTTTTTGACCTTCTTCCCTGAAGCTTAAAAGCTGGGTGCTATCTTTCAGTTCAGCCCCGGCCTCCCTGGCCTTTAAGGTAAGATACGCATCAAATTCACTTCGTTTTACGGTCCTTCCTATAATTCTAGAGGTCTTTTCAGTAAATTCGTTGAACTCCCGATCAACCATTTTGACTCCCTTAATTTTTTGTGCGGTGAGCTCTTCAGGCAGGTCAAAATCCAGTTCCTGCAGCGCTTTTTGGCTGACCAGGCCGGCACAGGGTTTCATTCTGGGAACTGCCTGTTTTTCAATCATTACCACGGAGAGGCCTTTAAGGGCGGCATTTCGAGCTGCCGCCGCTCCGGCAGGTCCGGCTCCTATTACTGCCACATCGTAATCCATACCTTACACCTCTTTTAGCTTCAGTTGTTGAGCAGCAACTAAGATTTTTTTGTTTTACGTTTTCATCCCACCACAAGCGGGCAGGCAATTTAATCTATTTTAGTATATCACATAAAAACCGGCAACTTCAAGGTAGTGCATCCCCTACCGAAAAGAAAAAAACGAAAAAAGAGCCCGTGATGAAAAGGCATACACAAGATTCCAGGGACTGATTAAAGTATAGAATCAGGGTAAAGGCCTGAAGGAACCTTCCAGGAGACTTGAAGAATAAACTAAAAGCGCTGGAAGAGTAACTTCACATCACGGACTCTGATATTATATTGCCCCCAATTCCGCTTATTATTCAATATTATAAAATTTTTTTAATGAAAATTTAAACGTTTATGAATTAGGGGGACAGCTTACTTAATTATGATAATTACACTTTTGGTTCATTTATTTTATTGTCTCGTAATTAAGTAAGCTGTCCCCTTAATTCCCTTAATTGTCTTAATTGTACCTTAATTGCTTATTTGTAACAGCTGATACCGTCCTGCTTCCACGGTGTTTAAGAATGTGATTGGGTAATATTATCCCTTTCACCCTGGGCAGCTAATAACGCTTCCATCATCTTCCTGCGGGTACTGCTTTTATTTAACATCTTATCACGATACATAAAATCATCCGCTTTTTTATAAATTTCTTTCAGGGACTCTTTCTTATTATCAGCTGTCTCAATTCCAATAGAAATACTAAGGGATAATTTGGTGGAATTTTTGTTATAAAGGGCAACATTTGTACGTATGCGTTCTCCTATTTCTTTCCCTTTTTCCCTGTCTGTTCGAGGCAGCACGATAACAAATTCGTCCCCTCCAAGCCGCACCAGGATATCCGATTGGCGCAGAGATTTTTTTAATACTTCGGCACAGGCCTTTAACAGCTCATCGCCCTTTTCATGCCCCAGGGTATCATTAATCAATTTCAAACCATCCACATCTGCAGCAATAATAGTTATGGGATATTCCCTGCTGATACCCAGGCGGTGGAGTTCCTCTTCAAAGTAAGTACGATTGTAAAGCCCGGTAAGCTGGTCATGCAGACTGAGATATGTCAGCTGTTCTTCATATTTTTTACGGTCTGTTATATCACTAATCATACTTAACGTTGCAGGTTTATCCTTCCACTCTATTAAAACAGCGCTGACTTCAACCCATTTCGTAACACCGCTGCAGGTAACAATCCTCAAGGTGTATTTTTCCCGGGGGATCTCTCCTTTAATTCTTTTTGTGTAACGTTCTTTTACCATTTCCCTATCCTCAGGATGAACAAATTCAAGGAAAGAAACAGAGGTCAATTTATCTTCGCTGCATTCGAAAAGCTTCAACGCCATTGGATTAACAAATTTATGCCTCAGATCCTGGTTAACAACAATTGCCTCATTGGCATTTTCCACCAGAACGCGGTATCGTTCTTCAGAGGCCTGCAGGTCTTTCTCTGTCTTCTTCCGTTCAGTAATTTCCCTGATAACCACCATTTTCCCAATGGTCGTTCCACGATGGTCCGAAAGGGGAAGAAATTCTAACTCAAACCAAAATAATATACCATTAATACTTCGTTTCAACTCAATTTGTTTTTTTTGGGTAAGCTCTTTTTCTAATATTTCAGGCCAGAGCTGCAAAACATTTTCTGCAGATTTTCCTACAGCTTCATTGGTAATCCCTAAATATTTCCTGGCTGGGCCGTTACTATCTGCAATCTTGTTGTTCCAATCAATCACCAGTACACCATCGGTCATTTTTTCAAAAAGGGTTGTCCGGGCCACCGGAGCCAGGGTAAACAGCTGATAACGAAAAAGGCCCCAAAAAAATAATATCCCACTGAAGGTAAATGCAAAAGGTACTGCATCCAGGCTCCAGTTATTCTGCCTCATCAGGTTAATAAAAAACGAACCCCATGGAACCAGGGACCCTGCCATAATCACAGCAACCTGCCGGCGGTACATTTGTCCGGAGCGAAGCCACATCATTAAAAAAAGAAAATTACTGAATATAACAGCAAAACCCATATAGAAATTATGAACCCAGTACCAGGGGCCTGCTTCAAAATAAATAACCGGAAAAGGCCCTTCTGTATTCATACGGACGGATTGATAAATCAGCTGATGGCTCCCATTGGTATAAAAAAGGACCAGGGTTATTACTGGAATCAAGTAGATTGCGGCCATTACCGGTGGGGAAAGCCAGCGGCTTCGGCCAGAATAATGAATGGCAAAAAGGATTAAAAAAGCTGGGATAAAGGAAATTCCCAGGTACTGTAATCTTAACCAGAACAATACCTCCTGCAGGGAGGTAGTAGAAATTTCAAAAGCATAACCCAGGGAATATATGGCTGCGGCCAACGAAAGTAAAGCAAAAAAATTAACCCCTGGGGCTTTCCCCAGTTTCCATGCAAATAAAGCCAGCAGTAGACCAATAAAAGCTGTGCAAAATAATGTAAATGCATATACATTAAAAGCCATATTTTGATACCTCATTTTAGAATAATTAAAAATAAAATATTTTTTATTTATTGATTTTTATTATCACTTTTATTCGCCACATTTCTTCTTTTCCCTTGTAATTTTTTGTAGCTTTATGTTTTTTTTTCTTGTTAAATTTTCTTATTGTATAAGTAAAAAAACTTACACTTTTGGTTC
>SL_3KL_010_SEDDRAFT_10001191_pt1 | contig 23302 bp, 19 predicted proteins | sample SodLakKL_010_SED_2_FD_10381 | JGI IMG/M metagenome (IMG submission 10381) | reverse complement strand
GGCGGGCGGCTGCCGCTCGACCGGGCGAAATCCGAAGAGGCGATGGCGCGCATCGCCGGGCCGCTGGGCCTGACGCTCGAGCGCGCCGCCTACGGCATGTTCACCATCGTCAACAGCAACATGGCGGCGGGGATCCGGCGGGTCTCGGTCGAGCGCGGCTACGATCCGCGCGACTTCGTCCTCGTCGGCGCGGGCGGCGCGACGGCGGCGCATATCACCGCGCTTGCCGGCGAGATGGGGATCGAGACGGTGATCCTGCCCAAGCTCGCCTCGGGGCTCTGCGCCTTCGGGCAGATCATCTCGGACGTGAAGTACAATGTCATGGCGACGGCGCCGATGCGGCTCGACAGCCCCGGCGCCTACGAGCGGCTGGACGCGCTCTTCGAGCGGATCGAGGCCGAGGGGCGCGCGAAGCTCGAGGCCGACGGTTTCCCGCCCGAGCGGATCCGGGTCGAGCGCAGCATCGAGATGCGCTATGTCGGCCAGGTCCACGAATGCACCGTCGACATCGGCAACTTCCGCATCGACGCGCAGAGCATCGAGCAGGTCAAGTCCGCCTTCCATCACCGGCACGAGCAGCTCTTCACCTATTCCGAGCCGCACAACGTGGTCGAGGTGGTCAATGTCGAGGCCACCGTCTACGGCCTGATCGACAAGCCCGAACCACCGCTGCTCGGCCCCGGCAAGGATCCCGAGGCGGCGCTCAAGGGCCGGCGCTCGGCGGTCTTCTCGGCCGACGGGACGGCCGTGTTGACACCCGTCTACGACGGTGCAATCCTCGGCGCCGACGCCGTGATCGATGGCCCCGCCATCATCGAGGAGGAGACCACCACGATCGTGATCGAGCCGGGCTGGAAAGCGTCCCTCCATGCGAGCGGCGCCTATCGGATCACCCGCAGCCGGCCACTCGCGGCCGAGTGAGGGCGGATCGCGCGAACATGCTCGCAGCCGAGTCCATACGGGTCACGTTCGACGGGCTGACCGCGATCTCGGACCTCAGCCTCGAGGTGCCGAAGGAGACGATCACCGGGCTGATCGGTCCGAACGGTGCCGGCAAGACCACGGCCGTCAACGTTCTTTCGGGGTTTCAGAAACCGACCGTCGGGCGCGTGGTGATGGACGGGGTAGACCTGACCGGCGTGCGCCCGCACGAGGTGCGCCGCCGGGGGCTCGCCCGGACCTTCCAGGGCGGCCGTCTCTTTGCCGACCTCTCGGTCATCGACAACCTGGAAGTGACCGGCGTCGGCCTTGGCCTCACCCGGCGCGAGGCGGCGCGGCGGGCGGCCGAGATGCTCGACTGGATCGGGATCGGCGCGCTGGGCGAACGCCAGGCGGGCGCGCTTCCCTATACCGACGAGCGCCGCGTCGCCATCGGTCGGGCGATGATGATGGAGCCCGCCTATCTGCTGCTGGACGAACCGGCGGCGGGGATGACCGAGCCCGAGGCCAACGAGCTTGCCGCGCTGGTCCGGCGCATCGTGGCCGAGACCGGCTGCGGGGTGCTGCTGATCGAGCATAATATCGGCCTCGTCCTCGAGCTCTGCGAGATGATCTACGTGCTCGATTCGGGCCGGGTGATCGAGCATGGCACGGCCGAGGTGATCCGCGGCAGCGAGACGGTCCGCCACGCCTACATGGGCACCGCCGAGGATGTCGAACCGGCGGCAGCGGAGACGCTGGTGTGAGCCTGCTCGCGGTCGAGAACCTGGTCGTGCGCTACGGGCAGCTGACGGCGCTGCGCGGCGTGTCGCTCCATGTCGAGGAGGGGGAGACCCTCTTCGTCACCGGGCCCAACGGTGCGGGCAAGTCGACGCTTCTGAAGGCGATCGCCGGCGTCGTCCGGCCGGCCGAGGGGCGCATCCGGCTTGCCGGCGCCGACATCACCGGCAACGCGCCGGAGACGACGGCGCGGCTGGGCTTCTCGATGGTTCCCGAGGGCCGCCAGGTCTTTCCCGAGCTGACGATCGAGGAAAACCTCTGGCTCGGTGTCGGCATCCGCCGCAACCGCGCCGCGGCCGCCGCCGATCTCGACCATATCTACGCGGTCTTCCCGATGCTGCGCGAGCGTCGCCATGCCGCGGCGGGCATCCTTTCGGGCGGGCAACAGCAGATGCTGGTCATCGCGCGGGCGCTGATGACCGCGCCGCGGCTGGTGGCGATCGACGAGCCCTCGCTCGGGCTGGCGCCGAAGATCATCGACCAGGTCTACGAACTCCTCATGCGGCTGCGCGCCGAACGCCAGCTGACGCTCCTGATCGTCGAGCAGAGCTCGACCCGGGCGCTGATGACCGGCGGGCGCCTGGTGCTGCTGCGCTCGGGGCAGATCGTGCTCGAGGGCGCCTGCGACGCCCTCGACGGCGCCACGCTCGAGCGGGCCTATTTCGGCTATGACGGCCCGGCCGAGGTGACGGCGTCATGACCGCGACCCTGCAGATCCTGTTCGACGCGCTCAGCCTCGGCAGCCTCTATGCGCTGGGCGCGCTCGGGATCGCGCTGATCTTCGGCGTCATGCGGCTGGTGAACTTCGCCCATGGCGACTACATCGCCTTCTCGGTCTTCGTGCTCCTCTGGCCGACGACCGAGGCGGTCTCTATCCTGCTGCTTGGCCAGCTGCCGCCGATCCTGCTGATCCCGGTGGTGATCGCGATCGGCGCGCTTCTGTCGATGGCCTCGGAAGTCACCGTCTTTCGCCGGCTGCGCGAGGCGAACCCGGCGACGATGATGATCGCCTCCTTCGCGCTGGGTTTCGTCATCAAGCATGCGCTCCTGATGGCGTATTCCTCGCGCCCGAAGTCGATCTCGATCCTGCCCGGGCTGGCGCAGCAGGTCGAGGTGATGGGCGCGCGCATCCCGCTTCTGCAGGTGGTGACGATCCTCGCCACCATCGTCATCCTTCTCGCGCTCACCGCCTTCCTCAAGCGCACGCGCTTCGGGCTCGAGATGCGCGCCGCGGCGCAGGACTTCACCATGGCGCGGATGCTGGGGGTCAAGGCGAACCGGGTGATCCTCCTCGCTTTCGCCATCTCGGGGGCGCTCGCCGGCGCGATCGGGCTCGTCGTCGTCGTGCAAACCGGAACCGCCGACATCAACATGGGGCTCTCGGTCATGCTGGTGGCCTTCATCGCCACGGTGATCGGCGGGCTNGGCAGCCTCTATGGCGCGGTCGTCGCGGGCTTCCTGATCGGCGGGGCGAGCGTGCTGATGCAGGTGATCCTGCCGCTCGAGGCGCGCCCCTTCCGCGACGCCTTCGTCTATGCGCTGGTGATCGCGGTGCTGATCTGGCGCCCGCAGGGCCTCTTTGCCCCGCGCAGCTCCCGGCAGAGGGTCTAGGCGATGACCCGCGCGCCCTCCGTCCTCGCCAAAACCTTCACCACGCCGCTTCTGCTGATCGCGCTCCTCGCCGCGATCGCGGTGCTCTTCTTCCTCTTCGGCTCGGGCGCGCAGCAGCGGTTCGTGGTCGAGATGCTGATCCGCGTGGTGCTGGTGGTCGGCATCTGGATCTTCGTCGGCAATTCCGGGATCATCAGCTTCGGCCATGTCGGCTTCATGTGCCTTGCCGCCTATGCCACGGCCTGGCTGACGATCCCGCCGATGCTGAAGCAGATCTCGTTGCGCGGCCTGCCCGATTTCCTGCTGACCAACCAGTTCCCGTTCTGGCCTTCGGCCTTCGCCGCGGCGCTGCTGCCGGCGATCTTCGCGCTGATCATCGGCCCGATCCTGATGCGGCTTGCCGGGATCGCCGCCTCCATCGCGACCTTTGCCATGCTGGCGGTGATCAACACCGTCTATTCCAACTGGTCCTCGGTCACCGGCGGCACGAGTTCGATCGTCGGCATCCCGACGCACACCACGCTCTGGGTCGCGCTCGGCTTCAGCGCGGGCGCGATCGTGATCGCCTGGCTCTACGCCATCTCGCGCTCGGGACTGGCGCTGCGGGCCGCGCGCGACGAGCCGATCGCCGCGCAGGCCTCGGGCGTCAACATCGAGCGCGAACGCCTGATCGCCTTCGTGCTCAGCGCCTTCGTCTGCGGCGCGGCGGGGGTGCTTTACGCCCATTTCCTGGGCATCATCACGCCGGACGCGTTTTTCCTGACCGCCACCTTCGTCGCGCTCTCGATGCTGGTGGTGGGGGGGATGTACAGTCTCAGCGGGGCGGTGATCGGCGTGGTGGTGATTTCGACCATCATCCAGATCCTGCGCTGGCTCGAACGCGGCGTGCCGCTGGGCGATGTCACCGTCGCGTTGCCCAACGGCTCGCAGCAGATCGCGATCGGCGCGGTGATGATCATGATCCTGCTGTTCCGGCCGGCCGGGCTGATGGGCAACCGCGAGCTGCGGCTGTCCTTCCGCCGCGGCCCACAACCCGCACCCGACCGCGAGGTCCGAGGCAAACCCGAATGAAACGTCCAACCAGGAGGAACCGACCATGAAAGCGAGAAGACCCAGCGCCTTCCTTTGCGCGACCGCCCTGGTCGCCGCCGGCGCCCTGCCGGCCGCGGCCGACGACATCGTGATCGGCTTTGCCGTCGCGCAATCGGGCTTCATGCAGGCCTATGACGAGCCCGCGACGCAGGCCGCGCTGATCCGCATCGACGAGATCAACGCCGAAGGCGGGCTGCTTGGCCGGCAGCTGCGCCCGGTCTTCGCCGATACCAGCTCCGACCGGGCCGAGGGCGCGCGCGCCGGGCTCGAGGTGATCGAGGCCGGTGCCGACCTCGTCGTCGTCTCCTGCGACTACGACTTCGGCGCCCCGGCGGCGCTGATGGCCGAGTCGAACGGCAAGATCTCCTTCTTCCTCTGCGCCGAATCGGTGCGCGCCGGCATCCAGGGGGTGGGGCCGCATTCCTTCTCGGCCTCGGTCCTGGCCCCGGTGCAGGGCGCGACGATGGTCGAATGGGGCCATGAGGTGATGGGCTGGAACACCTACTACGTCCTGCTCGACACCTGGACCGAGTACAACCGCGGCATCTGCGAAGGCTTCGACTACAAAGCGCCGCTGATCGAGGGGGTCGAGGTCGTCGGCCGCGACACTTTCGTCAACGACGACGCCTCGATCGCGGCGCAGATTACCCGCATCCGTAACCTGGCCGAGCCGCCCGACGCGATCATGCTCTGCTCGATGATGCCGGGCGTGGTCAGCGCCATCCGCCAGATCCGCAACGCCGGCATCGAGGTGCCGATCCTCAACGGCTCGGGCGTCGACGGCAGCTACTGGATGGATGCGGTCCCCGGTCTGTCGGAGTTCTACATCCCGGTGCAGGGCTCGATCTACGGCGACGACCCCGACCCGGCGGTGGAGGAGTTCAACCAGCGCTTCGCCGAACGCTTCGGCGTCCGGCCCTCGTCGCAATACGCCTATCCGGGCTACGTGATGATCGATGTCTGGGCGAAGGCGGTCGAGCGGGCGGGCAGCACCGACGCCGCGGCCGTGGTCGCCGAGCTCGAGAAGATGGAAGGCGAGCCCACGCTCTTCGGTCCGCGGACCTTCACCAGCGAGCTGCACCACCAGAACCAGGCGCGCTATCACATCGTCAAGGTCGACAATGGCACGCCGGGCGTGATCGACAGCTGGACGATCAGCGAGCCGATCCCGCTGGACGCGCTGGTGCGCTGAAGCGGCATCGCGGCCACGGGCGGCGATGCCGCCCGTGGCCCATTGCGCAAGTCCCGAACTGAGGGCAAGATCGCGCGAAACGGGGGGGAGGACGTGCCATGACAGCCACCGGCATCGGCAAGGCGGTGAAACGCAAGGAGGACCTGCGGTTCCTTCTTGGTGACGGTCAGTATACCGACGATGTCGTCCTTCCGCGGCAGAGCCATGCCTACATGCTCCGCTCGCCGCACGCGCATGCGCGCATCGTCTCGCTCGATGCCGAGGCGGCCCGCAAGATGCCGGGCGTCATCGCCATCTTCACCGGCGAGGACATCGCGGCGGCGGGGCTTGGCGGCATACCCTGCGGCTGGGGCGTGACCGACCGGCACGGTCAGCCGATGAAGGAACCCGCGCATCCGCTGCTTGCCCAGGGCTACGCGCGCCATATCGGCGAGGCCGTGGCGATGGTCATCGCCGAGACCCGCGAGCAGGCGCGCGATGCCGCCGAGGCGATCGAGGTCGATTACGAGGCGCTGCCGGCGGTGACCGGCGTCGAGGCCGCGCTCGAACCCGACGCGCCGAAGGTGCATGCCGATCTCGCCGACAACCTCTGCTACGACTGGACCATCGGCGATCACGACGCGACAGAGGCCGCCTTCGCCAGGGCCACGAAGGTCGCGCGGATCGAGCTTGTCAACAACCGGGTCATCGCCCATCCGATCGAAACCCGCGCCGCCAACGCGGTCTGGGACCGCGCCTCGGACGGCTACACGCTCTACACCACCAGCCAGAACCCGCACGTGATCCGCCTGCTCATGGGCGCCTTCGTGCTGCAGCTTCCCGAGCACAAGCTGCGCGTCGTCGCACCTGACGTGGGCGGCGGCTTCGGCTCGAAGATCTATCTCTACGTCGAGGAATGCCTCTGTACCTGGGCCGCCAAGAAGGTACGCCGGGCGGTGAAATGGGTGGCGGACAGGTCCGAGGCCTTTCTGTGCGACGCCCATGCCCGCGACCATGTCACCCGCGCCGAGATGGCGATGGACGACGAGGGCAATTTCCTCGGCCTGCGCGTCGACACGACGGCGAACATGGGCGCCTATCTTTCGACCTTCGCGCCCTCGATCCCGACCTATTTCTACGCGCTGATGTTCTCGGGCCAGTACCGGACACCGGCGATCCATGTCCGTGTCCGCTCCGCCTTCACCCACAGCGCGCCGGTCGATGCCTATCGCGGTGCCGGGCGGTCGGAATGCATCTATGTCGTAGAGCGGCTGGTCGACGAGGCCGCGCGGGTCGCCGGGCTCGACCCGGTCGAGATCCGTCGGCGCAACTTCATCCCCGCCGACGGCTTTCCGTTCAACTCGCCGGTTGGCGTGGTCTATGACAGCGGCGCCTTCCACGAGATCATGGACGAGGCGCTCAAGCTGGCCGATCATGCCGGCTTTGCCGGCCGCCGCAAGGCATCCGAGGCCGAGGGCAAGCTGCGCGGCATCGGGCTCTCGGCCTGGATCGAGTCCTCGGGCGCCGGCCCGTCGGCCATCGTCACCGCGCTCGGCTGCCGGGCGGGGCTCTTCGAGGCCGCGACCCTACGCGTGCATCCCACCGGGGCGGTGACCGTCTTCACGGGCGCGCACAGCCACGGTCAGGGGCACGAGACGACCTTCGCCCAGGTCGTGGCCGAGAAGTTCGGCCTCGACGTGGACCAGGTCGAGGTCGTGCACGGCGACACCGAGAAGGTCCCCTTCGGCATGGGCACCTACGGGTCGCGCTCGATGGCGGTGGGCGGCGGCTCGGTCGCGCTGACCGCCGACAAGGTGATCGAGAAGGGCAAGCGCATCGCCGCGCATCTGATGGAATGCGCGGTCGAGGACGTCGTCTTCCAGGACGCGACCTTCAGCGTCGCCGGCACCGACAAGAAGGTCGGCTGGGTCGAGATGACGCTCGCCGCGCATGTGCCGGCCAATTACCCGCTCGACCAGATGGAGCCCTGCATCGAGGAGACCTCGTTCTACGACCCGCCCAACTTCACCTTCCCCAACGGCGTCTTCGTCTGCGAGGTCGAGATCGACCGCGAGACCGGCGAGGTGCGGGTCGACCGGCTGTCGGGCGTGCATGACGTCGGGCGCACGATCAATCCGATGATCGTCGACGGGCAGATCCACGGCGGGCTGGCGCAGGCGGTCGGGCAGGCGCTGCTCGAGAACGTGTCCTTCGACGAGACCGGGCAGCTGCTCAGCGGCTCGTTCATGGACTACGCCATGCCGCGCGCCGGGGATGTGCCGCGCTTCGTCCTCGGCAGCCACGACGTGCCGACGCCGACCAATCCCCTCGGCGTGAAGGGCGCGGGCGAGGCCGGGCTTACCGGCGCGCCGGCGGCGATCATGAACGCCGTCGCCGATGCGCTACGCAGCGCCGGTGCGCAGCCGGTGCAGATGCCGGCCACCGCGGCCAGGGTCTGGCAGGCCCTGCACGCGGCGCATTGAGGTCGGCATCGGGTCCCGGCGCCGCCGGGATCGCCGGACGAACAAGCCGCGCCGGGATCAGAGATAGGGCGGCGTGCAGGCCGAGACGACCACCGCCTCGACATTGCCGGGGTTGCGGAAACGGTGAGGGACGGTCGAGCGGAACAGGTAGCTGTCGCCCGCGCGCAGCACGGTCGTCCGGTCGCCGACGGTGAGCTCGATGGCGCCGGAAATCACCACGCCTCCCTCGGCGCCGGGGTGCTCCAGCCGCGTCCGGCCGGTATCGGCGCCGGGCTCGTAGCGCTCGTAGAGGATCTGCAGGTTGTGCGCGCGCGCGTCGCCCACCTGCGCAAGGTGGATGCGCCCGCTGCGCCCCGGCGCGGCACCGGGCAGCAGCGAGGAGAGATCGCGCAACTCGCCCGCGCGGAAGACGATCTCCTCGGTCGCCGGGCGGTCGGGCTCGAAGAACTCGGCGAGCGTTACCCCGAGACCGCCCAGAATCCTGCGCAGGCTGGCGACCGAAGGGCTCGAGCGATTGGTCTCGATCATCGCGACTTGGCCATGCGGGACGCCCGACAGCTCGGCCAGCCGGCGCTGCGAGAGCCCCGCCGCCTGCCGCATCGTGCGCAGACGCGCGCCGACGTCGAACTCTCCGGTCTGGAACCCGTGCATCGGTCCTCCGCAAGCAGGAATCGCTTGCTCATGATATTGAGCGCATCTAGAAACGGAAGCGGATTTGTCGAGGAGTCGATCATGACCGCCACCGCCGAACTTCAGGCCCGCAAGACCGCCGCCGTCTCGCGCGGCGTTGCCACAAGAAACATCTATGCCGTCCGCGCCGAGAACGCCGAGCTCTGGGACGCCGAGGGCCGTCGCTACCTCGATTTCGCGGTCGGGATCGCGGTCAACAATACCGGCCATCGCCACCCCAAGGTGATGTCCGCCGTCGCCGAGCAGGCGCAGGCCTTCACCCATACCTGCTTCCACGTCGCGCCCTACGAAAGCTACATCCGGCTGGCCGAGCGGCTGAACGAAATCACGCCGGGCGACTTTGCGAAGAAGACGATGCTCGTCTCCTCGGGCGCCGAGGCGGTGGAGAACGCGGTCAAGATGGCGCGCGCCTATACCGGCCGGTCGGGCGTGATCGGGTTTACCGGTGCGTTCCACGGCCGCACGCTCCTCGGCATGGCGCTGACCGGCAAGGTCATGCCCTACAAGAAGAACTTCGGCGCCATGCCGGCCGAGGTGGTCCACGCGCCGTTCCCGAACGATTTCCACGGCGTGAGCGAGGAAGAAGCGCTCCGCACGCTCGAGGGGATGCTGGCCTCGACCGTCGATCCCGAGCGGATCGCGGCGATGATCGTCGAGCCGGTGCAGGGCGAGGGCGGGTTCAACATCGCACCCTTCGGCTTTCTCCGCGCGCTGCGCGAGATCTGCGACAAGCACGGGATCGTGCTCATTGCCGACGAGGTGCAGGCCGGCATGGCGCGCACCGGCACGATGTTCGGCTTCGAGCATGCCGGCGTCGTGCCCGATCTGATCACCATGGCCAAGGGGCTCGCCGGTGGTTTCCCGCTCTCGGCTGTCACCGGCCGCGCCGAGATCGTCGATGCGCCGCATCCCGGCGGCGTCGGCGGCACCTATGGCGGCAACCCGATCGCGGTGGCAGCGAGCCACGCGGTGCTCGACGTCATCAAGGAGGAAAACCTTTGCCAGCGCGCCGCCGAGATCGGCGAGAAGATCCGCGCCCGGCTGACCGCCATCGCCGAGCGCCAGGGGATGGAATGCATCGGTGACGTCCGCGGCCTCGGCGCGATGAACGCCTTCGAGCTGGTCAAGGACCGCAAGAGCCGGGCGCCGGACGCCGAACTGACCGCGGCGATCGTCGCCGAGGCCGAGGCCCGCGGGCTGATCCTGCTCTCGTGCGGGACACGCTACAACGTGATCCGCCTGCTGCCGCCGCTGACCATTCCCTGGGGGCAGCTCGACGAGGCGCTCGACATCATCGAGGCCTCGGTCGAAGCGGCGGTGCAGAAGACCGCCGCTGCCGCCTGAGGGCTTTCCGAGGCGTTCGCCTGCCGCGCACCAGCCCGAGCATCGGTTTGATCATTGTCTCGGTGCTTCGGGCGGGGTGCCCAGGGCACCAATGTCGCGGGCGTGCCGGCGCAGAGCGGCGCGCCCGCGCCGGCCGGAAATCCCGGTCGAGGGAACGCACCTTGGATCAGGCCGCGACTGACAGCGATTCCCCAAATGGAAACGACCCGCGCCCGAGTCTTCCGACGACTGGGGAAGTCGAGCGAATGAACCGAAACACCAGAGACGCGGCCGTCGAACGCTTCCATTGCGACAGCCACGACCCGTTGCGCAAGTAGCCCGTCCGCTTCCGCCCGGTCTGCACTTCGCCCGCAGATTCAGGAGGCTGAACGGCCCCGCGTCCCACGAATATGACGGCGAGGCCCGGACTTGAGAGCCGGGCACGTTCTTCGTTGACTTGATCCACCGGATGCCGGGACTGAACACCCCCGAATGCCGACCACTCCCCGGGCAGTGCCCCGCGGTTCAATTTTCATGCCTTTGGTGGGACGGCGAGGATGTCGATCTCGAGGCTGCCCATGAGTTCCTGAGCCACGCTGCCAAGGAAAAGCCGCTTGACCCCGGAAAGGCCGCGGGTGCCGATGACAAGGAGGTCGGGGCGGGACTGGGCGACGAGGCCGGCAATGGCCTCCGCGCCCATGCCTTCGATCAGGCGGGCGCTGTAGCTGAGATCGCCGAGGCCGAGGGTCTGGAGGAAGCGGGCAACCTCGCGGCGGGTGGCCTGGAACTCGCGCTCGGCCTCGGCCTGCACGCGCTCGGGCGGGATGCCGGCATGGGTCATCATCTGACGGGTAACCGGGGCGTAGGCGTGCAGGAAGGTGACCTCGGCGCTGTCGAACAGGCCAAGCGCATGGGCGGTGCGGGCGGCATGGGCCGAGGTGTCGGAAAGATCGGTGGCGATGAACACCCGCTTCCAGCGATCGCCTGGGGTGGTGTTGGCCAGCAGGACCGGGCGACCCGCGGTGCGGGTTACGCGCTCCGCGGTGGTGCCGGTGAAGACGTCGCGCAGGACCTGCCGGCGGTGAGCGCCAAGGACGATCACGTCGGCCGCGCGCGCCTCGGCCTCATCGGCGATGACGCGAAAGGCGTCGCCCGAGCGTGTGACGATCTCGCAGGCATCGGGCGACCCATGGCGTGCCACCTGTTCGGTGAGGAAGCTCTCGGCGCCGCACCGCTCCTGCGCCTCCATCGCGGACGGCCGCTCCTCCTCGACCACATGCAGCACGGTCAGCCGCGCTCCGCTCCATCCTGCCAGTTGCACCGCACGCGCGACGGCCGGTGTCGAGCGGCGGGAGAGGTCGGAGGCGACGAGAATCGAGGTCAGCATGGCGGTCGGTGCTCTGGTGATTTGCCCTTCTCGGGACAGTATGGCAGGCAGGTCGGGCGTTGGAAACCCGCGGGCGGACAGGGAAATCGGACCGGGGCATGGAACAGCTGCGCATACTGGCGACCGCGCTTGTCGCGACCCTGCGCGACATGGCGCCGATCCTCGCGATCCTCGGTGTCTTCCAGTTCGCCGTGCTGGGCGAGGTGCCGGAGAATCCGGGCGCGCTGCTCGCCGGACTCGTCGCGGTGCTGATCGGGCTGACGCTGTTCGTGCGCGGGCTGGAGATGAGCCTGTTCCCGCTGGGCGAGGCGCTGGCCGACGCCATGGCGCGGCGGGGTCATCCTCTGTGGCTGATGGGCTTCGCCTTCGCGCTGGGCTTCGGCAGCACGGCAGCCGAGCCCGCGCTGGCTGCGGTGGCGCGGGCAGCCGCCGAGGCGATGGTGGGCGATCCGGGGTTTCCTGCAACGGAAGCGCAGCTGGGCGCCATCGCGGCGCAGATCCGTTACGGTGTGGCCGTCGGGCTGGGACTGGCGCTCGTGCTGGGGGTGTGGCGCATTCTGAAGGGCTGGCCGCTGATCGCGCTGGTGTTGCCGGGATATGGCCTCGTGTCGGTCGTGGCGCTGGTCTCGGACGCGGCCTTCGTGGCGGTGGCGCTGGACATGGGTACGGCGGCGACCTCGGCCATCAACATCCCGCTGATGCTGGCGCTCGGTATCGGGCTGGCGGGCGTGCTGCGCAGTCGCAACGCGCTGGTCGACGGCTTCGGCATGGTGGTGCTGGCAAGCCTCGCGCCGATGCTGCTGTTCCTCGCCGCCGCCTTCCTGCTGGTGGCCTGAGATGCTGGCGGCGCTGTGGCACGAACTGGCGCGGACGGCGCTGGACCTCGCACCCATCGCGCTGATCCTCGGATTCTTCTGGGTGCGCTTCCTGCGCGCCGAACGGGCGATGGCCCGGCGCGTGCTGATCGGCGCGCTGCACCTCGCCGCCGGGCTGACGCTCTTCCGCATCGGGCTGGAGGGAACGCTTCTGCCGCTCGGCTCGGACCTCGCCGTGGCGCTGAGCGAGCGGGCGGTGGCGCGGGGCGATACGATATCCTTTGCGGCCGTTGTGGGCTTTGCCGTAGCGCTGGGGGCGGCGGCGGCGTTGATCGAGCCGACGCTGGCGGCAACGGCGGACCGGGTGCGCGACCTCTCCGGCGGCACGGTGCGGCCGATGGTGCTGCGCGTTGCGGTGGCCGTGGGCATCGGGCTGGGGCTGGGGGTCGGGGTGATGCGGCTGATCCTCGGGCTGCCCACCGGGCTGGTGCTGGCGCCGATGGTGACGCTGATGGCGGCGCTGGCCGTCGTTGCGCCGCGGGGCATCGTGCCGCTGGCGCTCGACAGCGGGGCGATCGCCACCTCGGTCGTCACCGTTCCGGTCATCGCCGCCTATGGGGTGGCGCTGGCGGACACCCTGCCGGGGCGCACGGCGCTGGCCGACGGCTTCGGGCTGATCGTGCTGGCGATGGTGGGCGCGGCGCTGGTGGTGCTGGCGGTCGCGACCCTCGAGGCCCAGCGTGGGCGGAACCCGGCAAGGGACATGCAGGTAAAGGAGGAAGGCCCGTGAGATTCAAACTGATCATCGCCTTTTTGCCCGACGCACATCTCGAAGAGGTGCTCAAGGCGGCACGCGCGGCCGGTGCGACGGGCTCGACCGTCATCACCTCGGCCCGCGGCGAGGGGCTGGAACCCGAGCGCAAGTTCCTCGGTCTCGACCTCGCCTCGCACCGCAACCTCGCTCTCTGGCTGGTCGAGGAACATGTGGCCCCGGCCGTGCTGCGCAGGATCGCCGCTGTCGGTCGCTTCGAGGAGGAGCGCGGCGCCGGCATCGCCTGCCAGCTCGACGTCGAAGAGGCCGTCGGGCTGATGCGCCAGATGCAGGCGCTGGAAAAGGGTCGGAACGGCGCCCCCACCTGACGAATGCAAAGGCAGCGTGGCGACCAGATTCCGCACGGCTGTCTCGTGGCGTCCTGTGCTCAGCCAGCCGTTCGCGCGGGCGCGCCGGTCGCGACCTCGGCGAGAAGCCGATGCTGTCCCGGAAAACCGACGGCGAGAACCCGCACGCGCGCTAGGAAAGTGACAGTTGATCGAAAAACCGGCAAAGCCGCTCGGCGACGCGCAGGGCCGATGCGTCGCGGCCAAGACATGCGGTCACCTGGACCGCGATCGGTAACCCGTCAATCTTCGAGCCTTGTATCGGAACGTTCACCGCCGGGGCGCCGGTAAAGGTCCACAATCCGTTGCAGATTGCGGTTCCCGTCCCGGACAGCCCGTACGGCGCGCGACCGGCCGTGGCGGTCGACAATATCGCGTCGCAGTTGGCAAAGGCACTTGCAAGCGCCGACCGGGTTGCCGCCATGGCGTCGCGTGCTTCGAGATAGGCCGTTGCCCGAATATCTCGGCCTTCGTCTATCGCAGCGCGTGTCACCTGCGACAGCGCGGCATCGTCCCGAGCCGCCAACGATGCATAGTGATGCGCCATTTCCACGAAATTGATGCATTCGCGCCAGGCCGCGATCCGCGAGAACTCCGCCGGCAGGTCGTGTTCGCGGATTTCGAACTCCATGGCGGGCAGCTTGTGAAGCCATGCCCTCAACTCGTCAAAATGTTCTTCCGCCACCCCGGGAAGCCGGACCAGTGCAAGGCGCATCGGCGCATGGGCGGTCGCGTCCAGCGCGCCGCTCAGACGGGTAAAACTTACACCCTGCGTCGACGGATCCGCCGGGTCCGGACCACCGATCACATCGATCAGGAGGGCCGCATCGCGCACGTTGCGGGCAAAGGCGCCAACCGTGTCGAGTGACGGCGACTGCGTCAGGACGCCGCGGCGAGGGACATGCCCGAAGCTGGGCTTGAACCCGACGATCCCGCAATAGGCCGCCGGGCGCGTCACCGAGCCACCGGTCTGCGTGCCGATCGCGAGCGGCACCATGCCCGCCGCAACCGCTGCTGCCGACCCCGAGGACGATCCGCCCGGCGTGTGCTCCGGATTGCACGGGTTGCGGGTCGGGCCGGGGTGCAGAAAGGCGAGTTCGGTTGTCACGGTCTTGCCCATCAGGACCGCGCCGGCGGTGTAGAGCCGCTCGACGATGGTCGCATCGGCGGCGGGAACGCGGCCACGGGTCACGGGGCAGCCGTATTCGGTAGGAATGCCGCGGGTGTCGATGATGTCCTTCAAGCCGACCGGCACGCCGTGCAGCGGGCCGAGAGCCCGGCCCGCGCGCTGCCAGGCATCGAGGCAATCGGCTTGGGCACGAACATGCTCGGGATCGAGCCAAGCCCAGGCCCGCACCTCAGGTTCGATCCGGGAGATGCGCTCCAGCAGCGTTTCGGCAACCTCCCGGGCGGTCAGTTCCCCCGCCGCAATCCGCTTCCGCAGCACCTCGGCGCCGACCATCGCGAGCGAACCGGCCTCTGGCAGCAATGCTTGTTTCATGGACCGCCGGACGCTCCCCCGATCGTTCACGCCACCCGGTCGGCCGGCTCCCGACCCGCGAAAAGCGCGTCGATATTGTCGAGCGCGCGGTAGCCCATGGCGATCCGTGTCTCGAATGTCGCCGAGCCGACATGCGGCAGGAGAAAGACGTTGTCGAGCGCGGCGAGGGCGGGATTGCCGCCGGGTTCGGTGCGGAACACGTCGAGCCCGGCGGCGAACAGATGTCCGTCCTGCAGAGCGGCGACAAGCGCGTCCTCATCGACGAGCGCGCCGCGCGCGGTGTTGACGAGGATTGCGCCACGCGGCATCAGCGCGATGCGCGCGGCGTTGATGATCCCCACGGTCTCGGGCGTCGCGGGGCAGTGCAGCGACAGCACGTCGCTTGCCGCGATCAGCGATTCCGGCGTGTCGTGCCAGATCGCGCCCTGCGCCGCGTCCTGGGGCAGCGGCCGGCGGTTGTGGTAGTGGATCTCCATCCCGAACCCGCGCGCCCGGGCCGCCGCGACCCGGCCCACGCGCCCCATGCCGAGGATCCCGAAACGCTTGCCGGTGACCTGGGTGCCGACCATGAACGAGGGCGACCACGTGGTCCAGCGACCCTCGCGCACCAGCCGGTCACCCTCGGCGCCGCGCCGGGCGGCGCCGAGCATGCACAGGATGGCGATCTCGGCGGTTGCGTCCGACAGCACGTCGGGCGTGTTGGTCACCACGATCCCGCGCGCACGGGCGGCGACGAGGTCGACATGGTCCACCCCGACCGAATGGTTGGCAATCAGGCGCAGCCGGTCGGGCAGGGCGGCGATCACATCGGCGTCGAAGCGTTCCGAATGGCAGGGCAGCACCGCGTCCACGTCCTGGCAGGCGGCGACCAGTTCCTCCCGGGTCAACACCCGATCGGCGGGATTGAAGACCGCGTCGTAGTCGCGCCCCGCCCGCGCCTCGACTTCGGGCGAGAGCCGACGGGTGACCAGAAGCCTCGGCCTCCCGGTCATGCCGGTGCCTCCCGGGCCGTTGCGGCGGCGGCGATCATCCGTACAGCTGCGTGGGCAGCCACAGCCCGATCGCGGGGAACAGGTAGAATAGCGCCATCGCGACGAAGACCATCGCGAGGAAGGGCAGGATCCCGCGGAAGATCGTCATCAGATCCAGTTGCGGCGCCACGCCCTTCAGATAGAAGGCCGACATCGCCATCGGTGGCGTCAGGAACGAGGTCTGGATGTTCAGCGCGATCAGCACGCCGAAGAAGAGCGGATCGATGCCGAAGGCAGGCAGGAGAGGCAGGAAGATCGGCACGAAGATCACGATGATCTCGGTCCATTCCAGCGGCCAGCCGAGCAGGAAGATCACGATCTGGGCGAGGATCAGGAACTGCAGCGGCGTTAGGTTGAGCGCGTCGATCCAGCCGGCGATCACCGAATGCCCGCCAAGCAGCGAAAAGACCGAGGAAAAGGCCCAGGAGCCGACGAACAGCCAGCAGACCATGGCGGTCGACTTGGCGGTGAGGAAGACCGATTCCTTCATCCTTCCGTAGGTCAGGGCGCGATAGCCGACCGCCAGGATGATCGCGCCGAGCGCGCCCATGGCCGCCGCCTCGTGCGGGGTGGCGATCCCGAAGAGGATCGCGCCGAGAACCGCGAGGATGAGAAAGGCGAGCGGAAAGAACGAGGTGGTCAGGTCCCAGGTGACCCGCCCCAGCGTGACGGGCTTGCCGGTATAGACCGGCTTCGGCGCCAGCGACGGGTTGAGCCAGGCACGAAACATGATCAGCAGCACGTAGAGCCCGGCCAGCATGAGCCCGGGGATCAGCGCGGCGGCATAGAGACGCACCACCGAGACGCCGGAGGTGGCGCCGTAAAGGATCAGCATGATCGAGGGCGGGATCAGGATTCCGAGGCAGCCGCCGGCACAGATCACCCCCGAGGCAAGCTTCTGGTCGTAGCCGGCCTTGAGCATCGCGGGCAGCGCCAGCAGCCCCATCAGCGTCACCACCGCACCCACGATCCCGGTCGCGGTGGCAAAGAGCGCGCAGGTGATGAGCGAGGCAACGGCGAGCGAGCCGGGCACGTTCCGTGTCGCCAGCTGCAGCGCGCCGAAGAGCTTGTCGAGGATGTTCGCGCGCTCGACCATGTAGCCCATGAACAGGAAGAGCGGCACCGCGATCAGCACCTGGTTCGACATCACGCCATAGGTCCGCTGCACGAGCAGGTTGAAAATGGCCGGTCCGATCGCGTAGTAGCCGAAGCCCACGGCCATCGCGATCAGCGTGAACGCGATCGGAAAGCCGAGCAGGATCAGGAAGATCAGCATCCCGAGCATCAGGATGCCGACCTCGGGATTGGTCAGGCCCAGCATCATCTTGGCGTGCCCCCGCTCGAGAGTGTCGTGTCCAGTTCGGCATCCTCGAGCATGCGTTTTGCCGCCTCGACGTCGACCTCCTGAACGTCGCTGAGCCGCGGCGGCCACCTGCCGTCGCGCAGGCACAGGATGCAGCGTACGACCTCGGCCAGGCCCTGGATGAAGAGGAACGCCGCGGCGAGCGGAATGAGCGTCTTGAAGTGATAGACCGGAGGTCCGCCGGGTCCGGAGGAGGAGCGCTCGCCGATGCGCCAGGAAAACTCGGCGAAATGGTAGCCGGCGTAGACCATCGCGATGATGGCGGGAAAGAAGAACACGAGGTAGAGAAGCAGGTCGATCGTCGCCTGCGCACGTGGCCGCCAGAGCCGGTAGATCACGTCGCCGCGCACATGCGCCGCCGTCGAGAGAGCATAGGCGCCGGCCATGATGAAGATCGCGCCGTAGAGCATGTAGCCCATGTCGTAGGCCCAGGCGGTCGGTGCGCGCAGCACGTATCGCATGAACACTTCGTAGGTGATCAGCACGACCATCAGCAGGATGGCCCAGGCAAAGAGCTTGCCGACGAAAGCGCTCAGCCGGTCGACGCCAAGCAGGATCGATTGCATGCGATCTTTATCTCCACGAAGAAAGGCGGCAGAGGAAGCACCCCGGCCGCCCGAAAGCGCGGGAGGGTCGGCGACCCGCCCGCGCGCCGGTCTGGTCTCAGAGCGCAGTCACCGGGAACGGCGGTTCGCCGAAGAAGTGCTCGTAGGCCTTGCGTTTCGGCGCTTCGTTGATCAGGTCGAAGCCGACCACGTCGCGGACCCAGGCGCGCTGGCTCTCGATCACCCGGGCAAAGAACTCGTTTTCGGCGCTGTTGCGCTCGATCACCCGATCCCAGGCATCGAGTTGCGCCTCAAGGATCTCGTCCGGGGTGATGTAGAGGTTGACGCCGTGATCCTCGACCAGCGACTTCTGCGCCGGCGGGTAGCGATGCATCGCCTTCCACGACATGTCGGCCGAGGCGGCTTCTGCGGCGTGCTTGACGATCGCCTTCAGGTCGTCGTCCAGCGCGTCGTAGCGCGCGCGGTTGAAGCTCAGCTCGAACGCTTCGGCATCCTGGTGATAGCTCTGCAGCATCCAGTGCTTGGAGACGTCCTGGAAGCCAAGGTGGCGGTCCGACGACGGGTTGTTGAACTCCGCCGCGTCGATCACGCCGCGGTCGAGCGCCGGCACGATGTCGGGCCCGCCGAGGATCGTGACCGCCGCGCCAAGCTCTTCCATCAGGTCGGCGGCGAGGCCGACCGTGCGGTAGCGCAGGCCACGGAACTCGTCCGGCGAGGTGATCGGCTGACGGAACCAGCCGAGCGCCTGGGTCGGCATCGGCCCGGTGAGGAAGCCCACCAGGTTCAGGCCCAGGATGTCCTGGACAAGCTCGTCGTAGAGTTCCTGGCCGCCGCCATACTTCATCCAGCCAAGGAACTGGTTGGCGTTCCAGCCAAAGGCCGGCGGCGTGCCGAAAAGCGAAGCGGCCTTGTTCTTGCCATACCAGTAGGCGGTCACGCCATGGGCGCCTTCGAGGGCGCCGCCAACGATCGCGTCCTGCAATTCGAGCGCGCCGACCACCGAACCGGCCGGCAGAAGGTTCATCGTCAGCCGGCCGCCCGACATGCTGGTGACCATGTTCACGTAATCCTGCGCGAATTCGTGAAATATGTCGCCCGAAGGCCATCCGCTCTGGATGTTCCAGGTCTGCGTCTGGGCGCGAAGCACCGTGGGTGTGGCGAGCACGGCACCGCCCACCATCGTCGCGGCTCCCGCCGTGAGGAAGCCCCGGCGGCTCGCGCCTGCGGATGTCTTCGTGCTGGCCGAGCGGCCCGCTTCAACGGGTGTTTCTTTGGTCATGATTCCCCCCAGTATGTCCGGCGCCGCACCGGTTCCACGGTGCACCTCGGACCACATCTGATTCCGGACCCTCCCGGTCCGGACCCTTGGTCGCCCATCGGGCATTCCTGCCCGACGCGGACAGCGAAAACGTAGCCAACGGTATCTGCGCAGTCAACCTTGCTGGTCGTCGCGGTCATTCATGGCGCCTGTTCTCGCTTCGCACCAGCGACCGGGACACGATACCGGGAAGCACTCAGCCGATCCCACGGTTCGTCCGCTCCGCCGCAACCGGCGTGCCGCGGTCCGCAACCGCCCGGAGAGCCTCGACGACAGCCTCGGCCGGGCGGAATGGCCGCAAACTGCCATCCGCTTGCGGGCAGCCACGAAGCACGCCGGTTCAAGCCGGGGGCCCAAAAATCCAGCCTGGCCAGGTTCACGACGCGCGCCGCGTCAAGCTCTCGTCGACCAGCGCGTCCGCCCGGCGCGGTTCGGATCGCAAGGGCCGGTTCATGGACGCGTCGGAACGGGTCGATCCTCGATCGCACGGATGATGGGTGCGGATCCATCTACTCCCAGCGGCGCGACACCTCGACCCGGTGGGCGATTGAACGAAACCGCTCCGCGGCAGGGGGCATCGCCGCCATCGGCGTTTCTGTCTGAAAGATCGGGGCGGCTGAACCCCTTCATGACGGGAACCTTCCGAAGAAAAACAAAGAAACCGCCATCCGCACACAGCTTTCCTGACCGCAGCGAAACGCGTGCCGGGCGCTTTGCGGCGGGGTCAGCCGGCGGTCGCCTGGCAGATCTGCGTGAGCGTCAGCCATTCGCCGTCGCTGAGAAGCGGCGCGGGATTGGCCGGCGACGCGGCCTCGGCCAGCGCGCGGGCGAGGCCGGCGGCGGCGGGGGGCAGCGAGAGCGCGAAGGCGGCGGGCGCGATGCCGAGCGATTCGAACCGGGCGGCGAGGCGGTCGGGATCTGGGTGGAAGGGCGCGGCGGCGAAGCGCTGCGCGGCATAGCCGGCAAGCGCCGCCGCGGGCAGGTTGCCGGTGGTCAGGAGCCGGAAGGTCGCCGCCGTGCCGGCATGGGCGAGCACGTCGCGCATCGGGTCGTTGGCGAGGAGCGCCGCTTCCTCGACCAGCAGGTAGCCCGCCAGCGCCTCGGCGCTGTCGAGCCGTTCGAGCAGGCGCGCGTCGATCACCACCAGCCGCCCCGGCAGATGCGCCGTGCCGAAGGCCGCGCCGCCGGTCAGTATCGCGGCGGTGAAACCCGTGCCCAGCACCCGCAGGCGCAGCGTGGTCAGCGCCTGCCGCCCGGCCGGATCGGTGCAGAGCCGTGGCCCGCCGGCGGCATGGGTGAGATCGGCGAGCGCCGCGCGGCCGATCTCGGCGCGCTTGGCCGGCGGCACGATCCGCGCGGTGTGATCGATGAGCGCCGGCGGCAGCCAGAGCCAGGCTAGGACGGCCACTGCCAGCACCGACAGTCCCGCCAGCAGCTTGCGCGCATGGCGCAGCCGCGCGCGCGGCTTCAGCGCGGCGCGGATCGTCTCCAGCGCCTCGATCAGCGTCAGGTCGTCGATCTCCAGCGTCTCGGACTGGTCCTCCGGGCCGGCGGCGTAGACCGCGGGTTCGCGCCCCGGATTGAGCCGCGTCACCGCCGGCAGCGACCAGTGGCTGACGATCTGGCCCGAGCGGCTGTCGGTGATGACGAGGCTCGCCTTGCCGAGCGAGAGCACCACGTCGCGGCGCTGCGCCGCCGGATCGGCGCGCCAAACCGCGGGGCCTTCCAGCCGCTTGTATTTCTTCAGCGCCGTCATTGCCTGCGGTCGTTGTCGCTGCTGCCCGATGCGCGCATCGTAGCGCAGGCCGCCGTCACAGGCCACTCTCCTTGTGGCTCACAACGCGCGCGCCTTCTCACGCAACTCGAATTTCTGGATCTTGCCGGTCGAAGTCTTCGGCAACTCGCAGAAGACGACCGCCTTTGGCGTCTTGAAGCCGGCAAGCTTCTCCCGGCAGAAGGCGATGATCTCGCCCGCCTCGGCCGCCGCCCCCTCCTTCAGTTCGACGAAGGCGCAGGGGACCTCGCCCCATTTCTCGTCCGGCTTCGCGACGACGGCGGCCAGCATCACCGCCGGGTGCCGCATCAACACGCCCTCGACCTCGACCGACGAGACGTTCTCGCCGCCCGAGATGATGATGTCCTTCGCCCGGTCGGCGATCTTGATGTAGCCGTCCGGGTGGCGGAAGGCGATGTCGCCCGAGTGGAAGTAACCGCCCTCGAAGGCCGCGCGGGTCGCCTCGGGGTTCTTGTAATAGCCCTTCATCACGCCGTTGCCGCGGTGCATGATCTCGCCCAGCGAGGCGCCGTCGCGGGGCACCGGGGTCAGGTCGGGGGCGGTGACGGTCACTTCCTCCATGAAGGGCATCGCGACGCCGGTGCGGGCCTTGACCGCCGCGCGTTCCTCGGGCGGCAGCGCGTCGAACCCCTCGTGCCAGGTGCATTCGGTGGCCGGCCCGTAGGTCTCGGTCAGGCCGTAGACCTGGGTGACGTTGAAGCCCAGGGGCTCGATCGCGGCGAGCGTCGCGGCGGCGGGCGGCGCACCGGCGGTGAAGACCTCGACCACGTGGTCGAAGGGCAGACGCTCGTGGTCCTTGGCATTGATGATCGTGTTGAGCACGATCGGCGCGCCGCCGAAATGCGTCGCCTTCTCCTCGGCGATGGCGTGGTAGATGCCGCGCGCGGTGATGTCGCGCAGGCAGATCACCGCGCCGCCGAGGAGCGGGATCATCCAGGGATGGCACCAGGCGTTGCAGTGGAACATCGGCACGATGGTCAGGTAGCGCGGGTAGAGGACCATCCGCCAGCTGATCACCTGCCCCATCGCCGCGAGATAGGCGCCGCGGTGGTGGTAGACGACGCCCTTCGGGCGTCCGGTCGTGCCCGAGGTGTAGTTGAGCGCGAGGCTTTCCCATTCGTCCTCGGGCAGGATCCAGGCGAAGCCGGGATCGCCCGAAGAGAGGAGGTCCTCGTAGGTCCGGTGCCGGCCCGAGGCGGGGATGCCAGCCTCGTCGTCGGGCACCTCGATCAGGACCGGCGGGTCGGCGCGCCCGGCGATGGCGGCCTCGGCGAGGTCGAGGAAACCGGCATCGACCAGCACCACCCTGGCGCCGCCATGCTCGAGGATGTAGCGCACCGTGTCCACATCGAGCCGCGTGTTGATCGCGTTCAGCACCGCGCCGCAGGCGGGCACACCGAAATGCGCCTCGGCATGCGGCGGCACGTTGGGCAGGATCGTCGCCACCACGTCGCCGGGCCGCACGCCCAGCCCGGCGAGGCCCGATGCGAGGCGGCTGACCCGGTCACGGTACTCGGCATAGCTGCGCCGGGTAGCGCCGTAGACCATCGCCTCGCGGTCGGCGAAGATGTCGGCCGCGCGGGCGAGGAATGAGAGCGGCGTGAGCGGCACGTGGTTCGCACGGCATTTCTCAAGCCCCGTCTCGTCCGCCAGCCAGCCCATGTCGCCCCCCTTGCCAATCGCCGTCGCTTCTGGTCCTCCATAATGGCGACAGGCGGGCCGGCAGGAAAGGGCAAAGCGCGATGGTGCAGGCGTCCCGTGCAGCGACGATCCCGGCCGAGGGGCTGCCGAACCGGACGCTGGCCGCCGCCGCGGCGGTCCTCGGCTACGCGACGCTGATCGGCTATACCGACAACTACGTGCGCGTGGTCGCCGCCGAGGGCGGGCTCTGGCAGTTCCATTTCCTGCGCTCGCTGATGGCGGCGGCGGTCTTCTTCGTGGTGGCGCCGCTTCTGGGGCTCGATCTGCGGCCGCGGAACCTGCGCGCGGTCGCGGCGCGTTCGGCGGTGCATGGCGCCGCGATGCTGATCTATTTCGGCTGCCTTGCCTTCCTGCCGGTGGCGCAGGTGGCGGCGGGGCTCTTCACCGCGCCGATCTTCGTGCTCCTGATCTCGCGATTCGTCTACGGCCATCCGCTCGGCCCGGCGCGGATCGCGGCCGCTGCGGTGGGCTTTCTCGGCGTGGTGCTGGCGCTGACCCCGGGCACCGACCAGCCGCTGGGCTGGGCGAGCGTTCTGCCGGTCGCGGCGGGCGCGCTCTATGCGCTGGGCAATATCGCG
>SL_3KL_010_SEDDRAFT_10001190_pt1 | contig 23310 bp, 4 predicted proteins | sample SodLakKL_010_SED_2_FD_10381 | JGI IMG/M metagenome (IMG submission 10381) | reverse complement strand
CGGCAGGCGGTCCGGGCTCCGGAAATAACCCGCCAAATTATGGCAATCTGCCGCCGGAACCGCCGCCACCGGTAAATACCCTGGATGAGGACAGCTGGTATCGATTTACGGTGAACGCCGTGCTCATGGAGCTCGTGAACGGAAACTGGATAACGGCAACGGATAACAGCGGCAACCCGATTACTCAAACCAAAGAAAAAGACTTTTTCACGGGAGCACCCGGGCCGTTAACTCCCACATTTTCTCCCTCGGCAACCTTTTAATCCGGAACGAATCTCATGAAACGCAATAAAATGATTCATATACAAAGTTCTATCATAGCTTTATTTCTTGCACTACTGATCTTTTCCCCGACGGCCGTTGCCCAACAGGCATCTCAATCCGAAATTCATCTTTTTGCCCGATATGTGGATGGAAACGGTATCGAAATGCGATGGTTTTCGGATGATAACGAAGTGATGAGACGCGGAACTGCATCCGGTTTTATCGTGGAACGGCGACTTTTAGGAGCGGGCACATTCCAGACAGTAGAAACCGTTCAGCCGCTCAATGAAGCCCAAACCGAACAGCTGATTCAAACAATTGGAGAGGGCACCCGGGCCAACCGCCTGAGGGTTGTAACGGAAATGCGTGAAGTGGAGACCGAGCATCTCCCGGGAGAAATAGATTTTCAAAACAGAATTGAGGATTTGGTAAACCGGAAAAGCGCGGAAGATTTCCGCACGATGACATTTCTATTAAGCTCATTTGAGGATTCCCTGGCCGCGCGTGTGTTGGGACTTTCGGCAACGGATCCCAGCGTTACACCGGGCCAGACCTACGAATACCGCGCACGGTTGGCAAACCCCGGCGGATTGAATGTGGTATCCGTCATTACCGAAATAACTGCCGTAGAGCAGACGAAAGATTATGAAGTACCTATCCATGTGCATGAAGGAGATGGCGAACTCTCATTTATCTGGGCGCAGCCCGATAACTCGGTGGGAATGTATGTACAGCGCTCATTTAGTGAAAACGGGCCGTTTGAGCCACTGAATGAGGTGATTGAGCTGAACCTGAGAGGCCATGCGTATGATGGCCCCCAGCGGTCAACATTTTCTGATGAAAACCTGAACAACTACCGCAATTACCACTACCGCTTTTATGGGCAGAATGTATTTGGCGAGCGGGTGCTTTTTGGAGAAGCATCCGGAACACCGCGCGACTTAACTCCACCAAAGCAGCCACTGCTTCTTCAACCGAAGCATGAGAGCGAAGATACTGTTCGCCTAACCTGGCAGATGCCCGAGGAGGTGGATGATGACCTTGCCGGCTTCGCCGTGCTACGGGGTGATGGCACGAATGAGGAGTTTGTGAGGCTCCATCCTGATCTGACCGATCCGAACCTCCGCGAGTGGATCGACCTCGATTTCAATCGCGATCTGGATACCTGGTATGCGGTTCAGGCTGTGGATACGGCCGGAAATGTGAGCAACTCAGCTGTGCTTCCGGTGTCGTACATCCGTTTCAATCCTCCGGTACGGCCCGAAATTGGCCATGCTGCGATCGGGGATGACGGCTCGGTAGAGATCATCATCAGCCCCGATCCGGAGGGTGCCGTGGATGGGTACAAGATTTTTATGGCAAACGACCCCGATCACGAATTTTCGGTTGTAAAGGAGATCTTTGGAGATTCACTGGTGGTAGCAGGCCAGCGTACTGTAGTACGGGATACGGTAATGCTGAATACACTTACCCGAAATGTGTACTACCAGATTCGCGCCTATGATGTGCATTTTAACGAATCGGAGGCGAGTGATGTGATTGCGCTGGAGCGGCCTGATATTGTGCCTCCTCCGCGCCCCGTTTTTAAAGACATAAAAGCATCAGCTGAAGAAATTGATATTGAAGTGGCCCTGCCCTCTGTTGAGGATTTCAGGTCGGCTGCACTTTACAGGCGAACCGACGATACTGACTGGCAGCAGGTGCATCTCTTCAGAGGCCGTGAGCTTCTTGTGCGATATACGGATAGCCGGCTGGTACCCGGTACGGTTTACTACTACAGGGTGCAGGCAGAAGATGAGAGCGGGTTGTTGTCAGGTTATTCTAATCCGGTGCGCATTCAAACGGTAAACCGGCGTTTAGTTGAGTCGGTTGAGAATTTATCCGTCAGCCCCGGAAGCAGGGAAGCGAATCTCCGGTGGTCGTATACTGCAAACAGTGGCGAATATTATTTTGTGGTCTATCGCAGGGCTGGTGAAGGCTCATTCAGACAGGTTGGACGAACTGAGAGCACCGCTTATACAGATCGAAGAGTAAGGCCCGGAAGGTATGAGTACCGGGTGAGAGCCTTTCGAAAAGATGGCAATCAGGGTGAGATGAGTGTAGTGGTTGCCACTACTGTAAATTAAGGCGTTGTTTAAGGTAGTCTCAATTGCGGGGAAGTCCTTCGACTCGGCATCGATTCACGCTGTTCACCTCTGCCTCACTACCGGGATGACAATCGCGTTTTATAATAAGAAGATCGGTGTACCGTAAAACGGCATTCTATAAGAATCATTACCATGCAGCATTCAGTCACACGCCGGCACGTAATGAATGAGTTGTCACTGTATTGACGGGCAGGAGGAGCGTCGCTCAGCTATGTGACCGGATGTCCGCCGCTCTTCCCATAATAGTGCCCTGTCTTTCGCCTCCATGTGGAAAAGCACCTTTTTGTGTCGTTTTTTGACTTCAGAAAGCAGTGTGATTCTTAATTTTGGTCTTTTCTAGTTTTGTATTTTCGCTGCATCAGATAACCTGCTCTCTTTACCGGCTACATTTACTGCATAAACTTTGTACCAAAACTCATTATCTGATGCAGTCAAATCCAGCCAGGTTGTAATATTCAAATCTGTTTCACCCATTAACTCATAACGCCCTGTAGAGATGGCAGATCTATAAATTCGATAACCCGTGGTATGAGCAGATCGAACCGGTTCCCAGCTTAACTCAACACCTTCATTTGTGGCAGTAGCCCGGATATTTCGGACATTTGCCGGAACATCGGAGGGTTCTACGAAGATAGAAGCAATGGGTGAAGGTGTGCTTTCATTTCCGGCTGAGTCGACTGCCGTAACCTGATAGGTGTATGTTAAACCAATCGTTACAAGATCATCACGCAGAAATTGGTGTTCATTTGTCAGGCGCTTTCGTTCATTAAATCCGGAGTTTCCCTCTTCCAGTCGATAAACGATATAGTTAACTACATCTCCGTCGGGAGAGGCATTCCAGTTTAAATTCACCCTGTAGCCATCTGCCAAACCGGCTGTGAGGCGTGAAGGTGCCTCGGGAGCATTAAGGTCAGGTATCTGGACACGGGTATAGAGGGTGTCGCTACGGTTACGGGCACTGTCGACAGCTACAATTGCATATCGGTAAAAATCTCCATCATAAAATCCCTGTCCCGCTTCACCGTCATCAATAAACCTTGTAGATCGTAACTGATTACCATGGCTGATTTGTGTCCAGGCTGGACCTGATATTGGATTGTCGCGAATTCTCAGTACTACGTAGGTCCAAAGATCTTCAGCCGGAGTTGGATCGTCCCATTGCAATACCACGGAATGATTATCACGGGCGGTGGCCCGGAAGTTAAATGGTGCAGAAGGCGGGGTTACATCGTAAACAAACAGGAACTCCGGCGCACTCATTTCACCTTCACGCTCGTCCGGTCCCACTACTGTTATTCGATAGAACCAGGGACTATTATCACGTGGTGCACGATCCTCAAAAAACGTCTGGTCGGGAGAGATAGGTTCGCGGTTTATTTTAGTGAAGCCATCTGTAGCCAATTCCGACCTGTATAAGTTATAACCACTCACGCGCGGATCAGCCGGAATACTCCAGCTGATCCGTACACCGTGGCCGCCTACTTGTTCCAATTCAGGTATTCCAACTACAGGAAGCGGTTCAATATCTACAATATTCAATGAAACCTGATTACCAGGAAGTCCGATTGATCCTGCAAAAGTTACAGGAACGACAGCACATGTAACTCTCGAACCAACCGGCGGAGTGGGTATCGAAGTGGTAAAACTTGTTGTATTCATTGTGCGAAGAGCCGGTTCGGGCTTTATCTCACGGGTTCTGCCACCACTTTCAGCTAAACAGGAGGCTTGAAATGAAATAACAGCATCATCGTCATTCCGATTCATTCTCGGATAATTCCATTTTAAGCGAATGTTGGCACCAAGATTCTCAAGTTCAAGTCCGGTTGGAGCCTCTGGAAGAATGGGCATCAGGGTAAGGGTTGCATCTATTTCATCGCCTGTAGGTTCAGCCAAATCATTCACCACTTCAACCCGGTACTTTACAAGACGTCCTTCCGGAGGTTCCGGGTCTATCAAACGACGTCCCAGTACGTATGCGATTTCCGGAGAGAGAAATGTGAGCAGATTGGCTGTAAATGGATCCTGTCGCAGGGCGATTATAGCCGACAGAGCATCATCACGGCGGGTAGCCTCAAGAAGTACAGGCCAGGCGTCACCGGCACGTTCGCGAACAACTGCCGGGTCGAAACTTACCAGTAAAGGCTGTTGCGAAATCAATACCTCATCACCGTCGTCAACTGAACGATATAAAAGCACTCCATGACCGGGTGGCGGGGTTAAGGTATGATAAACAAAAGCGGTGTCTGTGCCGGCTGGTAACATGGCACGCAGTACCGGTGGGGCTGCAGATCTCTGCTGTGCCTGGAGTACTTGATGTGTAAGCCCAAAGAGAAGAAACAAGATTAACAGGATGCGTTTCATGGTTCAGATATTATTTGCATTTAAAAAGATGACCGGTTTGGAAAAGTAAACCGGGGAGTGGTAGTTGTTACAATAATTCGTGGATATACAATCACACTTTCGTGTTCCGATACAGCTATTGCTCGAACCCCATATTGTACTGCAGATGATGGATTCGATTCATTATAGGTGAATGAGTGAACTCCCTTATCGGCTTCTCCAATTACATTAATGCCATCACCATCTCTACGGATAATCTCATATCGCCTCAGGTAAGGTGAAGCAGATGCATTCCATGAAATTATCTTCATATTACTAACACCGATTCCATCATTTACAGTTACACCGGATGGCGGAGACATTTTTTCCAGTACCGCCGGATTTACAAGGATATCCTGATTCAGACTTTTTGTAAGACCTGAAGTGTTTTCAGCCGTGAGCATCAGGCTTAGGCTGTGCCTCCAATGTGCATCTTTCAAAGCTATAGATGTATTCAGTGTGATTTCCGGATTGGGTCTGAAAATATTTATACTGCCTTCGTTGAGAATTTCTCCATTTATTTTATCCCGTATACGGTAAGAAACTGAACGGACCGCGACAGTGTCGACTGCGTAACCACCCAAACTTATCATTTCATTGTTGATTTTAACCTTCACGTCTTTAAATCCGGGCTGAGTGTTTGAAATATAGATCGGTCCCGAAACCTTATTTGCAGACAGCCTGTTTTGCCCATTCAGAGCCCGGATTGAGATATAAAATTCGCGCTGCATGGGAAGTATATTGTTTGGCAGCATTATATAGCGGCTAAGTTTGGTTTGCATCAAATCTTCAGGTTTAAAGTCAATTTCATTCAAAGGCAGCCATGACCGGATATCATCTGCGCCCGGAGTACTTCCAATGGCATATCGATACCCTTTCACTCCAGTTTCCGGATCAGATGATTCGGAAATAAACTCGAGCATTAAACCTTGAGTATTCAATGATGTAATGAAATTAGGAGTGGTTGGATTAGTCAAGTCACGGGTTTTGTAGGAAATCACTACAAAATTTGAATGAAGGCCGGCACCGTTTTCTGCTCGCAGATAAACATAGGATGAATCACTGTAGGATGGCTGAACGTCTATACCGGTGCCGGTTGCAATTATTGTTTCACCCTTCTCAAATTTGGCATAGGGAATCATCGCCTGCCCGCTTACTACGTACTCTATTTTTTTAATACCGGATTCCGGGTCAGTGAATTCAGGAAGATCAATGGTATGAAATTCCGGATTGGATGCAAAGTTTATCAGGTTTCTCGAACCGGATGATAAGTCCGGATTACTCAGAGAGTTTTTAGTTAGAGATTCATTTAAATTTGAACTGAGTTTTATCAGATTGTTTTGTGCTAAAGTGGCTGGAACTACGAGCTGAGGTGGTGTGTCATCAACCCGGATGCGTATTTGTTTTATCTGGCTAATTGTGCCGGCTCCGTTCACAGCCCGAACCTGTATGAAATTAAATGATGAGCCTTGTATTAAGTTGAGGTTTCTGATGATCGCATTTACTTTTACAGTATTGCCGGACGTTTCGCGGGTACCTGTTACTGTTGTCCATGGCAGGATATTTTGGTTTAAAATTGATGTGCCGATTGCAATTTCAAATCTGTTTATCCCACTTTCAGGATCGGATGATTGCAGTGTTAAATCAAGCCTGTTTGATTGATGCCACCAAAATGCAGGTATTGATTGTGATCCACCTGATGATGGATATGCGCCATTCAGAGTGATGGCAGGCTGTGATGGTGTTGCAGTTGAGCCCGGTAATTGGGTTGTGCTTTGAACGGGTTGGCTTGAGAGGGTCCAGTTATTTGAACCTTCAATAACGGCCTCGTACACCACAGACCGGGAAGATGTATAGCCTGCATCACCTCTTGCCCGAACAGTAACCGTATAGTCAATTGTTGTAGATGGTTCTGTCGAGATCAATAAGAATTGCAGGCCTGTGGTTCCGGATGGTTCAGTGTATCCTTTGTGACTCCAATTATATAGCTGGTTTTGTTTTCCATTTGAAAATAAATGACCAGACCCAATGTTTGAAAATTGGCCCCGCCTGATACCTGCAGAGTACTCTTGAATTTGAACGGGATGGCTGGCACTCCAATAGATATTGGCCCTGTTTACATATTTGCTTCTATACTGTAAACCGGATCCAATAATTCTGGGTTTGGATTCTCTAAGCAGTGTTTGATTAACCGTTAAAGAATTAATAACCGGGGGAAGCAGTGAATTGGCAAGCTTCTGCCGTTTATTTATTAAATCGGTAACTTGTGATGTTGACATGGGTAATTGAGCCATTGCTCTTGCTTCAAGGTAGGCATCTATCATGGCATAAAGGTTTTCAGTCATTTTCGCCTTTACTACAAACAGTGAATCGAGAGCTTGTGTAAAAGATCCATGAGCACTGCTTAAAGGCTCAAGTTTGGCTGTTCGTTTACCATTCACAGAGTTGGCTTTTGAAAGTGCCTCATTCTTATATGCATTAAGTCCAAGATTTAACGATTCAAACCAATACTCGTTTCCGGTTTCTCTAAAACGATTACCAAACTCATTGATATTATTCTGATTGCGTAGAGTTGTCATTGTAGAGTTGAGTGTGGCCAGGTTTTGATTAATTTGTGATGGGCTCATGCCTGAAAGGGTTAATACAGCTTCTCTTCTCTTAGTAGCTACAAGCTGGCCTAATGAATAACGATCATTACAGTTGATATTTAGATCAATTGCCATTTTCAAATAATCGCACCTGTCTGCGGCAACCGAGTTGTTTAGATTGTTCATGGCAGATCTGGTGCTGATTACAGCACTCTGAATACTATTTTCCTGATCAAGCAGCATTTGGTGTTTCCTGTCTGCCCACCGATGCTGTTCATGAAAATAACTTGCTTTTCTGGCAAAGTATTCACCAACAGACTGGCGGGCCAGTGAATAAAGATGACCCTGGGAAATCACTCCGGGAGTGTGCCGTGAACCGTTGAGAATAGTATTCATTTTGTTGAGATTTTCTTCGGTTGAAGCAATGGCTTGCAGATAATCACCCTCACGATCGGCAAAACTCACTTCACTTTCAGCGGCCTGCGTGTATGCGTTCTGCAAACCTGCAGCCGTTTCAGTATTCACACTAAATGGAACAGAACCGGTTATGTTAAACCCACCGTAGTTCGATTGATGACCGGTGGCGCCTGTTTCGACCGGAGACGACAGATTTTCCAGGTTAAGTTCGGTTTGAGCGAGCCACTCCACTGCTTGCGCAGTTGTTTGATCAATGGTTTGAATTACCTGTTTTCCAGTTGCGTTGGCAGAAGCAAGCCTTGTGACCATTGTGTTTCCGGCATTATCCACATCATTCCGGTTCGGTAAATCATTATCATTTTTGATTTCTGTATTGACGTTCAGGAGGGCAGATGGAACGGAACTATTTTGAAAGGGTGTGAAAAGTTGAGTTTCATAACTTAGCACAGTAGCATCTACAGCAATCCCCAGGATCTGGGTTTCAGCCGCTTGCTGTAAGATCAGATAATTTTGACCTGCAGAAGCAAGAATATCATCTGATAAACTGGTATCAAAGATCTGATCGGCATTATTTACGCTGTTCTTGGCGTTCTCAGCTTTGGAGTTCATCTCATTAGCCAAATTGTTAGCTTCTTCCAGCATTTCAGCAAACTTTCCGTCAACCTCATTGAGGATACCGGCATCGGCTAGATTCCCGTCCCGAAACTCTGCAAATACCCAAATCTTTGCATTACCAATAAACATTACCTCAACAGATGCTTCGGCCAGTGTGTATAGTGAAGTCTTCATATTCTTGACCAGAAAGGTTCCGTTTGCAAGGGCATTTACAGATGCTCCCGGTAGTGAAGCACTGATATCTACCTGGGCAAATGCTCCGAGTTCGCTGTTTTCAGGATTACTGTAGTTGGGAATAATCCAGTTCCTAATCGTAAAGTTGCCGTTCAGGCTAACTACAGCTAATGAATAGTTGGCGTTAACATTCAGATCTGCATAGAGCCCATCCGGACTTATTACCAGTGACCCTGTAGCCGGGATACCAACCACATTAGCTTCAAGCCCCCCGTCAACTACCCAGTCGAGACGCGTTTGTGGCACATTTATGGTGAGGGTAAAGCCAAGGTCACCTTCTCCGAACAAAACGGGATCATAGCCGATTTTAGCAGCCATACGGCCACTCAGCGAAAGATTACTCCAGTTTAATGTTCCCGTCAGACCCGCCGTAAGACTTGCTCCCTGTTTAATCACACTTCCTGCCGCAGTCATGTTTATATAATTATCTGTGAGTTCAAGAAACATTGAGCCCTCATATGCACTGATTGGCCCTTGTCCCACCATCACAAATGCCGCATAAGCCATCACTGCAAAATTGGCATCGGAAGGAGGCAGGCCTCTTTGTTCGAGCATAAATCCAAGAGCTTCATCCATAGCACCGACGGCACAATATACCGCATCCAGATCTACAGCTTCAGGCCTGAAAAAGAATCCACCTCCAATCCCTGAGAGTCCAATTGCCGGCGGTGCCTGATAGACAAGCGGAATGGGTGTATCGCTTTTAATGGCAAAAAAGACACCGAAACTGAGCAGGGGTATTTGCCCCGGCCCCTGATCTACAATGCCAAATTTACCTGCAGCAGCGAGCCCGCCAAGTCCGGTTATATTACCGCCACCGGCAGCAAGTAGCGAAAATTGTCCTTCGCCCATTAATAGCCGGAAGTTAATATTAAGGCTGCCAACACTTGAAAGGGCAAGGTCTGCATTCTTAATATGAAGAAGGAACGTGTCGTGGATATCCCTGTAGATAAGTATTTCTTCCACACCACCTGAAAATGCTTCAGTAAGTGAGATTGAAACTGCACTTGCACCTTCAAGGGGGTTGTAGAAACGAAGGTATTCTTTAACCATAATCGTTGTTTCAACGATATTATCCGGATCATCTCCCTCTTCAATGGTAAAGGCCACACCATTTCCAGACTGATCGATTCCAAAATCAAATACCCCCAGTTCAAGGGCAATAATATCCATAATGGTTACGCTGATGCCATTGAAATCGGGCCATCTCTTAATCGGATTTGGATCTATCTGAGGATTCTCCGGCATTGCGATTTGCATATTGGCAAAACCTGTTGTACCATCAAAAATGCTGTCATCTCCACCTATAACGATGCTCATTAACCCATCCAACTCAAGGCCAAAAACTGTAGGGTCGAAGGTTCTTACACCATCAATTTGCAGCCGGAAAAAGCCCGCATCAAAACTGAAAAGATTTGTACCGTGGCTCGACACATTCCATTCGAGTTGTGAATCTCTTTGCATGAAAATTCCGGGTTCATCGCGAATCTGTCCCGAATCCCCGAAATTGATCCGCTTATTGTTCTCATTTTCCATAAAAACGATAGCCGTGCCATAGAATTTGGTGTACGAGATGTCATACAGGTCGAGGTCCATGGCAAGTCCAGTGAGGGCTAGTGTGGCAAGGTCACCAATTTCAACTTCAGTTAGTGGGCTATCACCGAGATTGTAGCTATCTCCCTCTTCACCGAAAATGAGTGCGATATTGGGGCCGTCAATATTAACTTCCCCATTATCATTGTATGTTAAACCAAACGAGATGTCAGAAGTGGCATTCATCGGTTCGGGTAGTACAACAGATCCGCCTGAGGTAAGGCTGAGACGATTGTTATTTACTCCAAGCTGCAGGGTGTGAAACCATGCAACTTCGGGGATCAGGGCTAGAATCTCATCACCGGGCAGCAGGTCGGCTTGGGCTATGGAGAATGAACCGTCAGTTCCCACGCGCATATCGGTAAATTCCATCGGATGTCCGAGCAGCTCCAGTTCTCCGTCACCTGAAGTATAGAACACGCGATTATTATCTATTTCAAGCTTCAATCGTGAAATATTACCGGATAACATGCCGTCAAACAGGTCAATGTGCTGTTCCATTATAATCTCAGCTGAGGAGAGACTTATCCCTCTTGTGCCCACATTTAGATCCTCAACTTTAACCTTGAAACTTGAACCCATCAGGTTGGGAACGGAAAGCTGGCCCGATAGTGTCACGTTAAATTTTTCGTCATCGAGAATGGCTGTTATCTCCTCCAAAGCGAGAGATGCCAGGCCGATTGGTAACTCCTGGCCCGTTTCAAAGGCCATTAGTATATCCCAGCTGCCGCCAAATGAGCCGGGTCCTTCCGACCATGTGCCATAATAGAAAAGCGGAAAGGGTTCGTTACCGGACGTATTTTGCAGAAAAGATGAAACCAGTGTTCCGGAAATCGCAGCCATATTCTGCTGCCCAAACTCCAATTTTACACCCATTAAATTAAAGATCTCCGTGTCGCCCTGTCCGAACGGGAGAGATGCTATCGGACTTACATTGGGATCGAAAATTTCTGAGAAGTTGCCGGCAGTGAATGCTATCTGTTTAAAACCCTGACTGTCAAATAGAAGTTCTTCTATGATTAACTCGATTGGCTCGAGGTCGCCCGGAAGTTTGAGGCCTGCATTAGCCTGTAGTCTGAAAGTATTACTTACGGAATCCATTCCATAGTAGATTGATTTCAACCCAATAGGTAATCCCGTAAATGGCTGCATATTCAAAGGATTGCTGCCCAATTCAACGGCAATCTCACCGGATGTGATCATAAATGCATCATTTACACTCAACTCAAACTCAAGAGCAATACGTGGTGGGGCCTGGTTGTCAAATCCAGCCAGAACCAGATCTACAGTCTCACCCTGCTTGGTTCGCAATGTATATCCACCGGTGATATTTTCAGTTTCCACAACCAGTTCGCCCTGTTCATTGCGAAGCTGCAGATATGCGATATCTTCTGTAGGCAGTCCGATGCGGTCGGGGATGGGAATAGCTGCCATTACATCGTCGAAATGTATTCCATCGCTGTCGTACCATGCAATGCGCGATGAACCAAGAATAAGGTCGGCACGTCCATTGGTTACCTGAATGATTGGCAGGCTTTGTGCGTTCGGGCGCAGTGTGAACGGGCCATTTGCATCCTGAACATATTCAATGGTCAGTTCTTCATAATCCTGATCGGCAAAACGAAGAGCAGCTGTTGAACTGCCTGTAAGTTTAAGGCCTTCATGATCAAGTGTTACACCGGCCTCAGAATTTAATCGCAGGGCATTAGAGAGAGTGAAAGGTGAGGTGATATTTACCAAATTTACGTGAAGATGACCGGCTAATTCAATTTCCAATCCAAATCCACCATCTATTTGGGCACTACCGCTTATGAAACGATTCTCATTGAATGAGTATAGAAAATTGTTCAGTGAAACACCTATTGATGAATTGCCGAGAACAATAACTGACTGGCCCTGCAGTGACAATCCGCTTGCATCCAGTCTTGCCTGATTTACAGTAAGATTGAAGATCTCCGACTCCGGTGCCGGAACCGACCAGAGAAATGGTTCGGCGATCTCTATTGCCCCGTTTTTAATATTTCCGGTCATTAGATCTATTCCAAGTGAACCATTCACGCCCAGTTTGCTGCCACCGGGCTCGGTTGAGGGCAGCCAAGCTGTAACATCTCCTTGAAGGAGGATAGATTGGACATTGTCACTGAAACTGAACTCTGCAGAGGCTTGATTAATATTTAAATCCACCATACCCAGATTAACTGTTCCGCAGGGGATAAGTGAGGATACAGTACCTTCAAACCCAAGTGCTGAAGCCAGGCGTACCGAAATTTGTGGATTTGAGCATCCCTCATTTCCCGAAAGGTTGAATGAGGGTAAATTTGCAAGCTCACCGCTCATTTCAATGTTTACTCTCTGAGAGGGGCCATTGAGAGTTTCAATCCTTTCGAGTCCGCCGCCGATCGTTTCCACACGAAAAACCGGAGGGTTTAAAGCGGGGGCGGCTAGCGGCACGGATACACCGTTTCCGGCAAATGTGTAGGGAATTACCATACCGCTGATAATTCCATCCGTAAGGCCGGCATCGGCCAGTGTGACTTTAGCATCAGTTAGTGCCGGTACCAATCCATTAAAACCGGGAAAGCTGATTTCAAAATCAAATCGAGGAAGAAATCCTGTTATATTTGCACTCTCTAAATCATTCCAGGTCAATTCTATCGCAGGTATTCTTGCAGCGAGCGGTTTTATGTAGATCCCTTGCAGATTGAAACCGGGAACAAGAAAAGCAGGCTGTGAATGCTGATGACGCTCCTGAGCCGGGATTTGAAATCCTTCTGTGTGAAGTGCCACACCCTGAACCGGAACCATAAAGATCTCTTCGTCAGTTTTAAATCCGAACGACATACCCAGTGCCGAATAGAAGTCGAAACCAGTCTCTGATTGGTAATTCAGATTCAGTGATTTCAGTCGATCAATATTTAAAAAGAAACCATTCATATCGATCGACCCGCTACCCGATCCTTCACCATCAGAAAAAGAGTTTACAGTAATGGCACCCGGCTGTATCCTAATATTTGCAGATGCAGATAGAACAGTTTCACTATCATACACTACATCAAATCTCCCATCGGTATATATATCAAATTGGGTGAGTGCAGGAATACCTCCTGGCACAGTAATGCTTCCCTGCAGAGATTCTACGGAGAAACGGACCATACCGTTATCAGAAATCGGAAAGCCGGAATTAATCCCTTCAAGAGAGAGGTGGCCTTGTACAGTTCTGTCGCTTGCAATAAGAAGCCGTGCAGGTTCAGTGGTTTGAATGGGTGAATCAAAAAGCATCACATCACCTATAAGCCAGAGTCCACGAATTGGAATACCACCCTGTGTCATGTCACCGAATATAATCTGATGGAGATTTAGCGGTATACCATTCTGTTTCAAATTCAGACCGTCACCACCGGGTACATCAGCAGTAATGGTTCCTGAAATAGGTGCCATTGTCAAGGGATCGACAACTACATTATCTAACAGAATGTTAAAAGAGGGGGGCTGCGTCAGGTTACCCTGAAGGGCAGGGATAACAAGTTTTGGAGATTTCCCCGGGATGTTATGTACAGCCAGCTTACCGTCATTCTGCGGCTCAAGGTCAAGCAGCCATTCGTTATCTTCGCGTAACGTAATGTAAGCAACCGACTCAACCGGAAGAAGAATTCGGTCGGGATCAATCAGATTAAAAAAGGCAAGATCCGGGTGCAGGCCTGATGCATCTAACCAGGCTACGCGTAAATCGTTGTATAAAAAATCAGCCTGCCCATTCACAACATTAAATGGATCGGAACTGAATAGGAAATCATTTTTAAATTCAACACCAATTTCCGGCAAATCCGTCTGGTTAAACTTCATAGCAGCTGTTGTAGTACCGCTAAGCGACAGCCCCGTACTGTCGATCGCTACCGGGCCTTCAACTGAAATTACTGCTCCCTGGAGATCTTCAGGTATTTCGTCATTAGTGGTGATGGCAAAACCAATATTCGGATTACCTGTTGCATGGACAATCAGATTGAAATCATCTGCAATCACGATTCTTCCTAATGATAAACCAGACACATCGTATCTGATAAGAACATCTTCAAATTGTGCATTAACAGAATTTAAGCCGGCTTTAAGGGTTTGAGTGCCGTTTACCAGAATACCTTCAACTGCCAGCTTTACTTCGCTTAGAACAAAACTAAAGATGGGGTTTTGAGCGGGAAGATTGAAACCTACCGGCCCTTGCAGCGTTGCGTCCAGATCGAGAATGGTTTGATTCATCAAATCGGCCCTGAAGAATCCATTTGCAGAGCGCAAATCACCGTCTCCGGTTTCATATCGTACAGAGATTCCGGTTGCCAATTCTGCTTTTACTTCATCATCATAACTGATTTCAATGGTTCCCTCAGTAAGGTGAGCTGAATAGGGGCCTAATCCAATCGAACAACCCGGGCCATCAACCTGCAATGAACCCGATGGTATTCCATTAGCATTTATGAATAGTTGTCCCTCAGCTGCTGAATTATCATTATTACAAGTTGCAAAAGGAGTACCCGTAATCCTGGTGTTTGTCCTCAGATTTACACGAGTATCGAACATCAACCCCTGCATAGATCCGGTAACATCTCCGCCAATACTACTAATTTCGAGGGCAAGACCTTCGGTGTTACCGATTGAGGGGGTAAGTGGAAATTTGCAAACCTCTTCTCCATCGAGATTGCCATCAATTGTGGCTGTGAACGCGCCATTCTGGAACCGGCCGTTTGAAATCAGCATAGTGGCGTTTCCGAAACAACCGGGCAGTTCAATCTGGTTGGAAAGTTCGGCAGGGTCAAAGGTGATCATTCCTTCAAAGTCAAAATCCCAGGACCCGGGCAGATCAGGTTTGCCTTCACCGGGTTCTAAAAGTACTTTTGTGATTTCAGTCCATCGAAATAGTGTTTCCCGAAGCCGGAAAAGTGAGGCTTTAACCCTGAATCGGGCAATGTTAAAGTATGGAGAGCTCTCCAGGTCAAACTCACTCAAATCAAGAGCAGGAATGGTAATGCCATCTTTGGTGATCAGAATCTCTTCCGTGATTGGAAGCCTAAACCCCGGATTAAAGTCGTTTAAATCGGGGACATTAAAAGGCAGAATGATGTCACCTGAGATTGCAAGTGATATATTCCATCCTGTATTATGAAGCCATTGAATTGTTTTTTCCTGCAACTGATGCAGATTGAGTTTAGCAAAGCCGATATTTAGCCCAAGTCCGGAAGTGCATGTGGAGACAGGATTGGTGAAATTGATACCTTCTGTTCCTAATCGAAGTGATCCATTGATGCTGCAGTTCGTATCTTCGAGCAAGTCGATACCCACACCGGCCATCAGTGAAATGTCCAGAGTTTGAAGATCATCATCCCAACCCAATTCAATTTGACCGCTGCCATGATATACGTGAAGGCTCAAACCATCGTCATCAGGTGTGAGTGAAATTTTCTGGAATTCGTCACAATTAATCCAGGCTGAGATACCGTTCTCTGAGAAATCGATAAACTCTGCAGGACAGCTGAGATCGCCATTGAAGAGAAGTATTTCTCCATCTACCTGCATATAGTTACCCGGGTAGTGAAGTGAAATTTCGTTCACCTGAATTCGATGCCCAGAACTCTCTTTCCATGTAACCGGTTGCCGGGAACTTGTGAGGCTGCCTGTTAATCCTGTTATTGGCATTATCCTAAGATCGCCGTCCATGGGGACTGTGATTCCGTTTGGAAGGGTCATATCAGCTTTTAAATTAAATCCGGAACCAAACTCCCAGGTAAGCATATTCAAGTCCAGAAAATCATGCATTTGAAGGATCTGCTTGACTAAACTGATATCGTTGCTGAAAAACGCTCCATTTAGCAGTACGGGGTTTTCAAGCCCTGTTTTTTGGACGTTTAAATTTACCAGCTGAACCGGAAGTAACAGTGGTTCTCCGTTAATTATCATTTCTAACGAGGCAGGGCCGTTAAGCTGATAGGAGAAGGGGTTTTCATCAACAGATACCTCATTTAAGAACATTAGTTTAGCAAAACCCGGTTGTACAATTATTTCGGTGAGTAAATCAATGTCGTCAGCAGAACCACCGCTGCCCAGGTATGTAAATGTTTGAATTTCGCTTCTTCCATCATTATCGAAAGGAAATGAATCAAATGGATCGCTGACGGTTACCTGCCATGCATATGTTTTACCATTTTCAAGAGGCAGATATTCAGAAGTGAGTATAAATACTGTTTGATCATTTAGATCAGTTTCAACCAGTGGAAATGTTGCTCCCTCGATGGCCTGAAGAGGGGTCTGCCTACCGGTAATCTCTGCAATGATCAGGTTATAGATCACACTTATATTTGGCGGAGTTGCTACCGGTGTCCAGGAAAATATGGGTTGAGGTACTGAAACAACTGCATCATGAGCAGGGGCAAAGAGAACGGGTGGTTGCGAATATTGAACTGTAAAAAAGGAATTAGACGGAAGGGATAGAATACCGCTGTTAAGATCTATCGGTATAACTTCAATTGTAAGTTGATATAACCCCTCCGGTAATATTCCGCGATTTGCTGATTCTCTGAAACCGGATGGTAATTTTTGTATCAGGGCTGAAAATGTTTCCTGGAAGTTTATGGATGGGAAATCAGAAAAATTACTGTAAAAATAGACGCCTGGAGCATAAGTAATTGGTTCGGAATCTGTTGTAACCAAAAGTGCACCGTTATGATGAATACTAAGTTTAAGGCGAAAATCAGTCGGAATTTGGTTGGGGCTTGAGTATAACACCTGCATGGTGTAACGTCCTGTTTCATATCCTGTAATCAATTCAGATATATTAGGAGAGGGAAGAAGTGGAGGAATACCATTTAAGGTAACATTAACAGTGCCCTGTGCATGAATATTGGATGCAAACATGATGAAAGAGGATATGGCCATGAGGAGTAAAGGCCGAAATATTTTTAATGTAATCTTCATTGCTGTAGTCATTTCAATAATCTGATAGGTTTACGCGCTGATAATTAAAATTTGTGAGAGAGGAAGACCTCTGTTTGAAACTCTCTGAATGCCTGTCCATCACCCTGTTTCATCCGGTTCACCAAGCCCCTGCTTTGTAATCTCAGGCTGGTTTTACCGGTAATCCGATAGGATAATGCGGTTGACGCTATGAATTGCTCAGCAGCTCTCTTAACGTCTAAATCCCTGCTGCTGAATTCAGTTGAATTCGCAGCCCAACCAAGGTTTATGTTCAGGTTGAGTTTATTTTCAAGGAACTGAATACCTGAGCCTGCATTTATACCATATGATGTAGTAAGGGAGTTGTTTGTATCACTCCTTACAAAATTACCGGAGGTGTTGATGGAGAATCCTGAAGGGAATCTCAACATGTACGCCAGATTGGACGTATAAATATCTTGATCGCGGCCGGGCCTGATCCCCTCTTGTACGGCAAGACTTCGGTCATCAGAAAATTGATAAGCTCCTGAGAGCGTAATAGAATGTGAAAAATCACCTTGTTGAATTACAACGGAAGGGGCAAACATGAGAGAGTGCATCAGGTAATCAAGTTGTATTTGTATGGGATTGACCAAGTCTGATACAGGCTTGTTCAAGTTACCCATACGGTTATAACCAGCCGTTATCGTAATATTTTCAGTTGCCCTGCCGGTAAGGTTGATTCCCATTTGGGTGCGGCTTAGGGTGGATTGACGCTGATTATCAAGGTTATTACGGCCATATTGATAATTCATACTTACAGAAAGCCTCCGGTCGAATAGTTGAAATACCGGCTGAATGGAGAAACTTTCCTGATCATTAATCACATTTCTGAGTCCGAGCGATTCATATCCCGGATCAATTCTTGAGTACTGCGAATTAAGGGTAAAAGAGGGCAGTTCAATTCGAAGCTGGCCTTCTCCGGCTAAATTAAATGAGTGGCCTTCTCTGGCATTGAATAAAGAATTCATAATCCCCGGAAGAGAGGATTCTGAAGCTACCGGGTTGCGAAAATCGCGATTTAGTGCAGAGGTTGATAACTGTGCGTTAATCTTTAATCGATTTTCAAAAAGATGAAGTCCGCCTTCGGTTGTAATAACAAGATTTTCTGATGGGGTTTCCGAACCAGGGTCGTTAATTGAGCCTGCAACATCTCGCGCATACATAGATCCGATTTTGAGATGATTGGCATTTTGATCACCATAACCGATTCTTCCGGCATAAAGCATTCGCTGAAAGGAGGTTGAAGTAAATGGGAGATCGGCATTAAATCCAACAGCTTTTCTGGACTGGCCCGTGGTGAAATCATACATCCAGTTACCCACATTCCCCCGGGTAAAACCTCCTCTAACCGTACTTCCCTGAAGCATAAATCTACCAAGATCGGGTGATACATCTCCTGCAGAAAAACTGCCCCAGCTCCAGGATGTGTCAAAACTCAACCGGTTTACAGACTGTCTCAGTCTTGATTCTTCGGTTGTATACGTTAGATTCAATCCTGTTTTTAAACCGAAGAGATCGAACTGGAGATTGCCATTGGTCGTAGCTGAAAGTGGGGCTCTCCGGCCATCTATACCGCTTACCTGATAGGCCCTTGCCGACATGGTTACACCCCCGGTAACGTTCAATGGCCTGGATTGAGCAAATAATTGTTCGACATCTGTAAATACTAAAAGTATTAAAGCAAGGCAGGCAATCATCAACTTCTTACTTGACACCGAGATCTCAGTATTTTGAAGTGGTTTTGATATGAAATTCAAATCTGGTTTTAACATTGCATTTACCTCCTGTTACTTGATTAGAGTCATTTTCTTGGTTTGTACTCCATCCCGATACCTTAAGAGGTAGAAGTAGGTGCCGCTTGAAAGTTGCGACCCGTCAATACTTATTTGGTGATAACCGGATTCCAATTCACCGCTGAATGCCAGCATCACCCGCCTTCCCAACAAGTCAAAAATTTCTATGCGTATCTCCTGAGCTACAGGTAACGTGAAGGGAATTACCGTTCCGGGATTAAATGGATTGGGAAAATTTTGAGACAGATGTGGTTGCTCCGGCAGCTCAACAGCTATTTTTACCTCCACAGTGATGTGCCCATGGCTCACCGACCGACCATTACTCAGTGTATATCTAAACCGTTCGTTACCCTGGAAACCGGAAGGTGCTCTGTATTGAATTTTCAGGTCATCGAGAATGGATACGATTCCATTTTGGGGTGGATTTACATGCACTACTTTTATATTCGGACCACTCAGAACGGTCAAATCAATAATGAGATCTATTCCGGGAGTTGCAACTTCATACAGATCTGCGATAATGGGAGGGTTTTCATCAACCGGAGTGAGCAAAAAGGCCTTTCTTTGTCCATCATGAATTCCGGTACCTGCAATCTGACCTGAACTGTTAACCTCAACAGCTTCAAGAAGTGTCCATCCAGCTGTAGGATCGATCAGATCATTGAGATCAAATAAAGTGCCGCCAATCCATATAACTGCTCTGAGTTGACTAATAACTGAGGACTGAACGCCGGCAGACTCGGAAATTAACTTTCCGGAGAGGGCAATTTTTTCTAAGCTATTCTGAACTAATTTTGACTGTGATGAGACATCACCTGCCACTCCGGCTATCCATCCGGCATCATTAACGCTATAAGCTTCAGTAAACTTAAAACCTCCATTGTTTAAGAGAGTTGCAGGCAACTGGCTTTCCCAGATTGCAGCAGTAATTTCACCCTCCGACAGAAGACTGCCAACCGCAATACCATCATTATTAATGCTATATGCCCTGCTGTCAGACTCTCCAACTACACTCTCATCTATAAAAGCGCGTTGTCGCCCTCCCTGATCAATTGCAACACCTGCAATAGCACCGGAACGATTGATTGAAAAACCTGTACTGTGTAGAAAACCCTGTACGCCGGCATCTTCCAAACCATTCTGGCTGGATTTAAAGGCTCGATAACGGCCATTTGAGTCAATGGATACACCGGTAATCAAATCATTTTCATTGATATCATAAGCAAGGCTAAAGTCCCCACCCAGGGTGCCCAGGTTTTCGGTACTGCCATCCGGGAAAAATTTATGGGCAATACCGGTTGTATCACTTGTTTTTACGATACCGGCCATCACGTTAGAATGGATTCCGTAAATTTGAGCTCCAAAGCTGCCGGTTTCAAATATAAATTCCGATTCACTGTTTAGATAGAATCCCTTAACTGATCCGTCATTTTCAGTGAGAGTGCCGGTTAAAGTTCCGTTTTCATTCAGTGCCTGGGCTCTCGTGCCCGGCGAGCCGGATAGTGTAATTTCAAATCGAACCGGAAATATTTCCACGATAACGATGGCTGAATCGAAGCCGTCACGGCCGTCAGTAATCGTGTATTGGAATTGATCTGTTCCCGTAAAACCCTGGGGAGGGGTATATCGAAGAAGATTTTGACCGGTCAAACTTACTGTTCCGCCTGCTTCAGAGGGATTCTGAAAATCAAATATCTGAAGCGCATCACCATCGGGATCGGAGTCGTTGGCAAGCACATCGATATCAACCGGCAGATTTAATATCGTGCTTGTTGTATCGTTGACAGCTACAGGAGGGTTATTTTCAACAGGTTCATCAAGAGTCGTATAACTCCAAACCTCACTCCAGTCTCCATCTCCTGCGTTATTGGTTGCCCGAACCCGCCAAAAGTACTGCGTTTCGTAATCCAGCCCTGACACTTCAAACTCCGTCTCTTCAATTCCGGCTTGATCAACAACCGTTAAGGCAAAATCACCGCTCAGAGAAACTTGCAGCCTGTAGCTTGCAGCTAGCTCCTCCGCCTCCCAGCTCAGTGTTGAGTTTAAAGAAGCATCCGTGGCTTCATCTTCGGGAGCGATCAGCACCACAACCCCCGGCGGACTCAGCGGCTCCTCTTCCGTAGTAAAACTCCACACCCCGCTCCACTCACCATCCCCGGCATCATTTGTTGCCCTCACTCTCCAGAAATATTGAGTCTCGAATACCAATCCGGAAACCTCAAACTCTGTCTCTTCAAGCCCGGCTTGCTCAAAAACCGTTGAGGCAAATTCACTGCTCAGAGAAACCTGCACCCTGTACCCTGCAGCTTGCTCCACCGCTTCCCAGCTCAGCGTCGGATTCACCGAAACACCCACTTCTCCATTCTCCGGCGCAATCAAAGCCACAACCCCCGGCGGGCTCAGCGGTTCCTCTTCTGTGGTGAAGCTCCACACCTCGCTCCACTCACCGTCTCCTGCATCGTTCGCTGCACGAACTCTCCAGAAGTATTGTGATTCGTAGTCCAGACCTGACACTTCAAACTCGGTCTCTTCAATCCCTGCCTGGTCAGCCACCGTCGAGGTAAAATCTCCGCTCAAAGAAACCTGCACCCTGTAACTTGCAGCCTGCGGCTCCACCTCCCAGCTCAATGTCGGATTCACCGAAACACCCACTTCTCCATCCTCCGGCGCGATCAGCGTAACAACCCCCGGCGGCAAAGTGGTTATGGGTTCGTAAGCAAGTGTCCATTCCGATAATGTGGGTAGATCATCGATAGTAATGCTAATTGGAGTAAGCGAACCGGGGAAGCACTCCCATCCGGCTGGGTCCGGTATGTACCGGCATGCTTCGGGATTGCCATCACGCAATCGAGGCAGCGTTAGCGACATCAGGCCTTCAGAAGGATTTTGATTGCTGTCGGTAGCACTGAGATCCCACCAGGCACCGCTTCCGATCAGGTTGTTCCCCAGCTCTGCAGCGGGGTGATCCTCCCCGTACCAGACCATCGAAAGTGAGTCGATAGATCCTGCCTCAGTAATGTTGACAGCCACCTGCCGGTCTCCGGCAAAACCAAGAACGAACAGGCCGGGACCGGTCACAGCCCTTCTATCCCTTATAGTACCCCCGTCTGTGTTGTCGACCGTTCCCGATGCCTGTCGTAGTGGATTGATGATGATTTCGCCGGTATTTAGAAGGCTACGATCCTCGGCAATAACCAGGCCGGCTCCGTTTTCAACAGGATTTCCGCCGGTATCAAATCCGACTGTAATGATGCCTTCATTTACGTGTTGAGTGCCTGCAGGGCCCTGTATTTCATAGCCCTGGGCCCGGTCGGTTCGAACCTGAAGCTCGCCATAGTTTGCAAAGGGCGCATTGATAACAGCTCTGTATGTTGTGGTTTGACTGTCGAATGCAGTATGCGTGATCAGGCCGTAGTTTTCTGCGATACCATTATCCAGTTCAAATACGATGGTGGAGCCAAGTGATCCCTGATCATAAAATGTCTGGACTGTGCTGCCCTCACGGATGATCAGGTCGCCCGTAGTTATTTTCAGAAGCGGACCTTGCGAGCCAAAATAGGTGTTGAACAGTCCGACAACGGGTTCTATAAAGCCCTGTACTACATCCAGTGATCCATCGAGAATATTCCAGGCTCTCATCTGAATATAGCCTCTGCTGAGATCCGGTGACTCCCGATCCACCAGGATGTCGCCTGTAATACTTGCATTGGCCATCCAGAGCCGGCCATGAATAGTGATACCGGCAGGTGAGTCAAGGATACCCCTGAGAGCCGGTCGTGAGCTAATACCGAAAAGGGCAGTCTGCCCCAGCAGAAAATTTCCGGTACGCCGGATGACGGTGCCGCCGTCGCCAACGGTAATGTGTACATTGTCAACTGTATTCCGCAGGGTGGTTACGATGTCGTTTACCGAATCATCGCCCAATTCCAGATAGAACATCTCCACATCCTGCGCGATGTCGATTGTTAAGGGCGAGGTGGTTGCTATGCGCACGGAATCGTCTGGTGCCGGCACAGATTCTTCACCGTTACAAATCCAGTTGGCTGCGGTATGCCAAGAGTTGCCGCTGCCCGCACCGGTCCAGATACAGCCCGGCAGGTGACCAGCAGGTTCTTCGCTAGTAATGAAACTCCAGGCTTCGCTCCACTCACTCAGCCCGCTTCCTCTTTGTGACCGGACCCGCCAAAAATAATCTTTGTCAGGTTCGAGATCCGAAATTTCAAAGAACGTGTTGGATGTTACGGCGTCTGCAAAAAGCTCCGAAAAGGTGTCACCATCATCAGATACCTGAACCTGGTAACT
>SL_3KL_010_SEDDRAFT_10001189_pt1 | contig 23316 bp, 17 predicted proteins | sample SodLakKL_010_SED_2_FD_10381 | JGI IMG/M metagenome (IMG submission 10381) | reverse complement strand
CTCATCCGCGGGAAAGGATTGTCCGCGCTCCTGCTGAATGGCAGCCAGAATGATCAGCCGGGCCATCTCTTCCAGGGCATCCAGCACTCCCCCGGTATTGCACAACAGCACAACACCCATATGATGGGCCGGGGCCACCGCCATCACCGCATTGTAATGCATGGTGCTGCCAATCTGATAGGCATAGAACCCTTCCATGGGTTCCGGATATTCTTCCATAATCCAGCTCCATCCCGATTGCAGACCGATATCCAGGCTTTCGGCGGTTTTTTGATCCCGCCACATCATCTGCAACAGGGCATCTCCCACCCTGGGCTCCCGGTGTCCCGTTGCAAGGATCCAGTCAAGCAGTTCCACCATATCCCTGGTGTTGGAATACAGCCCACCGCTTGCGCGCAAATTATGCGGCATCTCCCGGTAGGCGGTTTCATCCCAACGGATATAGGCCCCCGAAAGCGACCCGGGGTCGCTGCTTTTGTCCCGGAACCCGCTATGCGCCATACCGAGCGGGACCAGCACCCGTTCTTGTATATAGTCTTCAAATGATTCGCCGCTGAGGTTTTCGATCAATTTGCCAAGCAATTCGTAACCCAGGTTGGAATAAAGGTATTTGATGCCGGGAGGATACGCCACATACTGGCCGGCCAGGTGTTCAAACAAACCCGGGCGCACGGAAGGATCCTGAGCCATGATCCCCTTGTACAGGTCTCTCGGCAACCCGGCATAATGTCCCAGCAAGTGCCTTACAAGCATCGGGGGCTGGTCATCAAACCGGCTCATTATTTTGAATTCCGGCAGGTATGCGGAAACCGGTTTGTCCAGGTTTAGCAAACCCTGGCCCATCAATTGCATCACGGCAATATTGGTAAACATCTTTGTGAGCGAAGCCACCGGGTATACAGTATACTGACTGGCACGAACGTCCTGCCCGTGATCGGCGTACCCAAGGCCTGCCGCCCAACTGTATCCATCCGGCCCGGCAAAACCAACAGACAAGCCCATGATCCCTTCTGTTTCCATGCTGAGTTCAAGAAATGCCATGATCCGCCCCTCAAAACCGGTTTCATGGTATGGGCCGGCACACAGCCTGCCATGATCATTAACGGACAAACAAAGCGCCAGGATCAATGTCAACAAGTCTTTTGGTTTTGCAAGTCGAAACATGCCATGCGATTTTTAACCGGGATAAAAAGTACAAACTTTCGGGGAGAATGCAAAATGGTTGGTTTGGTGAGGGCAAACATTTTTAAAAAACTTTGTAAAAACAAAAAATATTCGTACTTTTGCAGGCCTGTAAACCCCTGTAGTTAATCATTCAAGAAACACAGATTAAATAGAACGAAGAATATGTATTTAAGCCCCGAAATCAAGAAGGATATTTTCAAGAAACACGGACAGGATGAAACCGATACCGGTTCGCCCGAGAGCCAGATTGCATTGTTCACACACCGCATCAGCCACCTGACAAGTCATCTGAAGACCAACAAAAAAGACCTGGGGACCCGCCGGTCGCTGGTGTTGCTTGTAGGGAAACGGAGAAAACTGTTAAATTATTTGAAAGATAACGACATTGAACGTTACAGGGCGATTATCAAAAAACTGAAGCTGAGAAAATAATTGGTATAACATGGACACAGGCAATTACTCGTTAATTGCCTGTTTTTTTATCTAAACATATAAATGATCCGAATATTTTAAAGAAGAAAGTAAAAAAAAAAGATGAGTAAGCAAAAAGAGATTCAGAAGACAATTGACCTGGGCGATGGAAAGATCATCACCCTTGAAACAGGCAAGTTGGCGAAGCAAGCCGACGGAGCAGTGGTGGTTCGCATGGGCGACACCATGTTGCTTGCTACCGTGGTAGCAAAATCCGAAGTCAGGGAGGGACAGTCGTTCCTGCCCCTGTCAGTTGATTATCAAGAAAAATATGCGGCAGCCGGACGGTTCCCGGGAGGTTTTTTCAAGCGGGAGGCCCGTCCGTCTGAACATGAAATATTGATCTCACGACTTGTGGACAGGGCACTGCGTCCCATGTTCCCCGATTTTTACCAGGCTGAAACCCAAGTGTTGATATCGCTGATATCTGCCGACAAGGATACCTTGCCGGATGCACTGGCGGGGCTGGCGGCATCAGCTGCGCTCAGCGTTTCAGACATTCCTTTCAACGGCCCCATTTCCGAAGTCAGGGTCGCCCGTATCGAAGGTACATTTGTCATCAACCCGGGCATAAAAGAAAAAGAATCGGCCGATATCGACCTGATTGTGGCCGGAACCCTTGAAAACATCATTATGGTGGAAGGCGAGATGAAGGAGGTATCTGAAGCTGAATTGCTCGACGCCATTAAAAAAGCCCACGAAGCCATTAAGATCCAGTGCCAGGTGCAATCGGAACTTGCCACTGAGGTGGACAAGGCCAAAACGAAGAGGGAATATCCCCCGCAGGATGCAGACGAAGACCTGCTGGCCCGGATGGAAGATGCAATGTTTAAAAAACTTTATGATGTGGCCGCACAATGCATTGCCGACAAACATGTGCGCAGGGAAACATTCGACCAGGTGCTGGCAGAATACCTCGAAGGTATTGCTGAAGAAGAACAGGAAGAGAAAGGTGAATTGATCAAAACGTATTTTGGCGATATCCAGAAAAAAGCCATCAGGAATTTTGTGCTTGACACACAAAAACGCCTGGATGGGCGGAAACCTGACGAGATCCGCGACATTTGGGCCGAAGTGGACTACCTGCCGGCTGCCCACGGATCGGCCGTATTTACCCGGGGCGAAACCCAGTCGCTGACCACGGTGACCCTGGGTACCAAACTGGATGAACAAACCATTGACGGTGCAGTAATTGAGGGGAAAAGCAAGTTTTTGTTGCATTACAATTTCCCGCCTTTCTGTACCGGCGAGGTAAAAATGATGCGTTTTACCAGCCGCCGCGAAATAGGTCACGGCAACCTGGCCATGCGTGCTTTAAAACCGGTACTGACCAATGGCAACGACAACCCTTATACGATTCGCGTGGTATCTGACATCCTTGAATCGAACGGGTCATCATCCATGGCCACCGTTTGTGCCGGCACCATGGCCCTGATGGACGCGGGTATCAAGATTTCCAAACCGGTATCCGGGATTGCCATGGGCATGATCGCCGATACCAAAACAGGCAAATATGCCATTTTGTCCGACATATTGGGCGACGAAGACCACCTGGGCGATATGGATTTTAAGGTGACGGGGACAACAGACGGCATCACCGCCTGCCAGATGGACATCAAGATCGATGGCCTGCGATACGAACTGCTGGAAGAAGCCCTGGCACAGGCACGCAAAGGGCGCCTGCACATCCTGAAAGAAATGGAGAAAACCATTTCTGAACCAAGGCCTGATTACAAACCCCATGTGCCGCGAATCGTTAAGATGACGGTACCCAAAGAATTCATAGGCGCCATCATTGGCCCCGGCGGCAAAGTGATCCAGGAGCTCCAGAAAGAGAGCGGCAGTACCATTGTAATCGAAGAGGTCGGTGAATACGGGATGGTCGACATTGTTTCGGAAAATAAGGCATCGATCGATTATGTGGTGGAACGGATCAAGGGCATCATTGCCGTTCCGGAAATAGGGCAGATCTACCAGGGAAAAATAAAAAGCATCGTGCCGTTTGGCATGTTTGTGGAAATAATACCAGGCAAAGAAGGATTGCTTCATATCAGTGAAATTGAGTGGAGAAGGCTTGACAAAGTGGAAGACAGCGGTTTCAAGGTGGGAGATGATATTGAAGTGAAACTCCTGGATCTGGATAAAAAGACAGGTAAGCTGAAACTCTCGCGCAAGGCATTACTCCCAAGGGAACCCAGGCGCCCGAATTAGGCTGTATGCTGCAACCCTCTTTCTGTTTTTACGTATCATTGGATACATGATTATCCGAACAGGCGCTGTTTGATGAGACAACTGAAAATAGTAAAACAGGTTACCAACCGGGATACTGCTTCACTGGATAAGTATTTGCAGGAAATTGCAAAAGTGGGGCTTATATCTGCCGAAGAAGAGGTACGCCTGGCACAGCGCATCAAGAAAGGCGATAAGCAGGCACTTGAGAAGCTCTGTAAGGCCAACCTTCGTTTTGTTGTATCCGTATCGAAACAATACCAGAACCAGGGCCTGAGTTTGCCCGACCTGATCAACGAGGGCAATCTCGGACTGATGAAGGCCGCCGAACGTTTTGATGAAACCAAGGGGTTTAAGTTCATCTCTTATGCGGTGTGGTGGATCCGTCAATCCATTTTACAGGCCCTGGCGGAACAGGCCCGCATTGTCCGGTTGCCGCTCAATAAAATCGGAACAATCAACAAAGTGAATAAAGCCTTCAGCCAGCTTGAACAAGTACACGAAAGGGAACCAAATCCGGAAGAAATTGCCGAAATGCTTGACATCACAGCAGAAGAAGTAAAGGACGCCCTCAAACACAGCGGGAGGCATTTGTCGATGGACGCCCCCATCATGGAAGGGGAGGAATCGGACATGTATGAGATTGTTTACAACGACGACGACGACAATGCACCGGAAAACAGCCTGCTGTACGACTCCCTGAAAAATGAGATTGAACGTACCATTGCCACCCTGCCGGAAAGGGAAGCGGAAGTAATTTTACATTATTTCGGGCTCAGTGGATTGCAACCCCATACCCTCGAAGAGATCGGAGAAAAACTGAATCTCACCAGGGAGCGTGCACGCCAGATCAAGGAAAGGGGACTTCGCCACCTGAAACAAACATCCAAGTGCAAAATTCTCCGGACATACCTTGGATAAACTGCAATACCAACAGCAATCATTCAACCGGTAAAATATGCGGCATCTTGTAGCACCCTCTTTATTGTCGGCCAATTTCCTTTGCCTGGAAAAGGATATTGACATGGTGAACCAAAGTGAGGCAGACCTGTTTCATGTGGATGTGATGGATGGACATTTCGTCCCCAATATCTCTTTTGGGTTTTCCATCATCAAACAAATCAAATCGCTGGCAAAGAAGCCCCTGGATGTGCATCTGATGATCAGCAACCCGGATCAATACCTGGAAGACTTTAAGGATGCCGGCGCCGACTGGTTAAGCGTACACTACGAAACATGCCCCCACCTGCACCGAAGCATTCAGCAAATAAAAAAACTCGGCATGAAGGGGGGTGTGGTGTTGAATCCGCACAACAATGTGGAGTTGCTGAAAGACATATTGCCGGATGCTGATTTCGTTTTGTTGATGTCGGTAAACCCTGGCTTTGGCGGACAGCACTTCATTGAAGGGACCTATGAACGTATTCGCGCCCTGCACAGGATGAAACAGGACCTGAACCCGGGCTTGCTGATTGAAGTGGATGGTGGGGTGGATCACGTCAACGCCAAAGCGCTTGCAGAGGCAGGAGCTGATATCCTGGTTGCCGGAAGCGCTGTGTTCCATTCGACTGATCCTGCCCAAACCATTTCCAGGATCAAGCATCCTGATTGACCGCCTCGACATAATCTGCTAAGCCTCCCCCGCAGTATTCCAAAAACCCTTGCGCCCCGAAAAGATCAGGACGGTGGCGATCACCACCAGTATAATTCCCACAAGCATGAAGCTTTTATACAATCCTGCAAGCAACACCAGGGGCTGCAACAAAACGGGCGACAAAAACATACCAAAAAAAATCCATGTATTCAGGTAACCGACCAGGGTACCCCTGACAGGAGCCGGCGCCAGGTTTACCAGCCAGAGGTTCACATTGGCCATCTGCATGCCAAAGCCCAGGCCGCAGATCAGGATACCCGCGATCATCGTTCCGTATGTATTGCTGATACTGATGGTGGCATACCCTGCAGCCACCAGGAAGTACACCAGGGCCATCACATAAGGAAAATCCAGGCGTTTTTTTACACGCGAATAATTAAAAGCCGTAAGCATGGCGGTAATATTCATACAGGCAATGGCCAGACCGACCTGCGTATTGCTGATCCCCTCCAATGCACTGAGCATAAACGGCAGCTGAACAGGAATCATGTAAAACACGGCGAAAGAAAAAAAGGCAATCGCATATACCCAATATACTTGTGCAGGGATCATTCGAAGAAGTGACCGGCTCAGTAATTTCACACCACCGGCAGGTTTAAAGCGCACAGGTTCATATATTGAAAGGGCGGCCATGACCAGAATAACCAGTGAAACAGCGTATATCAAAAAAGGGTAGCGCCAGTGGATATCAGCCAGAAAGCCTCCGGTAGAAATAAAGATCAGGCCACCGGTAGAGGCGAAAGCCGCCTGATATCCCATGAAGGTACTGCGCTGCAGGCCTTCGAAATAATCGCCGATCAACGTAATGATGGCCGTCATGAGGGCACCTACCGCCACTCCCAAAAAAGCCCGGCCAAGCAGTATCAGGTAAATATTGTCAAGATAAGCACCTGTGGTTCCTGCCACCGCATAGAGGATCAGCGCAAACAGCAGGACTTTCCTCCGCCCCGACCAGTCGACAAAATAACCCGCCACCGGTGCCAGAATAGCGATAAACAAAGCAGGCAGGGTTAGGATCAGTTTGCTGAGCAACTCTGCATCAGGCAGGTGTCCGAAGGCACGGCTGATTTCAGGCAACGCGGGGGCTACAATGGCTCCTGCCATCACCGTCAGGGTACTGCCCAGTAAAAGTGTGGTCCGACGCAAACCTTCGTGATCCCTCATCAAAAATGCCATCCCTTTGAAGTTTCAAACGTAGGGCAAAGGTAATTTTTTTCAAAAACCTTTTTCTCCAGCATCAATAAAGTCAATTTGTTTAATTTTTTTTAATTTTTATTAAACAAAATGATTGTTTGTTTGTATATATAATAGTAGAAAAATGATTCATCATATTAACACATTCAATATTACGAAATATCAACACTTTAAAATAACACAAAAATGAAAACCAAAATATTTGCACTGATGTTCATGGCAAGCATGCTCACCGGAACACTTGCCTCAGCGATGAACAGCAAAACCATCCTGACGTTCGAGACCCTCGACGGCAAAACCCTGGAAATGGAAATGTATGAGGAGATTCCGGTCCCTGACGACATGCCCGCATTGATTATTTCACCCTCTTCAGCCAATGTTTCCGACCCGGAAAACCATGATTTTTTCCAGGCGCTGATCATAAAAATACTGAAGCCGGAAACCGAAGACCCGCTGCCGGCTGTCATCAGGTAACAATACCTTCCGGACCGGCCATACGGGACGCTGCAACATCCCGGGCAGGTCAAGGTCATTAAAAAACATATTGCTTTATCCTTGCAGGGGCGGGTTTTTTTTATCTATGTTTCTTATTTTTGTATGTTACCCGGAGCCACAGCTTTGGGTAATGTTTGTATATTTCAAACCAAAAAGACCGAAACATGCCCCAAAAAGACCACACCCCGCCCCTGCTGAAAAAAAGCGTACAGATCATTGAACGCTACATCATCAAGACCCTGATCGCCCTGATGTCCATTTTGCTCGTTATTGCCACCATTGAACTGGCCTATGTCCTTGGAAAGTCCATATATGAGACCAGCGAGGAACACTTTATCATCAACCTTGATAACCTGATGACTGTATTCGGGGTTTTCCTTCTGGTCGTCATCGGCATTGAGTTGCTCGACACCATCAAGGTATATTTCCGCAAGCACGTAATTCACGTGGAAGTGGTCATGCTGGTGGCCATCATTGCCCTGGCACGCAAGGTGATTGTGATGGATTTTGACCAGTACGAAGGGGTAGAGAGCCTGGGAATAGCTGCCATTATCCTGGCCCTGGCAGGCGGGTATTTTCTGATCAAGAGAACCGGCGGATGCGATTTTTGGCCCAAAGAAACAGGTGAGGAGGAGGATGTGATCATTGAAGAAAAGATCAGCCGCGATGACGACCGGGTATTGGAGCGAAAAAAGATTGTCAGGAAGAAAAGTGAAGAAAACCTGATTTCCGGAACAGACAAGCAGCGGGCAGAACAAATGAAAGATCCGCGCATTGCGGAGCGGCCAAAAAAACGGGGGGACGCACCGGAAAAAACAGAATAAAACTGTTTTTTACCAATCTTTTATTACTTTCGCATCTTTCAATTGAATGAACAACCCCCGTAAAAGCATTCAATCATGGCCAGCCCAAATTCAACCAGATTTATTTTTGTTACAGGCGGAGTGACCTCCTCGCTTGGCAAGGGCATCATCTCAGCATCACTGGCCAAGCTGCTGCAAGCAAGGGGATACCGTGTGACCATTCAAAAGCTCGACCCTTACATCAATATTGATCCCGGCACCCTGAATCCTTACGAACACGGTGAGTGCTATGTAACCGAAGACGGGGCGGAAACAGACCTTGACCTTGGCCATTATGAGCGCTTTTTGAATATTTCCACTTCCCAGGCCAACAATGTGACCACAGGACGCATTTATCAGTCGGTCATTGAAAAAGAGAGACGGGGCGACTACCTGGGCGAAACCGTCCAGGTGATCCCGCACATCACCGACGAGATCAAATACCGCATTCAACTGCTGGGCGAAAACAACCAGTTTGATTTTGTGATCACCGAAATAGGCGGAACGGTTGGTGACATTGAATCACTGCCTTACATTGAGGCGATCAGGCAACTCAAGTGGGATATGGGTACGCGAAGCCTGGTCATTCACCTTACCCTGATCCCTTACCTGTCGGCTGCCAAAGAACTCAAAACCAAACCGACCCAACATTCCGTGAAAACCATGCTGGAATATGGGGTACAGCCGGATATACTGGTGTGCAGGACCGAAAAACATTTGAATGACGGCATCCGGAAAAAAATTGCCCTGTTCTGCAACGTGGATGCCTCATCGGTCATTGAGTCGATCGATACCGACAGCATTTACAAGGTGCCCCTGCTGATGCGTGAAGAGCGTCTTGACAGTGTGGTTCTGAAAAAAACCAGGGCATCGGCCCAGCGTCCTCCCAAGCTCAAAAGGTGGAAAAATTTCATCAAACGCCTTGAGTCTCCAAAAAGTACAGTTGAGATTGGATTGGTGGGCAAATACGTGGAACTGGTGGATGCCTATAAATCGATCATTGAATCCCTGATCCACGCCGGGACCGTAAATCACTGCAGGGTACTCCTGCGCCTGATCCATTCAGAACAGCTCAGTAAAGAAAATATCCTGGAGCAGACCAGGGGCCTGAAGGGCCTGATCGTAGCGCCCGGCTTCGGTGACCGGGGCATTGACGGGAAGATCGCGGCCATTTCTCATGCGCGCCAACACAACATCCCATTCTTTGGAATATGCCTGGGCATGCAGTGTGCCATGATTGAATTTGCCCGCAATGTATTGTTGATGCCCAGGGCCCACTCCACCGAGATGGATGCCCGGACCCCGGATCCCATCATCGACATCATGGAAGAACAAAAGAAGATCCACCTGAAAGGCGGCACCATGCGACTGGGATCCTATCCCTGCAAACTGACCGCTGCATCAAAGGCATACAGCATCTATGGTAAAGAAACAATATCGGAGCGGCACAGGCACCGCTTTGAGGTCAACAACAAATACCTTAAAGCTTTCGAACAGGGGGGGATGAAAGCCACCGGGTTCAATCCCGAAACCGGACTGGTAGAGATCATCGAGCTGGAGGATCATCCGTGGTTTATCGGTGTGCAATTCCATCCTGAATACAAAAGCACCGTTGACACACCCCATCCCCTGTTTATAGATTTTATCAGGGCAGCCAAAATCCTGACATAAAACAGCTCCCGGGCGCTTCAATTATTGAAGCATTTAGACTATCTTTGCAGTCGAATTAAAAATCCATCAGATGACGAGAGATAACATATTGGGAATGATCCTGATCGCCGTCATTATTATTGGCTATAGCATCTGGATGGCTCCCAGCGAAGAGGAACGTCTGGAGGCAAGAAGGATTCAGGACAGCATCGCTGCGGCCCAGCGTGCACAAGCCGAAGCACTCAGGGAAGCACAGGCTGCTGAAACCATTCAAGTGGAAGAAACATTGCCTGACCCTTCGGCCCCTTTGGATGCCCGGACTCTGGATTCCACTGAAGAGCAACGGCTCAGGGACAGGATGGGGTATTTTTCCGGCGCCGCCACCGGTGAAGAAGGCCTGATCACCCTTGAAAATGAAGTGCTTCGACTCAAAATCAGCAAGCAGGGCGGATATATCCATTCCGCTGAACCGGTCCGCTACAGAACCTATGATCAGCAACCCCTGGTGTTGTTTTCCGGCGAAGACGCCCGGTTTACCTTTCACTTTTTTTCAGGCAACCGGAATGTCTCCTCCGAAAACCTGTTTTTTACAGCCTACCTGAACAATCGCCCCCTGAGGCCCGACCAGGAAATCAGGATCGACGAACATGAGTCGATGCAGTTTGCCATGCGGGCATACAGCGACTTTCACACAGCCCAAAACCCCAGCTACATCGAATTTGTATACGGGATCAGCGGTGATGACTACATGCTTGATTTCGACATCCATTTTATAGGGATGCAGCAAGCCATTGCGTCCAACACCACGTTTCTGAACCTTGACTGGCAGGCGAAACTATTGCGTCTTGAAAAGAACAGGCAGAATGAACAGAACAACACCACCATCTATTATAAATACGTGCGTGATGAGGTGTCCCGTTTACGGCCCACCAGGGATGGTTCTGAGAGGTTGACGACCAGCGTGCGGTGGATCTCTTTCAAACAGCAGTTTTTTTCCTCAACCCTGATTGCCAAAGAAGGCTTTGCCGGGGCAGACATTAACTCCAGCGTACTCGGGGAAGATGAAGAGGACTTTTTGAAGACCATGTCGGCATCCATCACCCTGGAATACGATGCCCGCACCGACAACCGCTACCCCTTGCAATGGTTTTTTGGTCCCAATGACTACCGTTTGCTGACATCATATGACCTCGAACTGGAAAGACAGATCCCACTGGGATGGGGATTTTTCCTTACTTCATGGATCAACCGTTTTGCGGTGATCCCCATTTTCAGCTTCCTGGATGGCTTTGACCTGAATTATGGCATCATCATTTTAATTCTGACAGTCCTGCTTAAAATCGTGTTGCTGCCCATTGCATTCAAGACCTATTTTTCCCAGGCCAAAATGCGCCTGCTCAAACCGGAAATAGAAGAAATCAGCAAAAAGTTCCCCAAGAAAGAGGATGCCATGAAAAAACAGCAGGCAACCATGGCACTCTACAAGAAAGCGGGTGTAAACCCCATGGCGGGATGCATCCCGATGTTGCTGCAACTTCCCATACTGATTTCCCTGTTCCGTTTCTTTCCGGCATCTATTGAGTTGCGCCAGGAAGGATTCTTATGGGCCGACGACCTGTCTTCCTACGACTCGATCCTCGACCTGCCGTTTACCATCCCGTTCTACGGCGACCATGTCAGCCTGTTTACCCTCTTGATGGCCGGATCAATGATCATTTACACGCATATGAACTCCCAGATGATGAGTTCCAGTAGCCAGATGCCGGGAATGAAGACCATGATGTATTTCATGCCGGTCATGCTTCTGGGGATATTCAACAGTTTTGCCTCCGGCCTGAGTTATTATTATTTCCTGGCCAATGTGATCACGTTCGGACAAATGTTTCTGTTCCGCAGTTTTATCGACGAAGATGCCCTTCATGCCAAAATGCAGGAGCACAAAAAGAAGCCCGTAAAAAAATCCAAATGGCAAAAAAGGATGGAGGAACTGGCCAAACAGCAGGAAGCGCAGCGGAGCAGGAAGAAGAAGTAGGAAGAAGTAATTAGTGTTTAGTATTTAGTAATTAGTGGTTATTGTTTGGTGTTTAGTAGTAATTTTGTGGATGATCTTTTAAACATAAGTCCGGTGGATGGGCGGTACGGGGAGGTGACAGAACCGTTGCGCATGGTCTTCTCTGAACAGGCCCTCATGCGCTACCGTGTGTTGGTGGAAGTGGACTATTTCATTGCCCTTTGCAAGATCCCCCTCCCCCAGCTTCGTGATATCCCCCCGGGTGGGTTGGAGAAAATCAGAAAAATTGCCGCCGGTTTCTCCAATGCAGATGCCCAAAGGATCAAACAGATCGAACAAACCACCAGGCACGACATCAAAGCTGTAGAATATTTCATCAGGGAACGCTTTGACGAACTGGGGCTGGGCAGCTACAAAGAATTTGTGCATTTTGGCCTCACCTCGCAGGATGTGAACAATACGGCCATGCCCATGATGCTGAAACAAGCCATGGAATCTGTCCTGTATCCTGCTTTGGAGGAACTGCTCGACACACTGCGCGAACTTTCCAACAAATGGTTGCACATCCCCATGCTGGCACACACCCACGGGCAACCAGCCTCCCCAACCACCATGGGCAAAGAGATCATGGTGTTTTACGAACGGCTCAACATCCGGAGACAAGATTTGAAAGGCATTCCGTTTCCAGCCAAGTTTGGCGGGGCAACCGGCAATTTCAACGCCCACCACATTTGTTATCCGGAAATCGATTGGGTGTCTTTTGCCAATGAATTTTGCATATCGCTTGGTCTCAAAAGATCGCAAATCACCACCCAAATCGACCATTACGACGGCCTGGCGGCGCTATTCGATGGGATGAAGCGTTTATGTACTATATTGCTCGATCTGGACAGGGATTTCTGGACATATATCTCGATGGATTATTTCAAACAAAAGATCGTGGATGGTGAGGTCGGGTCATCGGCCATGCCTCACAAGGTCAACCCCATTGATTTTGAAAATGCAGAGGGCAATGCAGGCATCGCCATTGCCCTGTTTGAGCACCTCTCGGCCAAACTGCCGGTAAGCCGCCTGCAAAGAGACCTCAGCGATTCCACTGTATTGCGCAATACCGGCCTCCCCCTGGGGCACATGCTGATTGCATTGAAAGCCACCCGCCGGGGGCTTGTGAAGATCAGCCTTCATGAGGAAAAAATTCACCGCGACCTGGAAGACAACATGGTTGTGGTGGCTGAGGCCATACAACATTTGCTGAGAACCCTGGGATACCCGGATCCTTATCGGGCGCTGAAAGCACTGACCAGGAAAAACAAACCCGTAACCAAAGAAACATTGCATCAGTTCATTGATCAACTCGACATTGACCAGGAACAAAAAGAAAAGCTGAAGCGCATCAACCCGTTTAATTATACCGGGATCATTCCCAAACCCATCGAATAAGCCATACCCCTGCACCACCATGCGAAATTTCAGAAAGATTCTCAAATACATCATTCCCTACTGGTCAAGGGTTTCGCTGAACGTTATCTTTAATTTCCTGGCGGTGGTATTCTCCCTTTTCAGCCTGACGATGGTGATCCCGTTTTTGAGCATCCTGTTTCAAACACAGCAGGAGGTGTATGAACTGATGCCTCTGCGGATGAACTATGACGCCATCATCAACAATTTCTATTATTACCTGCATTTGATGATCACCCGTTATGGAGAGGTGACTGCACTGACATTCATCAGCTTGCTTGTGGTGATTGCCAGCCTGCTCAAAAACGGTTTCAGGTACCTTGCCCTGTATCACCTGGCGCCGGTACGAAACGGCGTCGTGCAGGATATGCGCAACGACATTTACAAGAAAACACTTGACCTGCCCCTCGCCTATTATTCCCAGGGACGTAAAGGGGACATCATTTCAAGGATGACCAATGATGTATACCAGATTGAAATAAGCATCATCCATTCCCTGGCCATGGCATTTCGCGATCCCATGACCATTGTGGTATATATGGCGTGGCTCATGGTCATGAGTTCACAACTCACCTTGTTTGTCCTGGTGCTGCTTCCCATTGCCGGCTTTATCATCGGGCGTGTTGCCAAATCGTTGAAACCCACCGCTCTCATCAGCCAAAGCAAACTGGGCATGATCCTTTCGGTAATGGAGGAAACGCTCACAGGCCTTCGCATCATTAAAGCATTCAATGCCGAAGAAAAGATGCGGCAACGTTTTGTGAGCCTGAACAGATTATACACGCGCATCATGAACAAGCTGTACCGCAGGCAGGAACTGGCTTCACCTTTGAGTGAGTTTATGGGCACAAGCGTATTTATTGTGATCCTGATGTTCGGGGGGGCAATGGTTTTGTCGGGGGGTACTTCCCTGGCGCCTGAAGCGTTTATCGGCTACCTGGCCATTTTCTCACAGATCATCCAGCCGGCAAAGAACTTTTCAAAGGCCTGGTACAATGTACAGAAAGGCCTTGCTTCGGCTGAGCGGATCGACAAAGTGCTCTCTGAAGAAGTATCCATCACCGACAGCCCCGATGCCAGGCCAAAACACGAATTCAAGTCCGGCATCACTTTCAGGAACGTAAGTTTCCGCTACGAAAACACCTATGTTTTGAAAGACATCAGCATCCGGATTGACAAAGGTCGGAAAGTAGCCCTGGTCGGACAATCCGGTGCCGGGAAATCGACATTTGTTGATTTGATTCCCCGTTTTTTTGAAGTGGATGAAGGGGAGATCAGCATGGATGGCATTCCAATCAAGCAGATCAGAATCAAAGACCTGCGCAAGCTGATGGGTAATGTAAACCAGGAACCCATCCTGTTTAACGACACCTTTTACAACAACATTGCTTTCGGTGCCACAGATGTTTCTGATGAAGCCGTCATCAGGGCCGCAAAAATTGCCAATGCGCACGATTTTATCATGGAAAGCCCCCAGGCATACCACACAAACATAGGCGACGGCGGCGGAAAACTTTCGGGAGGACAGAAACAGCGGATAAGCATCGCACGGGCCATTTTGAAAAACCCGCCCATACTGATACTCGACGAGGCCACCTCGTCGCTGGATACGGAATCAGAAAAGCTGGTCCAGGAGGCCCTTAAAAATGTGATGGAAAACCGCACATCCATTGTGATTGCCCACCGGCTGTCGACCATCATCCATGCAGACCTGATTTGTGTCATGCACGAAGGGCGCATTGTGGAAACCGGGACTCACCAGGAATTGCTGAAAAAAAATGGCATTTATAAAAAACTCCACAGCTTGCAAATGTTCTCCTGAATCAACATTGTTTGAATGACTAAATCTTTTGTTTTTATGCGTTTTCACTGCCCTGTTTGTTTAATTGCCATTGCCATCTGCTTTATTTCATTTCAGGCCACTGCCCAGGCCCCGCTTCCAAAATGGATGACAGAAGCAGAACGCGCCATTTACGGAGATTATAAAAAAGGGCTCCCGGAACCTGCAAACATCACCCCGCCCGAAAACCCGCCCAGGACACCCGCAGAATTTGAAGAAACCAGCGCCATCATCATTACCTGGGCTTCCTACAGTTCAGAACTGAGGGAAATAGTAAGACACGCCCAAACTGCCGCAAGCGTCTACATCATCACCTCAAACCCCATTTGGGTGGAAAATTACCTTGTTTCGGGCAACGTGGCCATCAACAACATCGATTTTATTGAAGTACCGTTTAACTCCGTGTGGGTGAGGGATTACGGGCCGCAAAGCGTTTATCTTAACGGCACAGACGACCTGGCTTTCATCGACTGGGATTATAACCGCCCAAGGCCATACGACAATATGGTTCCCAAATTGCTCGCCGAACACTTCGATTTACCTGTATACCAGATGGCATATGATTCAAACCTGCTGACTGCGACCGGTGGCAACTTTATGACCGACGGACAGGGCACCGGGTTTTCTTCAAGCCTGATACTGGCAGAAAACACACACCTGAGCGAAGAGCAGATCGACCAGGTAATGTATATGTACAAAGGGATAGGCCGGTACATCAAAATGGATGAACTGCCCTTTGACAACATTTCGCATCTCGACATGCACATGAAACTGCTTGATGAAGAAACCCTTCTTGTGGGAGAGTTTCCGGAAGGAATATCTGACGGCCCCTTCATTGAGGCCAACCTGGAGTATCTGGCAAGCAACCATCTGTCATGTTACGACCGGCCATTCAACATCATCAGGATCCCCATGGCTCCGAGCCCAACGGGCAACTATCCACCCAATGCGCACTATCGGACTTATACCAATTCCCTGATAGTGAACAACCTGGTTTTGGTGCCGGTATACGGATCCTACCTGGACGATGTGGCCCTGGAAATATACCAGGAAGCCATGCCCGGATACGAAATCATCGGGATCAACATGAACAATGTGATCTCTGCCAGTGGCGCCATACATTGCATCACCCGTGAAGTGGCAGCCACAGACCCGGTCTTCATAGCCCATGCAAGCCTCCGGGAAGCCGAGGCAGACGGCGTTGATTATGAGATCAAAGCCTACATCAACAGCCAATCGGGCATTGAACAGGCCTCTGTTTTCTGGACTACGGATCCGGATGCCGGTTTCTACGCCAGTGAAATGATCCTGGAAAACGACACTTTTTATACACACATTCCGGCACAAGAAGCTTCCACGGAGGTTTTTTATTACATCAGTGCGACCAATGGGAACAATAAAAACATCAACAAACCGCCGGTGGCACCGGAAGGATATTACCGTTTTACCGTAGCAGCCGATGAAACCGACAGCCCGCTGACAGAGAGCCCATTCAGGTATAAAGTGTATCCAAACCCGGGGAATGGTTTGTTTTCCTTATCCCTGGCGCCCTTTTCATCCCCGCTCAACCTGGTTGTTGCAGATATGCGCGGACAGGTCGTTTACAGGCATCAACTGCCGGGATCACCGGCAGAAAACCTGTTGCATATTGACTTAAGGCGCGAAGGCCCGGGGATATACATATTGCATCTCTCCGGCAACAACAAAACATCCACAGAAAAAATCATCATATACTAAGGGCTTTTAAAATATATATCAAGGGCCGTCTGAAACCAAACTCCGGGTGGATTTTTTTTGGCCCGGGGTTAAAAAATCCCGTATATTTGTCTGACCGGCCCTATGATGAATTGTTAACCAACCAGTGAAACATGGACTTGAGCAAAATCATGACCATTTCCGGAAAGCCCGGATTGTTTAAAGTAATGGCAAAGACCCGCAACGGCCTTGTGGTCGAATCACTTACAGACGGAAAGAGGTTTCCGGTCTTTGCCACTGAACGTTCCAGCACCCTTGAGGACATCAGAATATTTACCAAAGAGCAGGAGATGCCCCTTAAGGATGTTTTGTGGAAAATGCATGAGGCGTATGAAGGGAACCCGGGTACTGATCCAAAATCAGATCCGGACACATTAAAAAGCGCCTTTGAAGAGATCCTTCCCGATTATGACACCCAGAGGGTATATGTGTCTGATATGAAAAAGGTCTTTACATGGTACAACATACTGCTCGAAAAAAAGATGATTACAAGGCCCGAAGAAAGTGAAGAAGAAACCACTCCCGACAAGCCTGCCGGCAATGAAGAATCAAAAGACACCAAGAAAAAAAATACGGACTAAGATGCCTGTAACATTTCATGTACCATAATTTTATCCGTCCACTGCTTTTTTTATTTAAGCCCGAATGGATCCACCGGGCAGTTGCCGGATTATTGCCTCTTTTTTTCGCCATTCCGGGGATGCCGGCCTTAGTCAGAAAATTTTACCATGTAAATCACCCCGCATTATCCAGAAGGGTGTTTGGCCTCGATTTCCCCAACCCCGTCGGCATTGCCGCGGGGTTTGACAAAGAAGCCGCCCTGTATAATCCCCTGTCACATTTTGGATTTGGCCACATTGAGATCGGAACGGTCACCCCGCGTCCGCAATCCGGAAACCCCAAGCCAAGGTTGTTCAGGCTGCCCAAAGACCAGGCCCTGATCAACAGGATGGGCTTTAACAACAACGGGTTGGATGCATTCATCAAAAGTTTGCGAAAGAACAGGCCAGGGGTTATCGTGGGAGGAAATATCGGAAAGAATACCCAGACTCCCAACGACAAGGCCATCGAAGACTATTGCCTTTGTTTTGAGGGATTGTTTGATCTGGTTGACTACTTTGTGATCAACATCAGCTGCCCGAACATCAAAGACCTCGACAAGTTGCAAGACAAAGAATTGCTGGTTAATCTTTTGCAGGCCGTGCAACAGATCAACCACAACCGGGCCGCGCCCAAGCCCGTATTGTTAAAGATCTCTCCCGACCTGAACAATGCCCAGCTCGATGAGGTGCTTGAAATTGTTGAAGAAACCAAACTTGACGGCATTGTAGCCACCAATACAAGCACACGGCGCGAAGGCCTGGTATCCGATCCTGATGCCATTGTCAGGATCGGTCAGGGTGGATTAAGCGGAAGGCCGCTGAAAGAAGAATCGACCCGCATCATTGCTTACCTTCACAAAAAATCCAAAGGAAAAATCCCGATTGTAGGCACCGGGGGAATTTTTGACGCCGACGACGCCATCGAAAAACTACAGGCCGGGGCATCCCTTGTTCAGGTCTACACAGGTTTTGTATACAATGGCCCGGGCATTGCCAAAAAGATCAACCAGGGCGTGTTGCGCAAATTTCTAACATCCGGTTAAACTTTGGTAAAGTTTTTGTTGTTTAGTGAATATGCGTACAGATAAACTGATTGTTTGTTTTCTTATCCTGTTATTCATTAGCCTGATCCCTTCCGGGGGACGGGCAGGGGATTCTGCATTCCGGTTCAACCGCGACAGACGCTTTGTGTCCATTCCCATTCAGGTTCGAAACAACCTGGCAGTAATGCCCCTGTATATCAATGACAGGGGGCCCTTCTATTTCATACTGGATTCCGGGGTAAACACCACCATTCTTACCGAGCCCATGATCGCCCATCTATTGAGGCTGGAGATCCATGACAACATACTGATTTACGGGCTGGGTGGCGAAGGCATTGTGGAGGCTGCCCTGGCCAGCAATGTAAAAATCAGCATGCGCGGCATCACCGGCGAAAACCTGAACATGATCGTAATACCCGAGGACATCCTTTCTTTTTCTGAAGTCTTTGGTTTCCCGGTATACGGGATCATCGGATATGATTTTCTTAAAAATTTTCCGGTTGAAATAAGCTACGCCAACCAAAGCCTGCGGGTATACCAGGAGCCAAATTACCGGATCGACAGAAGAAGCAAGGTGATCCCAATCCAACTGGTCAATGGCAAACCCTACCTGGAATCTACCATTGTTGGCACCAATGGCGACAGTTTGACCACCTATTTGCTGTTCGACCTGGGAGCCAGCCATCCCCTTTACCTGAATAAGGAATACCTGACACTCTCCGACAGAACCATCAGCGGTTTTTTAGGCAAGGGGATCAGCGGCAACCTGCTTGGCAGAATTGGCAGGGTAAATAAACTGATTATCGGAGACACCTATGTAAAAGAACCGCTGGTTTCTTATCCTGACAGCGAATTCCTGGAGTTTTACGGCCAGGCCATCAACTGGGAAGGCATCATTGGCGGAGGCATCATCAAGCGTTACGACGTGATCCTTGATTATTCATCGGAGCATGTTGTGTTGCGCCGTAGCCAGTATTATTCAGAACCTTTCAGGACCAGCCTGAGCGGCCTGGAGGTGGTGGCGCGGGGCCCCAACATGCGCAAGTTCATGGTGCACTATGTAAGACCCGGCTCGGCCAGCTATGAGGCAGGAATATTGTCGGGCGACCAGATTGTGGCCCTGAACATGAAAAGCCATCATCAGCTTACCCTGGAAGATATTCTGGATGCACTATCGGCCCGGGAGGGTCGGCATGTTTCAATGATATTGATCAGGGACCAGGAAATATTGCGAAAACGCTTCCGCCTGCGCGAAGATCTTTAACCATTTACAAAATCAGGGCACCAAAAAAGGCATGTCTTTTTCCCGGCCTTTACGGGCCCAGTCTTCCGGTATCACCTGCCAGTTGTCACGACTTTCGGGATGATATTCGCCAATTTCCCTGAAATAGTCAATCATATAACTCCGCAAATCCTTTTCTGTGGTATCCACGATTCGACCAGTCAGTTCATGGTGAGAGATACCGGCTCCCCGGGTCAGGTGACCACCGCCACCGCTCCCTCGATAGGAATTAATGGCTACCCGGTACATGGCACCGGGTTCAAAGGGACGGCCGTCTTCCATCCCCTTGATCTCAACCCTAGATCCGGCGGGCCGGGAAACGTCAACAGTATACATGACGCCGGCAGCTGAATCAAAGTTATAGGGGGCATACCGCAATGCCCTCCACCCCCGTCGATCAGGCGAGACCCTTCCGAGTTCATCCCGGTGAAGGTTCATCAGGTGGTCGTTTTCGTTCCGCATCCTGTTAAACCACAAGCCGTAGGAGTACTCCAGATGATCAAGAATCTCCTGACCGCTAAGTTCCATCGTATACAGGTAATTCTCAAATTCGTACAAGCGAAAAAAATCGCGCATATACACAGTGCCCGCTTCTATGGTCTGATCAAGGGTAAGCGGTGCCGTTATGGAAATATCCGCACCGGTCAAATCCAGCTGCACCTGATGCACCAGGTCGGTGAACGGGGCGCTGCCAAACATTGATTCAATGGAGCTGATTGAACGCGACAATTTTCCAACCGGTTTGCCGGCAAACTCCAGCACTTCCTGCACGTCTTTTTCAAATGCCTGGATAAACGGATGGCTTGGGACAACTTTTTCGGCGGATATGATCTCAGCACGCACATCATTCAACTCAAAGGTTCGCCTCGAGGTCCTGGAAAACACCAGCTCGGCAAGGGCCAGGTTTTCTGCAAAATGACCGGGACCCAGCACAAGGACCTCATTTCCCCGGGTATTGATCACTGTTTGTACCCTTGTACGATGATCATGCGAGGTAAAGATCACATCGAAGCCCGGAACATGTTTGGCAATGAAGCCGGAGGCATTTTCCAACGGAAAATCATCCGGTTCAGGGTCGAGCGGACCCAGTCCGCTATGAAACAAACCGACAATGGCGTCCGGTTGTTCGTTTTCACTGATATAATCCACCCAGTACCTTGCGGATTCCGCCATATCCTGGAACTGCAAACCTTCCCACAGATGCGGAGGCAGCCAGTTGGGCACTCCCGTGGTGGTCAACCCCAGAATGGCGATGCGTACCCGCTGCCGTTCAATGATTACATAGGGTGTAAAATAGGGTTCCCCGCTTTCCTTGTCCAATACGTTGGCTCCAAGCCAGGGGAAATCAAATTCGTCCTTGAGGCGATTGTACACTTCCGGCCCGGTTTCAATATCATGGTTTCCGATGGTGGCTGCATCATAGCGCATAAAATTCATTACGCGGCTGAATAAATTCTCGTCGGTTTCCTGGACAAAGTTTGCATAATACGCCGCCGGGGTTCCTTGCAACAGGTCCCCATTGTCCAAAAGAATCAGGTTGTGGTTGTCCCTAGAACGCATGGCCTGCACCATATAGTGCACATTGGCCATAGAGGTCCTGGCGGGTTGGTTGGCCACAAAATCATAAGGAAACAGGCGGGCATGTACATCGGCAGTGGCGGCAATCTGTATACGGACATCGCGTGCCATAACCCCTGCAGGAATTCCGGACAAAACTGCGCAAAGAAAAACAACGGCAAAAAATCGGATCATACGCATGGTTCAAAAAATATTAAATTAAAAAAGGCATCCTGAGCAGATGCCTTGTAAAATATTGTTTTGTTGTTATTGTCCCAAATAGGCCTTGAGCAATTTGCTGCGTGAGGTGTGCTTCAACCGGCGAATCGCTTTTTCTTTGATCTGGCGTACCCTTTCCCGGGTGAGATCAAATTTTGCACCGATCTCATCCAGGGTCAACCCATGGTTCATGCCAATCCCAAAGTAAAGGTTGATCACATCCCGTTCTTTTTCTGTCAGGGTGGCCAGCGAACGCTGTATCTCCCGCGCCAGTGACTCATGGATCAGGCTGGAGTCGGCATTGGGAGAGTCCTGGTTGATATACACATCGAGCAGGCTGGCATCCTCGCCCTGCACCAGGGGTGCATCTACCGAAACATGGTGGGTGGAGATCCTGAAAGATTCCGTGATCTTGTCTTCATGCACATCGAGTGCATCTGCCAGTTCTTCGGCCGAGGGAGGACGCTCATACTTTTGCTCCAGTTTGGAAGCTTCTTTTTTGATCTTATTCAGTGATCCCACCTGGTTCAATGGCAAACGGACAATGCGCGATTGTTCGGCCAGGGCCTGTAAGATAGACTGGCGGATCCACCAAACCGCATAGGAAATAAACTTGAACCCCCTGGTTTCATCAAAACGTTTGGCCGCTTTGATCAAACCAAGATTCCCTTCATTAATCAGGTCAGGAAGACTAAGCCCCTGATTTTGATACTGCTTGGCTACAGAAACCACAAAGCGCAAGTTGGCTTTGGTAAGTTTTTCCAGGGCCACCTGGTCGCCTTGTTTGATTCGTTGTGCCAATTGAACTTCTTCTTCCGCAGAGATCAAGGGAACTTTGCCAATCTCCTGCAAATATTTGTCCAGTGATGCGGTATCGCGATTGGTTATAGATTTCGAGATCTTAAGCTGTCGCATATATTTTTTTATGGTTTTTTGTAGAAAGAGGCATTAATCTTTCATAATCAGATCGAAAAAGCCCCCAAAGGTACAACTTTTTTTGTTAACATCCAAGTGATTATGGTGTTTCATGTTTTAATCAATGGCTACGCCATAATATGCACGCCTGCCGTCGGGATACACACCTTCAACCAGCACCCCTCCGCTTTCTTCTGCAAGGATCTCCGCAATGTCCCCGGGTTTTCGCACAGGCTTGTTGGATATCTGCGTAATGATGAAACCACGCCTGATACCGGCATTGCTGAGTGCACCCCTCGACAGGGTTGTTACCTGCACCCCATGCTCCAGGTTCAGTTGCCGGAGTGTAGATTCAGGAACCGCCTCAAAGCCGGCCCCCAGCATGCTGACTGTTTCCTGCACATCACGGGTAACGGCGGCCACTTCGCCATAAATATTTTTCAGGGTAGCCCGGGTTTCCCTTTCCCTGCCATTGCGGTAATACCTGACTGACACTTCATCACCGGGACGCTTCCGGCCAACCACCTCTATCAGTTCAGATGGCGTCCGGATTTCAAAACCATCGATGGCCAGTATCACGTCACCTGCTTTGATGCCCGCTTCATCCGCTGCACCTTTGTCAGTCACCCGTTCGACGTATGCACCCTGGATCACGCCCAGCCCTCTTTCTTCAGCCAAGCGGCCGGTAAGCGGAGAAATGGTCGCCCCAAGCATCCCGCGCTGAACCATTCCGTATTCCAACAGGTCTTCCGTTACCTTCATGGCAATATTGGACGGTATGGCAAACGAATAGCCGGTGAATGCACCCGTAGTGGATGCAATCGCCGTATTGATCCCGATCAGCTCGCCACGGGTATTCACAAGCGCCCCGCCACTGTTCCCGCGGTTTACTGCCGCATCGGTCTGGATAAAAG
>SL_3KL_010_SEDDRAFT_10001188_pt1 | contig 23319 bp, 15 predicted proteins | sample SodLakKL_010_SED_2_FD_10381 | JGI IMG/M metagenome (IMG submission 10381) | reverse complement strand
GGCCATCAGCCGACGCAATACCGACGCGATAAGCGACGTGTTCGGCTCGATCGGCTTGTACGGTTTCCGACTGCACATGAAGCACACGCCCCCACCAGGACTGAAAAACTATCGCAACCTGCATCTGTGGATGCTTCTGCCGCTTGCGATAACCGTGCTCGGTTTTGCCCCAAGGTACTTTCTGGCCCTGCCCCAGGCCACCTTTCATCAGCATGTGCATGGCATTTCCGCCTCGCTGTGGATGCTGCTGATCGTCATTCAGCCCTGGCTGATAACCCGGGGCGATCGCAGGTCAACCCATCGCTCGCTGGGTATTGTCGGACTGGTCCTGGCCGGCATCGTCGCCGGCAGTGCGCTGGCCATCATCCCCAGAAATATCGTCCACATACCGAGGCTGTCAGACGACGGTGTATTCAATCCGACATTCGCCTATTTCGTCACTTACCTCGATACCGTGCTGATCGCCCTGTTCGTGTTCAGCGTGACCTTTGCCGTTCTGAAGATCAGAAAAGGGCAGCTTGCTGATCACGTGCAGTGGCTGCTGGCTTCGGTGTTCCTTGTTCTATCGCCGGCCCTGATCCGATTGTTATTGATCGGGACCATGATGCTGAGACCTGAGGCGGGCATTCGATTTATCGACCTGGTGGTGCCGACCGTCGTCCTCATGCTGCTGATGGTTGGCGTCTATTACTACCGCTTCGGCAGCTTCCGGCATCCGTCGTTCGTGCTGGTGATGCTTACTGTGGTGTCCTTCCTTCTGGTCGGATGGGTTGGCGATAACGAAACGCTCAGAAGCCTCGCCCATATCATTTTTAAGTCATGAAATCTGTTTTACACGATGCGCTAAATTCGGCTTGCCGCTGCAGTTGGTACTGCTTTTTGCAGCCGCGCTGGGCGTGGCCGGGACTGAGTTGGGGCAGCGTCTGGTATTGGCATTTAGCGGGAGCGCGGCATGATTCCTTCAAGCTCACTGTGCCGCTCTCGGAGCTTTCTGCATGAAAATCGACAAGAAGAAAGTAGCTGCTTATTCATGGTCTACAGGATCCAGCCTGTTTTTGGTGACCATCGTGCTGTATGTCTTTGTCCTGCAGCCTTCCGGGGATACCGGGGCGGAGAGAACTTCCCAGCTACTGGAAAAATGGACCCTGGCTTCGGCAATCTGGCGCATGGAAACCCTGGCCGTCGTGTTGATTACCGTTTCTTCCTGGTATCTTGCGACGGTTAGGCAAAGCATGAGCTGGCTTCTGATCGCTTTTGCTCATATTGTCATGATCATCATGTATGCCGGCATGCTGGGTTCCTATCCGGTCGCCGCGGACGCGTTTGCCGAAAGTCCCTACCTGTTCGCGATGGTCAAGAATACGACGGTATGGATTTTCGGGCTAAGCAACCTTGTGTTCCTCACGGGATTGGCCTTCGTTTACGCATCTGAGAACTTGCCCGGGTGGATGCGTTGGGCAGGCGTCATCATCAGCGCAGTCGGGACCTTTGCGGCGCTCGCACTGTTCCTCGATCTGACCACGTTCTCGCATCTGGTCATGGTTGGGCCCTTGTTTCTTGCCCTTTATCTTCTGAATGCGTACTTGGGAATAAAGCTAGCCAAACAGTGTCCGTCGGGGACGTAGCCCCGACCTACAAATTTTCCGGACCGGTTGGGCTTGGGAAGAATGTAGGTCGGCCCTACGTGGCCGACGGTCGAGAATGAATCCATCGACATGGCCGGGATCACCAAAATGAAATTTGCGCTAAAACTCGTTCGCTACCTCTTCGCCGCTTTCTATGTCCTGATCGGCATTCAGACCGCGCTGGCACTGCTGGGGATCATTCCAATGCCGGAGTTCGAGATGAGTCGGCGAAACGCAGCCTTCCAGGCCGCACTGGGTGAAACCGGATTCATCGTTCCGCTGATGGCGCTGTGCTTCTCGGCCGGAGGCGTGCTGATGTTCTTCGACAGAACCACACCGCTGGGTATCGTGCTACTGGCGCCGTTCGTGGTGGTGATTTTCTTCACCCACCTGATGCTGGATGGCAGCATCATCTGGGGTTCGGCCCATCTGGCGCTACTCGCAATGTTTGCATGGCAGTTTCGGCCCGCCATCCGTTCGCTATGGAATTATCCCGTCACACGGTCACACGAGAGATAGCACGCAGGAGGCAGGGTGATGTCGGTCAGACGAATATTGAAGTGGTCGGGCCTGGCATTGCTCGGATTGTTCGGCCTTGTACTGCTCTCCATGCTTTCCATTCATATCACCATGGGGCGCGATATCGCCGCGACCTTTGCTGTTGATGGCGAGCTGATCGTGGTTCCATCCGACGCCGCCAGTATCGAAGAAGGCCGGCGACAGGCCCAGTTGCGCGGCTGTTTCCAGGGTTGTCATGGCCGGGCGGCCGAGGGCGCCGTGATGATCCGCCTGTTCGACGGCACGCGCGTGGTGGCGCCGAACCTGGGACATATCGCCGCCCGATATTCCTTGGAAGAGCTCGAACGCGCCATTCGCCGTGGGGTCAAGCCCGACGGCACCAGCGTGCTGCGCATCATGCCCTCCGAGATGCTGTCGACGCTCAGCGATGAGGACCTCGGGAGGATCATCGCCTGGCTGCGCACCCAGCCCGAGGACAGCGATGAGCTGCCCGATTCCCGATACGGGCCGGTTGCGCGAATCATGGGCTTTGTTTTCAAGCGCCAGTTCGGGACCGTGCTGGCCGCCGAAGCGATTACACAGGAACAACTTGCCCCGCACGGGATGAGCGCAACCATACCCCGCGGGCGCTACCTGGCCGAAACCGTGTGCCGGGAATGTCACGGCAACGATCTGCACGGCACCCCGGACGGTTCCTCGCCCAGCTTGTCCATGGTCACGGCCTATTCCCGCGACGACTTCGAGACCCTGATGCGCGAGGGCGTTGCCATGGGCGGTCGCGAACTGGGCTTGATGGCGGTCGTTTCACGATCGCGTTTCGCCCACTTCACCGACGACGAGCTCAACGCCCTGTATAGCTACCTCAACTCGGTCGATTCCTGGTTTGATTAAACCCGGCTTATCCATGACCCAGTCTACTGCGACAGCGGCAGGCCCCGCACCTGCGACGTTTCACTCGGTCGCGCATCCTCACCGTAGCTATGGCTACGCTTCCGGTGCGCTCGGTCGCAAAACCCCACAGCTACGGGACCTGACACTGTCTCGCTACGTCTGGGCCATGAACAAGCCGGGTCAAACCCGGCTTACTCCAGTTCAGTGCTGGCCATGCGCACCTTCTCCAACAGAGCCTTGAACCGAGGTTCATCGCGAAGCCCGTTCAGGAACCAGTCGTGTTCGGCCAGGTACGGGACGTTGAGCATGCCCAGTTCCACCTCGCGTTCGAGCCAGTCCACGGGGGTGCCGTCTGGTTGCCGCCTGGTGAGGCCGAAATGACGCCGGAGCGAATAGCTGCTGCCGGAATGGACCAGGCGCCGGCAGTGCTGGGAACAAAACTCTGGGAACGGTTCATGGGTGTCATGGAGTATGATGGAGTATGTGGAGAGACTCGAAATGGCCGAAACCGATAACCAGCCCTTCTACGAAAGGCATGGCTTCGAGGTTGTCCGACATGGCGTCGAGCCAACGAGCGGGATCGGGTACTGGACCTTCCGTCGCGACCCTCGGTGACGGGTGTCTGTGTCCAGATTCGACCATTTCGGCACCCGTGCCGCGCTTGCAAGCACGGCAAGCCTGACATAGGCTTGTTCCGGGGAGAACAATCCGGGGTGCGTTGTGGACAGGGCTGATGGCTGGCGAACACTCACGCAGTTACTGAGCGAGCATTCCCCGAATGACCGCGAAGTGCTCGATCGGGTCATTGCGCTGGCCTATGACGAATTGCGCCATCTGGCCCACCGTCAGCTTTCAGACAAGCGCAATCTGACCCTGGACACGACCGGCCTGGTCGACGAGGCCTACCTGAAGATGGTCGATCAGGAGAATGCTCCCCTCGGAAGCCGGGCCATTTTTTTCGGTGCGGCGGCACGCGCCATGCGGCAGGTGCTGGTCGATGCGGCACGACGGCGCGGGCGTCTCAAGCGCGGTGGGGATCAGTTACGAGTGACTCTCAACGAGGACAGCCTCTCGGCGGACGGCTTTGCTGTCGAGATCCTCGAATTGAATGATGCCCTTGAGCGACTCGAAAGACATTACCCGCGCCAGGCGCAGGTCGTCGAATGCCGGTTTTTCGGTGGCATGAGCACTGAAGAGACCGCGCAAACACTCGAACTTTCACGACGCTCCGTGGTTCGCGACTGGACCATGGCCCGAGCCTGGCTGTTTCGCGAGATGCACCGGCCTGAATCGCAGGGCGATGGCTGACCGTGAGCACATCAGTATCGTACTCGAACGCCTGCTCGCCATGCCGGAGAGCGAACAGCGAGCTGAACTGAAACGCATTGCTCGAGATGATCCGCAACAAGCGGCCGAACTGGAGTCATTGCTGGCCGCTCACCAGGCCAATCCGGATTTCCTTGGCACGATCGACGCTGACAGTGCAGTGCAACTGCTGGACGAAGACAGACGCCTGCTCATGCCAGGGCGCGTCGGTGACTATCGCCTGCTCCGTGAAATCGGCCATGGCGGATTGGGCGTGGTTTACCTGGGCGAACGTGTCGAAGGTGACTTTGAACAGCAAGTCGCCATCAAACTGATCAAGCACGGGATGGATTCCGTAACCATCCTGCGTCGTTTCCAAAACGAACGTCGCATTCTTGCCTCGCTGGAACACCCCAATATCGCCCGCCTGATCGACGGCGGCATGCTGGACGACGGCCGGCCCTGGTTCGCCATGGAATACATTCGTGGTGAACCCATCACCCGGTGGTGCAATCGGAAGCAACTGGGTTTCAGCGACCGGTTGCGGCTTTTCGAGCAGGTCTGCCGCACCGTGCAATTTGCCCATTCCCGGCTGATCATTCACCGGGATCTCAAGCCCGACAACATCCTGGTCACCGTAACGGGAACCATCAAGCTGCTCGATTTCGGGATCGCCAAACTGATCGCCGAAGAGGATGACGAGCTCACCGAGCTGACTGTCGCCGGAAACCGGGCAATGACGCCGGAGTATGCCGCACCGGAACAGATCCGGGGCGAGCCGGTCAGCGTCGCGACCGATGTCTATGCCCTGGGGGTGGTGCTCTATCAACTATTGACCGGCATCCATCCGTTCAGATCCGATACATCCTCTCGCGCCGAACTGACCGACGCCATCTGCAATACACCGCCCCCTCCGCCATCCAAGGCATTCAGGATGTCTGACCGGAGTGACTTGCCGGCGTCGAACGCTCATCATGGTTCGGGATACAAACGCCTGAAAGGGGACCTCGATGCAATCGTCCTGACAGCATTGGCCAAGGCACCGGCACGACGCTATGTATCTGCCGAAGCACTGGCAGAGGATATTCATCGTCACCGGTACGATATTCCCATCCGGGCTCGACGCCGTACCTTCGCCTACAGAACGGGCCGCTTTATCACCCGTCATCGTGTCGGAGTGCTGGCCACCTCGGTCACCATGCTGGGTCTCGTTGTCGGACTGACGGCGGCCTTGTGGCAGGCGGGCAAGGCCCGCGAGCAGGCGGAAGCGGCGCTGCAAAGTCGCGACTTCGTCATCTCCCTGCTGCGTGAAACCAACCCTGTACGCAGCGACGAAGGCGTGGAGTTGCGAGCCGTCGATCTGCTCCGGCACGCCGCCGAACGGGTCAAGACAAGCGACGACATATCCGCTGATCTGCAAGCCCGGCTCAAGATTGTACTGACCGAGGCCCTGCTGGACCTTGGCCAGCCAAACGATGCACTGCCACTCGCGCAACTGGGGGTAGCAAGACTGCACGACCTGTATGGCGCCGATAGCCCGGAAGTCGCCGACGGGCTGTACGCCCTGGCGCGCACTCATGCGCATCTGGGCAATGCTGGCGACGCGGCGCAAGCCGCCCGCAATGGCCGCCTCATCATGGAAGACAGTAGGCGGACCGGCACCCTGCTTTACGTGCGGCTACTGGGTATCGAGGCCCATGCGCTCAACCTGCTGGGCGAGAGCGTCAAGGCATTGGCGTTGCGCCAGCGCATCGTCGAAGAACGCGCTCTGATCGTGGGGGAGAACGATCCACGCATGGCATCGGCCCATTACAACCTGGGCACCGCCCATTACTACATGAATGACTTTGCCGCAGCTGAGCAACAGTACCGGCGCTCTGGAGAACTGCTGCAGAAGCAGGCCGACGAGATGCATCCGAGAATGGCCAATGTTCACCATGGAATCGGAGCTGCGCTGAAGGGCCAGGGCAGACTGGACGCGGCCGAGGCGTCACTGCTGGAAGCGAAGGCCATTGCCGATCGGCGGCTGGGACCGACATCGGTTGCGGCCAGCGAGATCGGCACCAACCTCGGAATTCTATATCGCGACCAGGGCCGGCTCCAAGACGCACAAGTCATCCTGCGTGACGCCACTCATGCGTTGGGGCAAGTCGGCTCCCGGCAACGCCAGGCTACCGCTCAGTGCTGGCTGGCCCTGGTCCTGCTGGCCCTTGGTGAGTACCCAGAAGCCCTGGAGCAGGCCAGCGCGGCCAGGTCGAACCTGGAATCCATCGGCAGCTCAACCCACCCGCACTACGATATGGCAGTCAGTGCCCAGGCGCTGGCACTGGCCAGAACCGGGGAACTGGACCAGGCGTTCGACCTGGCCGGCAGCGTCTTCGGCAAATGGCCCGAAACGGACCTCGCCAGTTACCGCCCCCGGGCCGAGGCCATGGAGTTACATGCCCGGCTGCTGGCCGATATCGGCTCTACGGACGCCGCCCGTGAATGGCTGGACCTGGCTCGCAGGAGCTTCGCCTCGATGCTGGGCGACAATCACGCGCGCACCCTCATGGCCGGCACTGTCTATCCCGACAGACACAACCGCGAGGAAGCGAGGCAACCGGACGCTTCCTCGCCGCCCTGACGCGAACAGGGCCGCGGCGCAGACAGCTTTGAGTAGCCCACTAGTTCAGGACCGTGATCCGCTCAGTTCCTGCTGCCTGCTGACCAACTGAAAAGCGATGTAGTACTTGTAGATGTTGGAGACGTACTGCACGGTCTCGCGCCCGATGACCTGCGCGGCGATGGTTTCGACGTTGTCAAACCACTCGTTGGGATCGAGGCCGACGCGTTCGGCCTCGCGGCGCATTTCTCTTACCCGCCGTGGTCCGGCGTTGTAGGAGGCCAGCGCAAACAGCAGGCGGTTGTCACCGTCCATCGGCTCGTCGGCATAGTAGCGATCGATCATCCAGCGCACGTAGCGCGCACCGGCATGAATGTTGTTTTCCAGCTCGGTAATGTCACCCACACCCATTTCTGCCCCGGTGGCCGGCAGCAGCTGCATCACACCGATGGCACCGGCCGGCGAACGCGCCGACTGGTCGAGCCGGGACTCCTGGTAGGCCTGGGCGATCAGCATCAGCCAGTCGAGATCGTATTCGCGACCGTACTCGCGGAACAGGTCGGCCATGCCGGCGAAACGGGCGACGGCCTGGTCACGGCCCTCTTCAAGTACCCATCTCGTATCTTCCAGGTAACGCCGGAAGGTCACGTTGCCGAACAGGGTGCCAGCACGATGGGTTACCAGGAAATCGTCGAGCATCGCTTTCAACTGCGTGCTGTCCGGATGCACGGCAAAAGCCATCTCGGCGCCCTCGCGCAGCACGATGTCGTCATGAACCTCNAGATCGGGCAGGACCTGCGCCCAGAGCTGCGCAAGATAATCGTCGGCCACCGCGTGGTCGATGAGGCCGGCAGCGACCATTTCCAGCACGTCTCCGGTCTCGAAGTGACCGGGGGCCGGCTCCAGGCGCATGCGCGGCAGGCCACGCTGGGAAAAGCGGCGATTGAGCCGCTCGAGGCTTTCGTAGTAACTGCTATGCGGCCGCACATAAACGACCCGACCGGCGAGGTCGTCGATCGTTTCGGCCGGATCGGCGGAGGGGCCGGACACCAGCACCTCGTCGATGCCCCGCGACCAGGGCTCGGTAAACAGCACCTGCCGCTGGCGGGTGGGCGTGATCGTCAGGTTGGCGGCAACCAGGTCACCACGACCATCGCGCAGCCAGGGAACCAGTCGGTCGCGGGTGACCGGCACGTAGATCACGTTGACGCGCTGGTGGCCGCGTCCGAGCTGCTCGTTGAGGAAGTCCTCGAAGGCTTCCATGAACTCGTAGGACAGGCCGCGCTGACTACCGCGCTCATCGAGGAAGTAGAACGTGCGGCTGTAAGGCACCAGCACGCGCACCTGGCGGCGCTCGACCATGCCGTCGAGGTCCCCGCTCCAGCGGCCGAGCAGGGGATCGGCCAGTTCGATCAGCCGATCCACTTCCTCGTCGCCGGCCGGTTCGGGCACCGGCATTTCATCGTCCGGCGCACAGGCCGCCAGCACGGCCAGCAGCAATAGCGCCCAGACGGATCGCAAGATGGATGCTGGCGCCGTCACGACTCGCTGTTCAGCCGACAATGGCGGCGGCACCGCCCTCGAGATTGTAGACCTGGGTGTAGCCCTGCTTGCGGTAGTGCTCGGCGTACTGCTGGCTGGTCACGCCGACATCGCACACGAACACCAGCGGCTGGTTGGGATCGCCGTCCTTGAGCTCGGCCATCAGGTCAGCATCCAGCGGCCGGGCGAAATCCAGCGGCTTGTCGGCCCGGTTGGCTTCCGAACGGGTGTCGATCACCAGCAGGCGTTCGCCCGAGTTCAAGCGCTCCTGCAACTCGGCCGGGCTCATCTGCTTGACCGGTGCCGGCGCACCCGGCAGGTCGAGCTTCAGCCCTTCACCCTGCACGCTTTCGACCCAGTCGATCTTCGCGCCCTTGGCACGCTGGGCGGAGGCCAGATCCATCAGCACCGTGATACCGGCGGCCTCGGTTTCGATCTCGTGGCCCTGCTTCGGTCCGACCTGGAACTGGGCGTCCCAGCCCGAGTCGATGGCAAAATGCAGGTGATTGCCCGGGTAGGCGTCGAGAAACTCGCGGATCTTCTCGGCCGCCTTGTCGGTGATCTCGATCTCAGGCGGCGTGCGGTCGGGTTTTTCAAGGCCGAACGTTTCGTGCAGTTCGCCGGAATTGAACATCTCGGTGATGATGTCGCAGCCACCGACCAGTTCGCCCTCGACATAGAGTTGCGGGATGGTCGGCCAGTTGCCGAACACCTTGATGCCCTCGCGGATCGAGTCGTCCTCGAGCACGTTGTAGGCGGCGTAGTCACCCTCGAGCAACTGGTCGAGCATGCCCGCCACACGGGCGGAGAAACCGCATTGCGGCATTTTCGGGCTGCCCTTCATGTAGAGCACGTAGCGGTGAGAGGCGATTTGCTGTTCGATGCGTTCGCGCACGGCAGGTTCGAGACTCATAGTCGGTATCGGATCAACTTCGATTGGGTGGTTTCAATACATCATTGTCGGGCCGCGGAAGACGACTATCAAGGAAATGTCATGGATCATTCGTTCTCGCACGCGGTCTATTTCGGTATCCTAGACGATACGCATCAGTATGCCGTCAAGAACGGCAGGCAGCAGGACTTCATTGAAAACCCTCCATCACGCTGATTTTGAAAGAGATTCCTGCGGATTCGGGCTGATCGCCAGCCTGGACGACCGGGGCGAGCACCGAATTCTGGCCGACGCCCTGGCGGCACTGACCCGCCTTACCCACCGTGGCGCGGTCGCTCCAGACGGCAAGACCGGCGACGGCTGCGGCATCCTGATCCGCATGCCGGAAGCTTTCCTGCGCGACGTGGCGCACGACGCCGGCCTGGAACTGGGCGAACGCTTCGCCATCGGCATGGTGTTCCTGTCACCCGAACATCGCCAGGCGCAACGCGCCGCACTCGAAAGTCGCATTCGCGAGCAGCAGCTCGAAGTCGCCGGCTGGCGCGATGTCCCGACCGATCCGCAGGCACTGGGCGAGAAAGCCGTGGCAACGCGACCGGCCATCGAGCAGGTGTTCATCAACGTCCCGCCGGAGCTCGAGCGCGGCGATCTCGGCCGCCGGCTGTTCATGGCGCGCCGCCGCTGCGAGGTCGACATCGGCCCGGATGCCGGGTTCTACGTCGCCAGCCTGTCAGCCGAGACGGTGTCGTACAAGGGCATGGTCATGCCCGAATACCTTGCACAGTTCTACCCCGACCTGGCCGACGAACGGCTGACCACCTCGGCTGTCGTCTTCCACCAGCGCTTTTCCACCAACACCCTGCCGCGCTGGGAACTGGCCCAACCTTTCCGCTTGCTCGCCCACAATGGCGAGATCAACACCATTCGCGGCAACCGCAACTGGACGCGTGCCCGTCGCAGGCTGCTGGCCTCGCCCCTGCTAGAGGAAATGGGCGACCTGGCCGAGCCGGTCGCCATGCACAGTTCCGACTCCAGCTCGCTCGACAACATGGTCGAGCTGCTGGTCACCGGCGGCATGCCGCTGCCCCAGGCCGTGCGCATTCTCATGCCACCGGCCTGGCAGACCGCCGACAATCTCGATGCCGACCTCAGGGCCTTCTACGAGTTCTTCACCTTCCACCAGGAAGGCTGGGATGGTCCGGCCGGACTGGTGATGTGCGACGGCCGATTCGCCGTGTGCGCGCTCGACCGCAACGGCCTCAGGCCCGCGCGCTGGACCCTGACCACCGACCGTCGCCTGATCGTGGCCTCCGAGACCGGCGTGGTCGACGTGGCCACCGACGAGGTCAAGGCACGCGGGCGTCTCGGACCCGGCCAGCTGCTGGTTGCCGACATCGAATCCGGCGAGTTGCTGGATCATCGTGGTGTCGACGAACAACTCAAGAACCTCCACCCCTGGCAGGAGTGGCTCAAAGCCGGCGTCAAATACCTCGACTCCGAGCTGGTCGATGTGCACATGGCCGCCGAACCATTCGACAAGGACACGCTGGCCACCTACCAGAAGATGTTCAACCTTTCGCGCGAAGAACGTCGTGAGGTCGTCCAGGTACTGGCCCGCACCCAGGCCGAGGCCGTAGGTTCCATGGGCGACGACACGCCCATGCCGGTACTGTCGACGAAGGTCCGCTCGATCTACGACTGCTTCCGGCAGCAGTTCGCTCAGGTCACCAACCCCCCCATCGACAGCCTGCGCGAGCGCATCGTGATGTCGCTGGAAACCGGCATCGGCCGCAAGGGCAACGTCTTCACGCCCGGCCCCGACCTGGCCGACCGGGTCGTGCTCAATTCGCCGGTCCTGAGCCAGCGCAAGCTCCGGCAGTTGATCAACACCACCCAGCTCGGCGTGGCCTCGGAATTTCTCGACCTCAACTATCCAGAGGACACGCCGCTGAATGAGGCCATCGACGATCTGTGCCGGAAGGCCAGTGCGGCGGTCGATGACGACAAGCTGGTGCTGCTGATCTCCGACCGCTATCTCAAGCCCGGCCACCTGCCGGTGCACGCCCTGCTGGCCACCGGCGCGATTCATCACCATTTGCTCGAAACCGGCCAGCGCCCGCTGTGCAACCTGATCATCGAGACCGGCACCGCGCGCGACCCGCACCACTTCGCCTGCCTGATCGGATTCGGCGCCACCGCGGTATACCCCTATCTCGTCTACCAGAGCCTGCACGCCATGGTCGAGGCCGGCGAGATCGAGAGTCCGGAAGACCGGGTGCTGGAACTGGGCCGCAATTTCCGCCGCGGCATCCGCAAGGGGCTGTTCAAGATCCTCTCGAAGATGGGCATCTCCACCATCGGCTCCTACCGCGGCGCGCAACTGTTCGAAATCATCGGCATGGCCGACGAGGTGGTCGACAAGTGCTTCCCGGGTGCGGTCAGCCGCATTCAGGGGGTGGATTTCTCCGACCTGCATGCGGACCAGCAATCGCTCGCGCGCTTTGCCTGGAACAAGACGGTGCCGATCGAGCACGGCGGACTGTACCGCTACGTGCACAATGCCGAGTACCACGCCTGGAACCCGGACGTGGTCACGTCTCTGCACCGCGCCGTGTATAACAACAGCGAGACCAGCTACCGTGAGTTCTCCCGACTGGTCAATGAACGTGAACCGGCCACCCTGCGCGACTTGCTCGATTTCGACTCGCCGCACGAGCCGATCGAACTCGACTCGGTCGAACCGGCCGAGGCGATCGTCAAGCGCTTCGACTCTGCCGGCATGAGCTTAGGAGCCCTCTCGCCCGAAGCTCACGAGGCACTGGCCATTGCCATGAACCGGCTGGGTGCGCGCTCGAACTCCGGCGAGGGCGGCGAAGACCCGGCCCGTTACGGCACCGAAAAGCGCTCCAAGATCAAGCAGATCGCCTCGGGGCGCTTCGGCGTGACGCCCGAGTACCTGATCAATGCCGAGGTCATTCAGATCAAGATCGCCCAGGGCGCCAAGCCCGGCGAAGGCGGCCAGCTGCCCGGCCACAAGGTCGACAAGCTGATCGCCCGCCTGCGTTTCGCCACCCCGGGTGTGGGGCTGATCTCGCCGCCGCCGCACCACGACATCTATTCCATCGAGGACCTGGCGCAACTGATCTTCGACCTCAAGCAGGTCAACCCCGACGCGCTGGTCTCGGTCAAGCTGGTGGCCGAACCCGGCATCGGCACGATTGCCGCCGGCGTGGTCAAGGCCTATGCCGACCTGATCACCGTATCGGGCTATGACGGCGGCACCGGCGCCAGTCCGCTGACTTCGGTCAAGTATGCCGGCGCGCCGTGGGAACTGGGCCTGAGCGAAGTCCGCCAGGTGCTGATGGCCAATGATCTGAGAGGCCAGGTGCGCATCCAGGCCGACGGCGGACTCAAGACCGGCAGGGACGTGGTCAAGGCCGCCATACTCGGTGCCGAAAGCTTCGGTTTCGGCACCGCACCCATGATCGCGATCGGCTGCAAGTACCTGCGCATCTGTCACCTCAACAACTGCGCCACCGGGGTCGCCACGCAAAACGACATCCTGCGCAAGCAGCACTTTATCGGCCTGCCCGAAATGGTGATCCACTACTTCATGTTCGTGGCCAATGAAGTGCGCGAGATCCTCGCGCAACTGGGCGTGGCCCGGCTCGAGGAGCTGATCGGTCGCACCGAGTACCTCAAGCGCATCGACGGCCTGACGCTGCGCCAGAACAAGCTCGACCTCTCGCCGCTGCTGGCCGAATCGGGACTGAGCCCCGACACGGCGCGCCACTGCATGGCCGAGCGCAACCCGCCCCACGACCGGGCCGAACTGGCCGGCCGCATCCAGGCCGATACCACCGAAACCGTGAAAGCCGGCACGGGCGGCCGATTCGAATACCCCATTCGCAACAGCGATCGATCCATCGGCGCACGCCTTTCCGGCGAAATCGCCTCGCACTGGGGCAACCAGGGCATGGCCCAACACCCCGTCGAAATCGACTTCACCGGCACCGCCGGGCAGAGCTTCGGCGCCTTCAACGCCGGCGGCCTGCACCTGAAGCTCACCGGCGAGGCCAACGACTATGTCGGCAAGGGCATGGCCGGCGGCCGCATCGTACTGACTCCGCCCGAGGGCATCCGCTACCCGGCGCGTACCACGCCCATCATGGGCAACACCTGCCTGTACGGTGCCACCGGCGGTGAGCTGTTCGCGCAGGGCACGGCCGGCGAGCGCTTCGCCGTGCGCAANTCCGGCGCCATTGCCGTGATCGAGGGCGCCGGTGACCACTGCTGCGAATACATGACCGGCGGCGTGGTGGTGGTGCTGGGCAAGACCGGTATCAACTTCGGCGCCGGCATGACCGGCGGCTTCGCCTACGTGCTCGACCTCGACCGCGGCTTCGTCGACCGCTACAACCACGAACTGATCGACATCCGCCATATCGAGCCCGACAGCATGGAAAACCATGTCCATCACTTGAGAGGGCTGATCATGCGCCACGGCGAACTGACCGGCAGCCGGCAGGCCGAGTGGGTGCTCGACGACATGCGCCGGCTGCTACCCAAGTTCTGGCTGGTCAAACCCAAGGCCGCCGATCTCGACGACCTGATTTCAGCACTGAGGGACGCCGCATGAAGAACCCCAGTCCTCTCCATTTCCTCGAAAGCCCGCGCCGCGACCCGGAGGTGCTGTCGGTTCCGATCCGCGTGCGCGGCTGGGACGAGATCTACGGCGACTACGAGGCCGAGGGTGCGGCCGACCAGTCGGCGCGCTGCATCAATTGCGGCAATCCCTACTGCGAGTGGGAATGCCCGGTGCACAACTACATCCCCGACTGGCTCCGACTGGCCCGCCAGGGACGGTTGTTCGAGGCCGCCGAGCTGTGCCACCAGACCAATACCCTGCCCGAGATCTGCGGTCGCATCTGTCCGCAGGACCGGCTCTGCGAAGGCGCGTGCACGCTCAATGACGGACTGGGCGCGGTCACCATCGGCTCGGTTGAGAAATGGATCACCGACGAGGCCTTCCGCCAGGGCTGGCGGCCGGACCTTTCCAAAGTCAAGCCGACCGGCAAGCGCGTGGCCGTCATTGGCGCCGGCCCGGCCGGGCTGGGTGCGGCCGACATCCTGGTGCGAAACGGCGTCGAGGCACACGTTTTCGACAAGTACCCGCGCATTGGCGGGCTTTTGACCTATGGCATCCCGCCGTTCAAACTCGACAAGCAGGTGGTCGAGACCCGGCGCGAGATCCTGGAAGGCATGGGCGTGACATTCCATCTCGGCACCGAGATCGGTCGCGATATCTCATTCGACACCCTGGTCAACGACTACGACGCCGTCTTTGTCGGCATGGGCACCTACAAGTACGTCACCGGCAACCTGCCGGGATCCGACAAGGACGGCGTAATCGAGTCCCTGCCCTACCTGATCGGCAATATCGGTCATGTACTGAAAGAGCCGCTCGACAATTTCGACTACATCAACCTCGAAGGCAAACGCGTGGTCGTGCTCGGCGGCGGCGACACCGCCATGGACTGCGTACGCACCGCGATCCGCCAGGGCGCCTTCTCGGTCACCTGCGCCTATCGCCGCGACGAGGAGAACATGCCCGGCAGCCGACGCGAAGTACAGAACGCGAAGGAAGAAGGCGTGGAATTCCTGTTCAATCGCCAGCCTGTCGAGGTGGTCGGCGAAGACCGCGTCGAGGGCATCAAGGTGGTGCGCACCGAACTGGGCGAGCCGGACGAAGCCGGCCGGCGACGTCCCGAACCGGTCGAGGGCAGCGAGGAAACCCTGCCTGCCGATGCCGTGATCATTGCTTTCGGCTTCCGTCCCAACCCGCCCGAATGGCTGACATCGGCCGGCGTGGAAACGCGCGAGGACGGGCGGCTGAAAGTGGCCGAGAACGGCCGCACGGCCTACCAGACCAGCCACGAAAAGGTTTTCGCCGGCGGCGACATGGTGCGCGGCGCCGACCTGGTCGTCACCGCCGTCTTCGAAGGCCGTGAAGCGGCCAAGAAAATCGTCGAACACCTGGAAACTGCGTCGTCCTGAGCCTTGCAACGCGCTGCGCGCAGACTTATTCAGAGGTTCCTTGACGATCGACCAGGTCGGCGAATGCCGCCCTGGCTTCATCGAAACGTGCATCGCCCTTCTGAAGCCTTGCACTGATCCAGGCGCGCAGGGATTCATCATTTCCGTCACTGAGCTCCAGCAGGTGAACGGCATTCATGACATGGTCCGGGGGTGCGGCACTGTCACTTTCTGCGACCCACCCATGAACCTGTTCACGCCAGTCCTGCTCAGCACGCGGCTGACCCGCCGCGCGATGAATATCGGCCAGCAACCGTGCCGTTCCCAGGGTGGCGCCATGGTCGGCACCGACCTGCTCGACTCTTAATTCGTGCACTTTCTCGGCCAGCGCCCGGGCGGTCGACCAGTCTCCGAGCCCGAGATGGGCCCGGGCCTGGTGGTGCCAGGCCTGCAGGGTGTCCGGGTGTTCCTCGCCCAGCAGCCTCACGCGCCAGAACGCGATCTCTGAAAGCTCATCAAGCGCCGGCGCGTAGTCGCCGACCCTTAGATACAGATCGGCCAGGGTTTGCCGCTTGGACAATGTCAGGGGATGGTTGGGGCCGTGCGTCTGCCCACTCAGCAGCACGGCTTCTTTCAGTTGCGAAACGGCCTCATCGAATCGCCCCAGGTCCATCAGCGTCAGGGCCCTGTTGTTCATGACCCGCATCGTGGAGAGATGACGCCGGCCATAGGTGTTGGCGAGAATGTCGTAGATCTCGTTTTCAATCTCGAGGGCTTCCTCGAACCGGCCCAATCCACTCAGGGCCGCCCCCACATTGAGCATCGCGCTGTAGTAGGCGGGATCACCGGCATCGAAACGTCCGCGCGCACGTTCAGCACTGTCGCGGAAAAACTCGAGCGCCATTTCCAGTTCGCCGGAAAGCGCATGAACGTAACCGATCGTATTGACCGCGCGCACCGTGTACTCGTGATGCCGGCCGACTTCCGCCTCGACCAGCTCCAGATTGCGCAAGGCAACCTCAAGCGCCTCTTCGTCGCGCCCGGTGTTGACCAGCAGGTTGGCGCGTGAATCCCAGGCGTTGTGGCGAAGGCTGAGCTGATCGGGAGCGTGGACGTCCATGTGTTCCAGCACGGCCTCCAGCGCGATGGCCGCCTGGTCGAAATCGCGATTACGCGACAGCAGCCGGAAGTGCATGTGTTGTGCAACCAGGGTGCGGGTATCGGCCGGACCCAGTTCGGCCATGCGCAGATCAACGACGCGAGCAGCCAGCGGCAGCGCCTGGTCGAGCATGCCGGCATCACTGTAGACATCGCGCACGGTCTCGTAGAGATCGGCCTGCAGCAACGGCTCATCGGAAAAGTCCGACTCGATCGACGTCATGGCCCGCTGAAGCATGAACTCGTCGATCAGGTCCTGCGCCAGGTCGGTCGGATTGATCTGGCTGACGGCCATCTCGAATGCCTCGACGCCGGCCTGCATCGTCACTTCGCCCACCCGGTGGTCAAAAGACTGGGCGTATTGCCCACGCAGTCGCTCGACGAACCCCTCGCCAAGCAGGCGCGGTTCCAGGTCGCCCAGCATGGATTGCTGAAAGGCGATCATCTTTTCGAGTTCAAGTTGCCGTTCCTCGGCGACCTGCTGCTGTCTCTGCGCCTCGGTCATTCCGACCAGTGCCGCACTCATACCGACGGCCAGCGCAACCACCACCATGCTGACACTGGCCACCGCCACGGCATTGCGGCGGACGAAGCAGCGCAGACGATAGGCTCGGGTATCGCCCATTGCCTGCACGGGAAGGTGCGATAGATGATTGCGGATGTCTTCGGACAGGGCAGTCACGCTGTCGTAGCGCTGCTCGCGATCCGGATGCACGGCCTTTAGTGCGATCGCGCTCAACTCACCCTTGAGCCGCCGCTCGAGCGCGCGGGTCGTCGTGCGCCGCCTGAGCGCAATGGCATCGACCTCGCTGTGCAAGTCCGACAGCAGTTGCGTCGGACTCTGCGGCATCAAGCCGGACAGCCGTCGACGAATCTGTTCGGTGTCCCGATCGACAAAAAGCTCGGGCTTGTACGGGCGAAGATCGGTCAGCAACTGATACAACATGACGCCAAGCGAATAGACATCGCTTCGCACATCGATGCTCGATTCCTCGTCAAACATCTCGGGGCTCATGTACGTTGGCGTGCCGGCCGAACCCTGATGGCGCCGTTCCTGCCGGGAAACGGCCGCCGCGGCAATACCGAAGTCGATGATCTTTGGACTGGCGACACCATCGACCAGCGAGACCAGGATATTGTCCGGCTTCAGGTCGCGGTGAATGATGCCCTTTTGATGCGCATGAGCCACGCCCCGGCAGACACGGATGAACAACTCGAGGCGCTCGCCCAGATCGAGCCGGTTCTGATTGCAGAATTCGTTCAGGGGCAGCCCCGGCACGAACTCCATGGCGAAGTAGGGATAACCGTCGGGGTTGGTGCCCGCCTCGTAGATCTGGGCGATGGCCGGGTGGCGCATCTGCGCCAGTGCCTGGCGCTCGACCAGGAAGCGGACCTCGCTGGCCGGACTCCGAAACCTCCGCCGGATCAGCTTGATGGCGACCTCGCGGTCGACTGGTTCGAGCTGGCGGGCCAGGAAAACCTGGCCCATGCCGCCGGAACCCAGTTCGCGAATGACCCGAAATCCGGGCAGCTTCAGCGCCTCGCCGACATGCTCCCCGGGCTGATCGACCGATTCCTCCTGCAACATGAAGGTGGCGTCGTCTTCATCCTCGTGTCGCTGATCGTCTCGCCTGTCGTTGCTCATGCTGGTTATAAGCGTTGCCGGGATGGCTCGATTATGCACCGACACCGGCGGACCCGCCAATCGGGCTGGTGGCCGTGATCGGATCCGACGCCGGTGACCCGGGCCTGCCCGTGTATATCAACGCCGCTGCAGAAACCAGCACTGGTGGATGCGGCGATTGCGCTCGAAGTCTTTCGGGATGGACCAGGCGGTGCGATCGCTGATGTCGAAGTCTTCGGCAAGCTGCCGGTCGAGCTTGAACGCACGCAGGTTGGTGGAGAAGATCAGCGTGCCATCGGTACTCAGGTGGCGGGCAGCGGCACGGATCAGATCGGCGTGGTCGCGCTGGATGTCCAGGGTGCCGTCCATGCGCTTGGAGTTGGAAAAACTCGGCGGATCGAGGAAGATCAGGTCGAAACGCTCCTGGTTGCGCTCCAGCCACTCACGGCAATCGGCGGGAACGATGCGATGGCGCTCGCCGGTGCAGTCATTCAATTCGAGATTGCGCTTCAGCCACTCCAGGTAGGTATTCGAGAGGTCAACACTGGTGGTGTGCGATGCCCCGCCGACGGCGGCATGCACGGTGGCCGCGCCGGTATAGCAGAACAGGTTGAGCAGGCGCTTGCCGCGGGCATGCTCGGCCAGCCACAACCGTACCGGGCGGTGATCGAGGAACAGCCCGGTGTCGAGGTAGTCGGTCAGGTTGACCTCGAGGCGGCAGCGGCCTTCGGTCACGGTCAGGGTCTTTGACTGACGGCTCTGGCGGGTGTATTGCTCGCTGCCTCGCTGACGACGCCGCACCTTCAACACCATGCGCTCGGGCGGTACATCCAGCGCGCCGGGCAGCGCGGTGAGCGCGGCCTGGAGGCGGGCGCGGGCCTTCGCCGCATCGACCGTGGCCGGCGGCTCGTACTCCTGCACGTGCAGCCAGTCGCCGTCCTCGCCCCCGTAGACGTCCACCGCCAGCGCGTACTCGGGAATGTCCGCGTCGTAGACGCGATAGCAACGGATGTTCTCGCGCTCCAGCCAGCGCCTGAGCTGGCGGCGGTTCTTGGCAATGCGATTGACCAGGTCCTCGGCCGGTTGCGCCGACGACTCGCCGGCATCCAGGCCGATCTCGAAGCGTTCCAGGCTGCACTCGATCGGACCGTTGCGCACCTGCCAGGTGCGCTCGGGCTTCAGGCCGATACGACAGCCGGCCCCGTTGAGCACCATCGCGCGCCAGCCCGGAAAGTGCCGGCGCAGGGTCTCGCCGAGTCGCAGGTAGAGCGGCATCAGTTCGTGCTGCTCGCCGATGCGCTCTCCGTACGGCGGGTTGACCGCCAGCAGGCCGGTTTTCACTTTCGCCGGTGGCCGGGCATCGCCGATATCGCGCCGTTCAACGTGCACGCGTCCGTCCAGACCGGCGCGCTCGAGATGCTGGCGCGTCAGGTAGACGGCGCGGCGGTCATGATCAAAGGCGGCCATGGGCGGCAGATGCTCCAGCCCGACTTCCTGGCGGTCCAGCGCCTCGTCGATCAGTACCTTCCAGGCCTCGTCATCGTGACCGTGCCAGTGCTGGAAACCGAAGCGGGTGCGCAACAGTCCTGGCGCCACGTCGGCCGCCATCCAGGCCGCCTCGACGACGATGGTGCCCGAACCGCACATCGGGTCGACGAAACCGCCGCCGGCCGCCGCCAGTTCCGGCCAATCGGCCCGCAGCAACATGGCCGCGGCCAGGTTCTCCTTCAGCGGGGCCTGGTTGCCGGCCTCGCGCACGCCGCGCTTGTGCAGGCTCTCACCGGACAGGTCCACGGCCACGCTGGCCTGTTCACCGTGCATGTGGACGTGAATGCGCACATCCGGGTCGCGGATATCGACCGAGGGGCGGTCACCGGTGCGTTCGCGCAACTGGTCGACGACGGCATCCTTGACGCGCTGGGCGGCGAAGCGGCCGTGTCCTACAGCCGCCCGAATGCCGGTAAACCCGACGGCCAGGGTGTTGTCCGGACCCAGGTGGTCGCGCCATTCAATCTGCGAGGCGCCCTCATAGAGCGCGCGCTCATCGGCTGCCGTGAACTCCGCCAGCGGCAGCAAGACCCGGTTGGCCACGCGTGACCACAGACAGGCACGGTAGGCTCCGGCCAGATCGGCCCGGAAGCGGACCCCGCCCCGCCCGGCCTTGACCTCGGCAAGCCCGAGCCCGGCCAGTTCAGCGGCCAGCAAGTCTTCCAGCCCGTGTGGGGCGGTCGCGAACAGATCGTGGATAGCGGACATGGCGGGATTCGTGGTCTCAACGGCGTCATGATAAACCGCGCCGGGTGACCGCCTGCCGGCTTTCGCCACTCAGCCGGAAGCCGCCAATCGGGATCCGCCGGCAGGCTGACCGGCCAGCCGGGACACAACCGTCTCGGCCGAACGCACGGCCGTTTCCAGCAACGGCACGCCGGAATGGGCCCAGGAACCGCAGTAGAACAGTCGGCGCCCGGGCTGGTCGTGCCACCGCTCCACCTGGTCGAGCACCTCGGCGTTGCGTCCGTTGACCACGGCCCGCTGCATGGGAATGCGGGCGATGACCTGTTCCTCCATCGGTTCGAACAGCGGGTTCCAGGTCTGGAATACCGGCGACTTGCCGGCCAGGGTCGGCTCGACGGCATTGACCCAGACGGTGAACATGGTTCGTTCGAGCTGGCGGTCCATCATGAGGTTCAGCGCCGTCCATTCACGTTCCCGGCGCGGCATGAAGCGCTTGTCACGGTGCAACACCAACTCACCGCTGGCATAGGGGATGTCGGCCAGCACCCGGCACTCGGCGCCGAACTCCTCATCGTCGAGAAAATCGAGCTGGTTGGCCTGGGTCGCGACGATCACCCGATCGTAAAGACCGCCATCACCGCGGGCATTGCGCACTTCCAGAATGTCGCCGACAGAATGAACCGATTGCACCCGGCTGCCGACATGCGCGGGAATTCCCGCTGACAGCGCCTCGGCAAACTGCGCCGTACCGCCGGTGAGGCGCACCAGCTCGCCTGAATGCAGGATGTCGTCGAGCAAGCCGAGCAGCTGCCCCGCCGGCCAGTCGTTCAGGTGCTGTTCGTCGCAGGTGCAGATGGTCGAGAGAATGGGCAGGATCAGGCCGCGCCAGAACAGCCGGTCCGGCGCGTGCCGCCAGGCAAACTCATCCAGGCGCATCCCGGCATTCTCGCGATGGGCTCGCCGGGTTCGGCGCGCCAGGCGAAAAAGGCCGAGCCCCAGGCGCAGGCCGCGCGGACCAAGGTGGCGCCAGGAACCGAACATGGGCCACCCGGTCAGCGGCATGCGGCCACTGCGAAACCAGGTGTGGCGGTCGATCCAGTTGCATGTCACCTGAACGTCGGCAGAAAAGGTTTCCATGCCCATGCGCCGGGCAAGATCAAGGGTCCGGTCCCATTGGCCTTCGCCCATGACCCTGAGCGGCACATCGACGATACCGCCTTCGGTCGCCATCGAATGAGTCGACATGCCGAGTCCGTCGCGAGACTCGAACAGCGTGACCTCGAAGCCGGCGTCAAGACAGGCGCGGCCTGCCGCCAGCCCGGCCATGCCGCTTCCGATGACAGCCACCCGAATAGTCATCGCTTTCACCCGGGAAGCCGGGTGACTTCCTCCATGTGCAACACATCCTCTTCGTCCCCATTGTCCTGTTCGCCCTGATCGTTCTCCTCGTCGTCCTGGCCTTCCTCCTCGTCATTCTCCTCGAGTACCGGATCGTCCACGCGTTCCTCGCCCGGCGCCTCGACCGGAATCGGCTCCAGGTACCAGTCATCCGGGTCGACTTCATCGCCGGCGTAACGTCGCAGCCGCTCGCGGCGGGCACGTTCGTTCTCGAACTGCACCTCGAGCGTGAAGGTCAGGCGCCAATCACCGCGGCGCGATTCGCCGGTTTCGAAATCGCGCGGCCAGGCATGTTCGGGCTGGATCTCGTAGAACAGCCAGTGGCGCAGGAACTGGCGCCGGTATCGCAATGCGACGAAATATTCCTCGATGCTGAACTTGGGATGGGTGAACCCGAAAGAGCCCAGTTCACCACGCAAGGCCGTGCGGGAGTCGAGCTGCTGGAAAGCGACCACCGAGCTTCGCCAGTCCAAGCCGCGCGAGGCCTCCGACCAGGTGCCCTGGCCGGTCCAGCGAACCAGTCGATCGCGGTCGGGCAACCACTCCCAGTCCAGGCGCGAGGTCGTGCCGACGCCGTCCTCCCGCTCCCAGAATACCGACTGGGTCGCACGGGCCAGGGTATGCGTGGTCAGACCCTGAACGTAACGGTAGCGCCCCCGCACGCGCGGATTAAGCTCGGTACCGCTGACGCGCACGGTCCCATCGATATCGAAACGGCTGCGTGCCCGCTCGGTGCCCAGGAAGCGCAGGCCCAGGCGAGTCCGCTCATCGGGATCGCCCACCGGCGGGCCATCGCCAAACTCGTCGCTGAAATCGGCATCTCGGCTGATCAGCAGTCTTAAACGTTCCGAGGTCCGCGGCAGGATGACGTTGGCGCGGACCTGCACGCCCAGGCTGGTGCCCTCGGTCTGGTCCCACAACACGGAGTTGCGAAAGCGAAAGAATGTTCCTACGGGGGTCTCCTCCAGTGCTCGATCGTCCCCGAAGAAACCGTCGAACCATGCGGCCGGTTCGCACAGACGCTGGCCAAGGTAGGAATGCGAACGATCGAGCCAGCTTTCCGGACGATCGAGCTCGTCCCGGCACGACAATTCCTGCAGTTCCTCCTGCTGCCGCTTGCGTTCCTCGCGGTCTCGCTCATCGGCGGCCAGCGAGCCGCTGCCTGCGGCCAGCAAGGCCGCCAGAACGAAGGCACACGTTTTCATGCCACAATGCTCCTTGTGGAAACCTGCCGGCACCGCATCGACGACAAGTCGCCGCGGACGGCCGTGCAAAGCATCATAAGCCAACGAGGGAGACCAGCGTGCACACCTGCGGAGAAAATCTTGCCTGAACAGTCCGCGCGACCCTTCGCGGGCCTCGGGCCGGAAACCGTGCTGGAAGCGATCGAAAGCCTGGGACTGCTGACCGATGGCCGCCTGCTACCGCTGGGCAGCTACGAGAACCGGGTATGGCAGGTCGGGCTGGATGAGCGCGAGCCGGTGGTGGC
>SL_3KL_010_SEDDRAFT_10001187_pt1 | contig 23325 bp, 28 predicted proteins | sample SodLakKL_010_SED_2_FD_10381 | JGI IMG/M metagenome (IMG submission 10381) | reverse complement strand
AGAGACTCTTCAAGAAAATCGGGCTGCATCAGGGGTTCTCCACCGGAAAAAGTTACCCCGCCCCCTGAACTGTCAAAAATAAAACGATCCTTGAGCGCTTCTGCCACCAATTCAGGTACCACATATTCTCTGCCCACCGCTTCAAGCGCTTCAGTGGGGCAGACTGCAGTGCATTTCAAACAGCGAGTGCAAATCCGGCGATCGATAACCGGGCCTGGTTTTTCGACAGTTATCGCATTTTTCGGACATATCTCCGCGCAAGATCCACAGCCCAGGCACCGGTTTGGCTGCCTGAAAATATCTCTGCCCGGTGCTAGTCCTTCAGGGTTTTGACACCACCAGCAGTTCATGGGGCAGCCTTTTAAAAATATTGTCGTCCTAATTCCAGGGCCATCATGCAGAGAAAATCTTTGGATATTATAGACAGTGCCTTTTTCCAATTGATTAACCTTGTTTTCTTTTTGCTTAATCTGCTGACAGGATCATATTTCCTGATTGTTAGTATAACAGATTTTGCTAAGATATTGGACAGTTAAGACCAAAATTTAGATGGGATTTGGCCGGCCGTGCTCAAACAAGAACGTCCGGAACTGAAAATCCCGTCAACCAAGGTGTAACAGGAAGCAGCCAAGTCACTTAACGCCAGCTGGCAGATGTTTTTTGCCATCCGCAAAAACGGGGACATGGAAGTCAACCCGCTAAAATTCGAATCATACCAGCACTTTTTCACACAGAAATATCCTTTGAAACATTATCAACTTATTGACAAACGTAAGTCGTTGAGAGACACAAAACAGAAACATTCCAATAAGATCCTTGACGATCATCCTGTTTCTGTTGTGGCTATAAGCAGAATATGCCGCCGAGCAAGAGAGGATATGTTTATCAAAAGTGTAGTTTCAAGGCAGAACGATATCAATTCTGTTTTAAACTTTCAAAAGAACAACGATTATGCTCTGTGGCAGAGCCTGAGTGATGAACTCGGTATTGCCAGATATAGTTTTAACCCTGCATCTGGCAAAAACCAAAGGACTGAATATCGGTCTGTCATCCTGAACTACCAGGATGCACGGGGTCTATTTACCCCGTGATGATGTCACGGAATCAAAGTAAGGAACCACAAAGAAAATTACGGCTCCTGCAATGAAGCCTGCTGGAGCATTTACTCGGTTTCTATGCATCCATTTTGAAATAGGGGCATTTAGACTCTCTGCAACCGTGAGGGTGACGGTTGCTGTCATTACAGATAGATGCCTTGACAGGCATGGGTAAGGTTACCTCCAGATGCTCTTCAACTGCTTTAGTTCCTTCGCTGAGAGCAGTCCTTACAAAGTTCTTGCAGCAGCATGGCCCGGTTTGATCGGCGATAGCATCTACTATTTTGCCAACCACCCTCATTGTAACAGCTGTTTCCCGGTCTTTTGGACATGCAGCACCAAGCAGAACACTAAAGCACGCTCCGACTGCAGGGGCAATACCGCAGACACCTGTAAGCCCGCAATAGCCGCCAATTGCTTGTCTCCTGGTCCGGTACAGGGCCTCGCGGATCTGCTCATTCGTTACCGCCACACTACCTTGGTTTTTTATCGACACCATTAGAGCGCCGGCAACGATCCAGGCATTTTCACAACCCAACATTGGAACGGTATCCAGGGACATGAGGTATTCGGCAACTTCAAAAGGGCTTTGAGATTGTGTGGTCATCAGGTATTCCTGAATGGTGTCAAAAAGGTCTTGCCCATGGCAGAGATCACAAATGTAATGATCCTTTGGACAGATGATATTTCCGATTTCTTTTTTCCCACAATGCTGGCAGGTAAATTCCCTGCCAGCTGTTAAGTACTCCAGTTCCTGTCCGCATACCTGGCAGTTCTCCGAGTTGTTTTTCTGTGGATGCTGACCAGCATCATTATTAGGTCATCAACAACTGTTGTTTAAAGTACTGTTTGATTTAATCTCTTCAGTCATAAGTCAAATCACCTCTGCCTTTTGTATTTGTTATATCAGCAAAACCAGGGCAAAGTAGTTCCAAGTACCGTAGCTCTCTTTACGGGTTGAAATCTGGAAGCCGTTAAGTCTTGCTGTTTGAAATACATCGATGCCACAGGCTTCCATCATAGGCCGCAGCTCCGTTGTTTTTGCCTTCTCCCGTCCTTCTTCATTCCCCGTGCCTTTGGACCCAGCCTGAGCCCCTGGTTTGGCAGAGTTTCAGATAGACCCTTCGCTGAAAGGAAGCGCTATCAGGGCAAAGGCTTTATAATACCCCTGTTCATATGCTTCATGTTCCAGCTTTACAGCAATGCGGGAAAGCTCCGGACCCTCATGTCCATTGATAAGCAGTGCCTTATGGTAGCCACTGAGCATCCTTTGCATCTCCACGATCCCGGGGGCTTCTGGTTGATGGCAGGCATCCCTGGTATACATGGGACAACCGTAACGACACTTCCAGATTGCCCATTCACCTAAATAAATGGTGTTGGTGTCAATGATCTTTGCCTTTTGTGCGCCCATTTCCAAGACTTTTATTTCAAAGTACGGTAAGTCTTCCATATAAAATTCAGACATGGTTCTCAACTCCTCCTATATTCTGCATATTTATCAATTCTTCAGGGAGGACGGTTTTTCCTGCATAAGTTCCGGGGGAAAAATATTACAGATTACGTTGACAAGAATGCTGACCGTTTGGAAGAACGGCCGATATGGAACGGAGGCCCTCGCCAGCGGGCCATATAAAGGCAGAATAGGGCTCAACAATGCTCTGTCTTAATCCTGGAGAGATCTTTATTTATGCTGTTCCCATGCAAAAATCCCATGTAAAAATGAGTAGAATTTCATCACGAAATAAGCTTTTTGCTAATTGAGTTATGAATATCTTCTTGCGCATCATACAGTTAGTCTAGAAAAAGATGGCATCAAAGGGTGAATTTATTCTTCCCGTCTTAGCGATCATCTATGTATTGATTGCGGGGTATTCTCCACTGAGGATTTCCACCGTTGCTGTAATTTCCCTTTTAATAGTCAGTTATATGTGAAAACAACATCGCCTTAAGCTGCCTGATTTATTGCAAACCTTTTATGAGGACGCAGTTAGAGCGCCGTCGGTTATGGTGACTATTGGGACCGCAAGTATTGTTGTTTCTCTGACCATGTTAACCGGGATTAGTGGCCGGTTTGCGCAGAACATGCTTAATGTATCCGGTGAATACATGCTGTTATCCTTATTTTTAATGATGGTGGTTTCCATACTGTTGGGACTTGGTTTGCCCACGCTTCCAGCCTATTTGATTCAGGTACCCATAGTTGTGTCGGTGCTTGTTCAACTGGGGATAGAACCGCTAGTTGCTCACTTTTTTATTCTATTCATTGCCGTTATGTCCAACATAACCCCACTGATTGCCATTGTTTCCTTTGCGGCTGCCGGACTGGCGGGAGCGGACTTCAATCGAACCAGCCTTATTGCCTGGAAGCTGGCGTCAACTGCTTTTATAATACCGTTTATGTTTGTATACAGCAACGAGCTGTTGATGATTGGCACAGTACCGGAAATAATCCTTGCCTTTACAACCGGGGTGCTTGGATGCTTTGCCCTGGCCGGAGTGGTGGAAGGTTTTTTATTTAACGAGAAGATCGGTAAATTATCACGGTTACTATGTCTAAGTTCCGGTCTGGCTTAACTCAATGTCAACTTCATAACAGATCTGATCGGGATCTTACTTATTGGACTGGCGCTTTTCCTGCAACAAGTTCACAGGTCAAAAACAGGGCAGCAGGAAGCAAATCAAAGTTAGCGGTCAAACCCATTGCGGTGGTTTTGATGACAACTACCACTTAGACGCCCAGACCTTTATTGCCTTTTTACAGTCATTTTAAGTCATAACCAAAGTCAGCAAGAAAGCAGGCATTGAGAAATTTATTAGGTACCGGGGGTAAAAAAATGTTCAAAAAATACTTACTGCCTTTAACAATACTTATAATCATTTTCACGGTCATTGTCTGTCCGGGTTGCCCATCGCCCGATCAAGAACGACAGGAATTCATTATATCAGCAGGTTCCAGTGAGTACTGGACATATGCGGTTATGTCAGCAATGATACCAATCTGGGAGAATGCACTGGACGGGGTATCATTCACCCTGCTGGAAGGTATGGACGGCGGAAATTTATTGGGCATCCATGATGGACAGTATCACTTTACTACATCCAATTCAGAGACTGTTTTTGCCGCTTTAAATGGTCAATACCGTTTGAACAGAAAGTAGACGGTTTTCGTGCCCTGGGATATCTCAGTCTGGCTGTTTTTCATTACTTTGCGGGTAAAGACACCGGTATTCAAAGGTTTTCAGGCCTGCGGGGGAAAACTTTTGCCGTAGGAGCCAGGGGTTCAGGATCTGACTTAACCGTGCATTTAATCTTGGATGCTTATGATATTGATCCCGGTGAAGTTAATATTACCTATATTCCCCTGGCAGATGCTGCCGGCGCCTATAGTGACAGCCTTGTGGATGTAATTTGCGGTAGTGGCTATCCGGGTAGCGCTCTATTCCAGAGATTGGCCATTACCAGGGATTCGATAGCCTTTTCTCTAACGGTTGCGGATTTGGATCAGTTAAGGAAATTTAACCCTTATTTCGAACTTATTAATTCCCGGAGGAACTTATCACAACATTGAAAAAGATGCTCAAAACATTAAACTAGGCACCATACTTGTATGTAAAAAAGATCTTGATGAAGCCCTGGTTTATCAAATACTGCGCTTTTTGTTTGAGCATGCTGAGAGGCTGGCTGAAGTACACCAAGCAGTGGAAGATCTCAGCCGAAAATCAGCCCTTTTTATGACAAGGGGTGAACAGCTACATCCAGGAGCGGAAAAATACTACCGGGAAGTTAGGGCGTTGGACTAGAGCTGCCGGTGAAATATTTGTCAACAGCCCCGATCTATTGCCCCTTCGCGCAGGATTAAATAAAAATAAGTTTGAAAATCAAAAAAACTATCTGATTAATAACAAACCGGCAAAATAAAGATTTTCTTTGTCCAGCATTTCAATGGGTATATTAACGTTTTCACAGGTTTTGTAGATGTTAATGCCTACAGCTTCCATGCTGGGGCGGGCCCGGAAAGGATGGCGGCATTCTTCTCCGGAGTGTACGCCTACGCATTCAGGACAAAGCCGGCATTTAGCCGCTCCAAGGCCGGCAACAAAATAATTACCTTGCATTAATGCTTTTGTTTCCAGATCGCTAATCAGGTTTTGCACGTGCAATTCTGCGGCAATGACATCTTCTTCACTGCTGCCCTGCGCCTTTACCTGTATTAATACCGCCTCAGAATACATGCTTAATATATTCCTGAAGCTATCCAAATCCATTACATTGGGGGGACACATTAAATTTTGATTATAACCGTCACAAAGGGGAACCCGGCATTTTAACCGTACTCTTTCGTCCACCACAATTTGCCTGGGTGAAATTGGCACGGCCCGGCAAGCTCCTCCTTTCAGGGCTTCCTGGATGATTTTATCAGATGATTGCATTTTGACCACCCCTCTTTATTTATAAACCACCTGTATATAAAAGGCGATTATTTCCGTCCTTTTGGACAGACCAGCATGCAAACACCGCAGGCATATTGTCCGTATCGTTCCATATTTTTCTGAAGTTGACCTGCACAACGTTTAACATTAATCATGCAGTGGTAGCTGGTCGTATATTTCCAGTGGACATCATTAATCGCATTGGCAGGACAAGCTTCTACGCAGAGCCGGCACTGACCACAGTGACTTTCTTTTACCGGCTCATTTTCCGTATCCAGAGGAGCATCAGTTAGAATTGTAGCCCAGCTGAGCCGGGGCCCGAAGTTTTTATTAATCAAGAGACTGCTTTTGCCCACCCAACCCAGACCGGCGCAGGTAGCTGCTGTTTTATGGGGGAACAACTTGTACATCTTTGAAATAAAGCTTGAGTCATGACGATAAGAATCGGGCGGGATTGCCAAAACATGCCAGCCCTGATCGCGTATCAAATTGGTTATTAAGCCTTGAATCTCCAGCAAGCGGTGATCTACAGCCATGGAAAGCTTGATAAACGGATAAGTGGTGGCNTCTTGCGCCATAACCGGAGGGTGCTTAATGGCAATCGAGATCGCATTAGACATATGCGAAAGCTCTTCTGCCATGCCCACACTTACGTCACCAAAATTAACTTCAGTTGCCCCCAGATCCTGGATGGTTTTTTTTAATAGCTTGCAGTTCACTGTATTAGCAAACAAGAGGTTCTTCATTCCCACTATATAAAACCTCCCCTGTTCTGATCAGGAAGACTATCCTAACTGATTTTTTCAAATTTCACACTGACATCCACAGGCAACATGCTTTCCAATTCAATTTGGATTGCTTTAATAATTACGCTGGGAACGGGACAATCAGTATGTATGCTATGTTTATCTGCAGAGTTATAAACTGCAGAATCCCTGATATTTGAAAAAATATCCCGACTCCAATCAATTTTGTATAAATCGCCGTTCATTTTGCCTAGCTTTTCGCAGCCTGTTTTTATGTTAACCCTTACATGTTTTTTATCCAAACGAGTAGCCTTAATCACGCTGGTAAAACCGCAAGCTCCCGGGCATACTTCTGCTTTTGCTGTCATAGTTTAGATCCTGATCCTTGATAACTTTTTTCACCTTAGTACACTATAAAAATAATAAATAATTGCTTAAGCAACTAACCATACATTGGATAACCGTTCATTAATAAAGAGGTTTCCCAGACTGCCTCGTGCTGCGTGGGGTGAGGGTGAATAGTTTCGCTTAACTCTTGAATGTTTAAGCCATGGCGTATAGCCAGGGTTCCTTCCATGATTAATTCTTCAGCAGAGGCACCCAGCACTTGCATACCGATGACAATGCCGTCTTCCCCGGCGATCAACTTAACAAATCCTTCTTCCTCGCCTCTTATTACAGCAGCTCCGCAACTGGCAAAGGGGAAACTATCTTTTTGAGGTTTGATCCCCTTTTCTGTGGCCTCTTTTTCTGTCAGGCCCACCCAAGCTACCGCCGGTCTGGCCGCGACAATTGAGGGCACGGCATCTTTGTTAAGTTTCTTTTTTACGCCCATGGCATTCATCGCTGCTGTTATGCCTTCAAAGTAAGCCAGGCTGGCAAGCATGGGCGGCCCAGTAATATCGCCGGCGGCATAGATACCTTTTACGCTTGTTTCCATATACTCGTTCACAGATAAACAATTGGTCGTGGATTTAACAATAGCACACTCAGGAGCTAAAAAGTCCAAACATGGTTTCCGTCCGGAGGCGTTAATGATCAGATCTGCGTTTATGACCTCTTCCTTACCTGATCGAGAAATAACAATTTGCATTATTGGGTTGTTGGGGCCATCTATTTGTTTGATATTTTCCACAGTACTGCCGGTAAAAAGCTTCAATCCGCGCCGTTTTAGAAAGAATGCCAGCCATTTGCTTAATTCTTCATCCCGGAGCGCCGGTATTAATAACTTTTCTTTTTCCACAACCGTAACATTAAAGTCAAAGGAACTATAAGCTGACGCCAGCTCCAAGCCTGTATTGCCTCCGCCGATTACAGCAACCCGACAGGGCTTTGATGGAAGTTGTAAGCTCTGCTCTACTTCTTGGACCCCTGTTGCTCCTGAATAAGAAAATGAGCTTTTCTGTAAACCTCCGGCAATTAAAATATTTCTGCCTACAAATTCCTGCTCCACTTCGTTTGTGACCAGGACGCTACCTGCTCCCCTGACCAGGGCGCGCCCGACTACAATTTCAATATTACTTTTTGAAAATAAATCCTGCAAGCCGAGGTAAAGCTGCTCAACAACCTCTTTTTGCCGTTTGTTGGCCCTGTCCACATTAAATGTTATGCTACCTTCAATCAAATTGTTATCCAGCGCATCGCGGTAGCTTTCCAAGATTTCTGAATGATGAAAAAGGACTTTGGAAGGAATACAGCCCCAGTGTAAACAAGCCCCCCCAAGCTTGTCTTTTTCCACTAAAAGGACCTGTCCGCCCATTTGAGCCGCTCGTAGAGCTGCCGCACAACCGGCCGGTCCACCACCAATAACAATCAAATCATACATCCTGCTGCGAAAGCCTCCCTTGCTGCTTTCGGTAATCCAATTGGGCATATTTGACGTTTACAAGCTCACGAACCGCTTTTTCTTCAGTAAACTCCAGCGCTGCGGGCTTTAATTTGACTTTTAGTTGTTTTCTGAATCCTTCTGCCAGGGCTTCCATCAACTTTTCCCCGGAATAGACAATGCCCATTATCTGCCGCAATCCGGAAGAACGGTTGTTCCTGGTATCATAATTTAAATCCTGTCTTTTTAATAGTAGATCAATGCGATCCTGAGAAAAATCGACAAACACAGAACCATGTTGCAAATAAGAACCTTGACGGCACAAAGAGGCGCTGCCGACAATTTTTATCCTATTTAACATAATATCATATAATGACACACTTGCAACACATGATATGTTTCTGGAAGCAATATCTTTTGACTCTTCGAAGGCGATGGAAACCGGAATATTCAAGAAACACAGTCCGGTTGCCAGAGCGGATGCAACTCGACGGCTTGCTTCCAGGTGAGAAATTGTCGATAACAAAGCCAGCGGTGTGGCAATGCTATAGCAAAAATCCCGGCCATGTAAAAGAGCATAGCCCCCGGTAGGTCGCCGCACCATTTCTACACCATGATTTTTACATTTATTGCGTAGATGTTTATCGACCTCTTGCAAAAAACCGAAGGAGAGGCATTCTTGTTTCCAGGTATAAAAACGTATCGTGGGAGGGGATTTTCCGGTGATTACTCCGTTCAACAAAACCTCATCTAAAGCCATGTTGTAGGCGCCGGTTCCGCTTCCTCTCTGTAAAAGCCGCCACTCAGATTGCACCTTGTTCCTCCAGCAAAGCTCTAATCTCCCCGGCCCGAAAAGAACTGCGAACATAACTGCCGGCCAGAACTTTCCGAAAACCCATCGCCATCCCCTGATCATGAAAAAAATTAAATCCTTCCTCCATGATAAATCTTTTAACGTCCGTTTGTTTATATCCCGGTTGTCTGTACTGGCCCAGGGTAAGTATATCGCACCCGGTCATTCTTATATCCCGCATGGTTTCTAATATTTCGCCGTCATTTTCGCCAAGTCCGAGCATTAATCCGCTTTTTGTCAAAACATAGCCATTTAATTGTTTAATTTGCGACAGAATTGATAATGAACGCTCATAATCAGCATCTGGCCTGATTGATTTTTGCAATCGTTTAACGGTTTCCAGGTTATGACCAACCACCTGCGGTTTTGACCCCACCACCTGTCTCAACGCACCTAAATTTCCTTTAAAGTCGGGTATTAAAACTTCAATGCTGGCAGTAGTTTCTTGCCGCAGCGCTTTTATCGTTCGGGCGTAGTGAGCAGCTCCTCCATCGACCAGATCATCACGAGTGACAGAAGTTATGACGACATGAACCAGTTTCAAATTGAGAGTTGCCGATACAATAAGTCTTACTTCTTCTTTATCCACCGGAGAAGGTATTCCATGCGTGACGGCACAAAAAGCGCAGTTACGGGTGCAGATATTACCAAGGATCAGAAATGTGAGATGTTTATTGGCAAAACATTCGGATATGTTGGGACAAGCGGCGCTTTTACAAACGGTGTTCAGCCCCCTGAGGGCCCACTCCGTTCTATGCATCTCTTCTTGATTGGGCATCGGCTTTAAAAGCCAGCGGGGGTAGGGCATTTAATCACCGTTCCTTGCTGAAAAGAGAAGAGAGATAAAAGAAACAAGGCCTTTTATCCCCCTTCTTTATTGGTTGCTTTACTCTGCTTCTTCTCGAGCCCTGGCAATTGCAGCTTTAAATTCATCTGATTCTGCATATTTATCAAGGGTGTCCAGTAATTCCTCATATGAAGGATAGAGGCTTTCGAAAACCAGATCTCCCTTGATTACCACAGTGGGGAGCACTTTTACGCCATGCTCTACGAACTTGTTAATGCCTTCTTCGTTCTTAATCGACCACTCCTTAAATACAATATGCTCTTGGACGTAATCCGGAAGAGCAGAGATAGTCTCAAGCATATATGTGCATGCTGCACATTGAATAGCATCAAGGGTAACAACATCTATAACCAGCTTATCACTCATTTCTTCACCCCTTTTAATAGTCCTTTTCATCACCCCTTATTTTTTTAAATCTTCAAGGGTAAGGAAACCGCGCTCAACACGCGTTGGATATTTAGCATAAAACTTTTCATACCACTCTTTGGCCGCCAAAACTTTGTCTATGTTCTCCACGGGAACATCGAAGGGCATGTCTCAGCCGGGGGCCAATGTATAACCGGTCATACCGCCGGCAGCCATACTGACGATTGTATCCTTTTCAACATCAACGATACCCAGGGAAAGGGCCAGGGTTAGCTTGAGGTTTCCGCCAAAGCCCTGCCCGTACTTCACCCCCAGGTCCCTAATGTAGTTCATGTTCATCTGCTCATCAACAGCAAAACTATGTGTTCCAACCTGGCAAAGTTCTTCCATCACCTTGGTGGAATCGCCGCAGATAAACAGGCTGGAGACACGACCTGCATCATGGATAATTTGTTTTGCTTCCTGGCAGGCGGGATTTACATACTCCCGGAAATGTTTAGCCGTGATCTGGGAAGCCACCGGATCGACGATAGCAATTATCTCACATCCGATATCGATGTAAATGCGGGCCGATTCAGCACAGATTTTGCCGCAGAAATCCATGATCTCCTTGGCCAGAGGCGGGTTCTTGACTATATCGGTGAAGAATTTAACTCCCCGCAAGTGAGAAGCAAGGGTCAGGGGGCCACAGAAGAGGCCCATTAAGGCCCAATCGCCTTTTTTCTCCATTACTTTCTTACCGGCTTCCACCACCACGGGCCAGCGGCCGTCCTTAGCGGTTGGAATTTTAAGGTTGGCCTCTTCCAGAGTCTTATCTGCCAGGGGGTGACCGGTAATAGCCGGCGGGTTATCCTTATACCATGCAGCTTCGCAGCCCATGGACATTGCTTCAATATTTAAGTCAAATTGCAGCGGAATACCGTCAACTTTGTAGCGTTCTGCAGTATAAAGCACACCCTTGGCAATAAGATCCGGATCCTGTGCATAATCATCTGCCCTTTCGCCTATCAAGTATGCACAATGCACACCAGCATATGGAACCCAAGGTACTTTGTCCGTTTGCTTGCCCTGATAGGCATCAAGCAATAACTGCATTCCCATATTTCTCAATCCTCCTTGTAGTATAATAACTTACAACCACTGCGCAAACTCCTAGCTACCCACGTTTTCCAGTTGCCGACATTTTTACTTCTTTGAGTAAAAGGTTCTTACCACCTCCTCCGGTCTTATTATGTTGCTAAGATCAGATCCGGGAACGTATCAATTCCAGCAATTCATCTTGATCCGGTATCCGACCCTGGAAAGCAATTATTCCATCAAGCGTAATTGTGGGGAATAAGGATATCCCGAGTTCGTTGATACGCTCTAGTCCTTCGGTAGTTTTAAAATCCCAGCGCTCAATTGAAACATGCGCCGCCAGGTCTGGATGCTCATTTAATAAATCATCCACTGCTTCCAGCAGTAGTACACAAGATACTCACCGCACAAAATCATTCAGATCCTGCACAAAAACCTCTACTTTAACTGTATTTTTATCAGACACCAGACTATTTCACTCCTCTTAATTGCAGAGTCAGGTCTGCTGCATTACTCCAGCCTGGCTTTGATAGCTTCTATAAGTTCTTCATCGGAAGGAATCATGCTTTCAAAAACCACATCACCGCCTATGGCAATGGTAGGAAAGGTCGTAATGCCTAACTCATTGTTACGATTTATGCCCTCCGGTGTGCGCAGATCCCACTGCTTAATTTCCACTGCATCCGATAAATCTCCCAAAATGTTGGGAATATTATTCACTGCTTCCAGCAGGTATACGCAGGGAGCTCATTGCACAAAATCATTTACGAAAGCTTCAATAACAATTTTTTGGGAAGGTTGATTCATGTCCTCTCCCCTCCTTTACCTGTTTCTGCGCATAACCCGGGCCCCGGCGCCGCAATGATCGGCATCGCCCCGGAGTAATGCTTCCATATATTCTTCTGCACTCATAAATTCAGAGGTTACATCTTCACTTTCGCATTCTAGTTCAATAATAAATTCTTCAAAATATTTTTCTTCCAGTAATTTAATCCCTTCTGCGGTCAATTTTTCATTGATCTCTGTTATTTTTCCCCCGATTGGGGTAGTAACATTGAACATGGCTTTAAAAGTTTCCACGAAAAAAATACTGTCGTCTACATCGACATGTTCACCGGGCTCAACGGCAAAATCCATATATTTAAAACCGTTGACCAGGATTACCCCGGCATGAGTAAAACCAAAGCGTACAATTTGATCACCTCGGTTTTCTGCCCAAAGGTGCTCGGGAGGATAATAATAATAACGATCATCAACAGTCACACTTTGACCGTAAAATTGATCCGAATGAAGTAAAGCCATTCGCATGACCTCCTTGTCAGCCAGAAATAGTTTATGCCTCAAGACCTACCAGTTTAGGCATGCTCGACGGTCTGACAATGCCGTCTTTAATGGTTACATAATCCATTTGATCCGGTATATCTTCGATATAATGACAAATATTTAATTGTTCGGTGTTAATGGTCTGCTTTTCGTACGGATAGTCAAGATTGAGGATTACCAGCGCAATATTTTTAACCTGGGTGGCAATTTCCATGGCTAAATTTTTACCTGATTCACCGGGGACCCGCCGCTCTCTGCCTGGAGACAAACTTGTCTCCATTTTTTTACAATCTCAGACGAAAGTGGGCGGTAATTGGGAGATAACTGTGGATAAAATACGGACTGCTGGTTTTAAGTTTAGCAGGCGGAAGAGGTTTGAACCACATTGATAAGCGCATCCGTCGATGATGATTGTCGGATGATTTTCTACCAGTTCCACTTCATCACTCATCCCGTTGATCAGACGGGCTGCATCTACGATCTCTGTTTCTCCAGGCAGCATATCTTCCGTTACGATAAAAGTCGCATAACGGGCCACGCTGGATAGTGGAAAGCCACCTCCGCCGCAGGGATATACGGCCACCTTATTTACTATTTCCATCAGTCATCACTTCCCTCCGGAAAGAAGTCAGGCATGTTACGGGGACGGTAGATGCCGGGTTTAATTTTCTGGTAGTCGAAAGGATCAACCGGTAAATTAGCCTGGGCCAGGTATGTTTTTGTTTTGATTTGTTGTTTTTCATAACTATAAGCCTTATTATTCAGCATGGCACCGGCCACCCGGGCCGTTTCATCGGCTACTGCCTGTGCCAGTTGTTGCGCCCCCGGCTTAAGTTCCCTGCGTTCTGATTCATACGAAATATTAAAATGTTCGGCCACTTCCGGTATAAAAATGCGGGCGGCAGGGGTTACTCCTGATAAATAAAGAAGATTTGTAGCACAATTTTCGCTGTGGCAATCGATGACTACAGTTGGATAATCTTCTAACATAACCAGGTCTTCCTCCACGCCGCGGAGGAATGCAGGCACACAGAGGATCATGGTTTGGCCTGGCAGCAAATCCTCATTGACTAGATAGGCAGCTATGCGCGCTACCGTGGCTTCCGTTTTTTTAATCCCACCGCAGGGATAAATGCAAACACGCTCAACCATGCAATCCTCTCCCTTAATCGACTAAAAAAGAACAACCACTAATCTATCATTACCGATCCTGTCTTTACCATAATTGAGTGCATAAAACTTAAAAATGTCTGATTACATTTATATTGTATATAAAATCTTTTAAATTGACAACACTATTACCTATATTCTGATATATTTTTTTAAGCCGACTCCCTGATTCCAGGGAGTCGGCTAGATCATTTAAAATTAGTTTATTTTTGCTTACGGTGCCACTTCTCTGCTCCATATTTCTTGGTTGCTTCGACCATAGCTTTTATATTTTCTGCTTTTGCTTCCGGCCAAATATCGCATCCTGGCCAGATCGCGTCTACCCCGTCATCCAGGGACTTGATAACAGCCGGTTCAACTGCTTCTACCGGGTCCAGTACAAACAGTTTGTAGGCATCCAGGTTGCCAAAAAGCAAAGGTTCAAAACCGATATCTTCCCGCGATTTGACTACATCATTTTTCAATTCCACACTCATGGAGTCGGCGCCACATTCGTTCATAAACTTGATGATCATGTTTGTTTCGCCGCAGATGTGCAGGTTGTTGGGGAAGTTCATTTCCTTTAAGGCTTTGAATATCTTGATAAGGTGAGGTTTGATCAGGGTATTCCACATCCGCGGGCTGAGTAGATCGGTGCCGCTACCCATCTCCCGGATGGCGACATAATCAGCCCCGGCGTCCTGGTATATCTTGGCGATTTGGATGTTTACGTCAGCCAATTTGTCGAGAATTGCATTGACTACATCCTGTTTTTTATAAGAATACTTGAGCAGCTTATCCAAATCATAGACCTGCCCGCCCAGAGTAAAAGGAGCGATTACGTAAGTGCCAACAGCAATTTCATCTCCCAATTCCTCTTTGAGGCGCTTAATGGCCTCCACCACAACCGGGATACGACCTGCATTCTCTAAATTAGCGGGAACTTCAAAGGTTTCCAATTCTTCATCGGAATTGATGGATTTTTCTTTAATGGTTGGATAAAGCAAGTGGGCAACGTCTTCATAGACATTCATCACGCAACCCAGCGCTTCAGCTTCCACACAGTAATCAAAGGGGACCACCGCACATTCATATCCAAACAGCTTGGGAGTGGTCGCCGCCAGATTGGCCATCATTTCCGCATCAGCATGCACCAGGGGGAACTTATAACCTAACTGCTCCAACCCGGTAACAGTGACATTTCCCATACCGCTATAGCAGGGCGCTCTGTCAACTTCCTCGCCTGCCAGTTGCTTTAGTATTCTTTCTCTTGGCGTTAAAGCCATTTACTGCACCACCTTTAAAATTTGTTTTAAGTCCCTATGCTTTAAGAGCTTCTGCAAATTCTCCAAAAAACTTATAGAGAGGATGATCGGGATTTGAGGGCAGCTTGCCGGTTTCATTGTAAGCAAAAACAGCAAGCATCAACGTTGCGCTTACTACTGCCGGGAAAACACGCGGCGCAATCACCTGGGGACCGTAAAAAATAACATCGCACCAGAACATAGTTGCAGCAGCTTGTCCTGCTACGTTCATAGCTGAAAAACCTTCTGCGCCCCACATTTCCCGTGCTTCTTTCCACATAAATGTTCCATTGGAAGAAGCCAGGCCGGCGGGAACACCAAATTCTTCTTTAATCATCCGGTTTGCAATGGAAGAAAAAGATGTTGCGGGAAGATTCATTACCGATGTATCAACCAGGATTGTTTCAAAGGTATCCTCGCCGATCATCTCCATCATCTTGCGAAAACTGTTTACCCGGCCCTGTGGAGTAGGGTCGTTTTCATCATAGACCTGCAATACTACGTGCTTAACCCCCAGCTCCTTCATCTGTTCCACTTCTCCGGGAATATCTTTATCCCAGGGAGTGATACTGTTATAAAGGAGCTTGTCCATCAGGCCCAATTCTGAAACATACTTCACCGCTTCGATACGAGGCTCTTGCATCCACATATCAATGCCAAAGGGCTTATCGCTCAACCCGACAAAGAAATCAACATAGCGTTTCATCTCATCAGCCGTATTGGCCACCATGGCCGTTATGGCCGGAATACCGGTTTGTTCGGAAAGCTCTTCCTGCCGCTTAATATAGGTGGTAGCCTTATCCCGGTCAAACTCGCCCGCTTTTCTTTTCCCCAGAATGCGGTCGCCTTTGTGGAACATGGAAGAAACAAGGAGCGGAGGATTATCTCCAGGTTGCCCGCCTATTTTCCATGAACCGATTTGGCAAACCTTTTGCTCGTTTTTCAGGGTAAACACTTTATCTCCACCTTTCTGGTATTTGCTAAACCCGTTCCATTACCAAACAACTACTTCTTTGGGATTTTGTCTAAAATATGCTGGATGCTGGGAAACTCATGTTGCCGGTGCGGAAAAGCCATGGCATCGGCAAACCGTCCCTGGAAATCCGGTTCAGTGGCCGTCTCGATAAATTCTACTTCAAGAGCTACTTTTTGTGCTTCAAAACGTTTAGCTCTACTTACCAGGGCAAGCTTGGCTCCGTCACCGGCCGCGTTACCCACGGCATACACATTTTCCAGGTTACAGTCAGGGACCATGCCCATCACCATGGCGCTTTCCGTATTGATATAGCTGCCGAAAGCTCCGGCCAGGACAATTTTATCAGGTTTATCAATGCCCCACTTCTCCATTAGATATTCAGCGCCGCAGTAAAGGGCCGATTTGGCCAGCTGGATAGCGCGGACATCGCCCTGTGTGACAGTAATGTCTTTATCAATAGACGTATCCTTGGCGTAGCATAGAACATATTCCGGCTTTCCATCCACACCCTTACGAATGCGGGGCGTTTCCATTTTTTGATTAATGCGCCCCGTTTTATCGATAATACCGGCTTTAAACATCTCGGCGATAACATCGATGATCCCCGAGCCGCATATTCCCTTGGTTAACGGTTCATCTCCTTCTTTGAACCAATCATCCTGCCCAATGATTTTGAATTGAGGCTCCTTGGTTTCAGGATCAATCTTCACCCATTCAATGGCACCGGGGGCTGCACGCATTCCAAAGCGAATCTGGGCTCCCTCCAGAGCCGGACCGGTAGCGCAGGAGGTGGAAAAGAGCTTTTCTGAGTTGCCAAAAACAATCTCTCCATTGGTCCCGATATCGATGACCAGCATCATGCCATCCTGGTTATAGGGCTCTTCGGCAATAAGTACGGATACATTGTCAGCGCCGACAAAACCGGCTTCAATAGGCAACCAGTGGACATAGGATGCTCGATTCATCTTAATGCCCAGGTCCCGGGCCTTAAAATCAACGCTACATTTAAAAGCAGGAGCAAAAGGAGCACGGCCTACATACTTGGGATCGATATTTAAAAGGAGATGGTGCATAGCTGTATTTCCCACCAGGGTCAAATCTACAATATCTTCCACGCTTAGCCCGGCTTCATCCGCCATGCCTTTTATCAGGCTGTTAACCCCTTCAATCATTGCAGTACTCATTTTATGCAAACCGTCTTCATTCATCATGGCATAAGTAATGCGGGAGAGGACATCCTCGCCATAGGTGATCTGGGGATTCATGATCGATTTTTTTATATGCGATTCACCGGTCCTCAAGTTGCAGAGGTAACCGGCTACCGTGGTGCTGCCGACATCAATGGCTACGCCCCAGGGGTTTTCCACCAGGCCGGGAGAAACCTTGATTATTTCTTTGTCGTTCCAAACGGTAACCGTTACTTTCCAATCTGCGCCCCGGATAGTTTCCGGCAGGTTTACCGAAACAAAATAATCTAGATCCTCTATGTTATTGAGGTCGTATTTTTCTGCCAAAACCTCTTTCATCCGCATAAAATCATCTGTCTGGTCATCCAGAGTAGCAGGAATCATTTCGATATAGTAGTTTTTTACAATTGGATCTACTGTAATGTCTCGCTCGCGGCCTGTTTCAAGGATTACCTGTTGCGCTCCACGGGATTCCTCGGGAACAAAAATCAGGATGTTTCCCTTGACAGTTGCACAACAGGCCAGCCGGTAATTCTTTTCCAGTTCTTCTTGTTCCAGCTCTTCTTTTTCTTCCTCCATCACAGGAGAAAGGTTTTCCATTTTTGAGTCTATACCGAATTTTTCAAAGAAACCTTCTTCCACCCTGACCTTGCATTTACCGCAAATCCTGGCCGCGCCGCAGGGTGATTCGATATCAACTCCCAGTTGACGGGCAGCATCAAGCAGGTTTACCTCGTTATCTACATTGCCGCGTCTTCCGGAAGGCTGAAAGATAACCGTATGCCCCATTATTAATCCTCCTTACAGCAGTGTGGTTATTGTTGTGATTCTACGTCTTGTTTTGCTTCTGCTTCATCCTTAATTTTTCTTAAGGTAGTAAGCATGTTAATCGCATCTTTAAGAGCATTACTGGCATCTTCAGCAAAACCGTCCGCCCCGAACATGTCGGCAATATCTTCGGTAACAGGAGAACCGCCAATCATAACAATCGCTTCGGGGTTTTTGGTTTTAATTTGCTTAATAATATCCTTCATCCCGACCATGGTGGTGGTCATCATGGCTGAGAGGCAAACCAGTTCAGCATCAGTTCGCAATTGTTCCTCCACGAAAACTTCCAGGGGCACGTCTCGCCCCAGGTCATGCACATCAAAACCGGCCACATCAAACATCATTTTAACAATATTTTTACCGATGTCATGCACGTCGCCCTGGACCACGCCCATCACAACCACGCCGGTAACGCCCAGGCTTTTTTGTTTCATATGCGGCCTTAGAATATCCAGAGCCGCATACATAGCATCGGCGCACATTAACAACTCGGGAACAAAATACTCCTGCTGTTCATATAGCTCACCCACGTGCTCCATACCCGGAACCAGTCCTTGAAAAACGGCATCAACTGCATCGATGCCTTCTGCCACAACGTCGTTGGCTGCTTCAACCGTGGCTTCCTCCTCAAAATCAATTACACCTTGCTTCAGCTTTGCAAATAATTCATCTGTCCGATCTGACATTTTTACTCCTCCTTAGTTCTCTATCTATTTTAAAATTATAAAAAAATAATATCAGTAATCACTCGGCTTGTCAATAAAAATTATATGTAATAATGTTAATATAAATATAATTAATAAAGTCATTGCAATAATTGCAACTATTGTAATAATAATAATGGTTAATATGTTGTTACATTCAATATGTTATATTGGTACAAATAAAATAATTTTTGAGCCTTTTAATCATTGCCTTCCCCCTTGATTACAGCCAGAGGATGCAGCCTGGCCACTTTTCGGCTCAGGCCTATATCGGCAAAGGTATCGATAACCGCTTCAATATTCTTATAAGCCTGGGGAGCTTCATCCAGGTAGGCTTTAAGGCTTCGCCCGGAAACCAGGACTTCGGAAAGCCTTCCTTTCAATTCTTCGACCGATATCTGTTTTTTTGCCGCTCTCCTGGAAAGGACTCTGCCGGCGCCGTGGTTAACTGAATTGTAGATCATGTTAATCCCCGGTTCGGCCCGGATTACGTATGAAGCGGTGCCCATGCTGCCGGGGATCAGTACGGGATGACCGGTGGACAAGTACTGCCGGGGGTTGTCGGGATGTCCGGGCGGAAGGGCCCTGGTAGCTCCTTTGCGGTGAATGAGCATCTCTTTGCCGTTAATTGCTTCAAAGCGGGCTGTATTGTGGGCGACATCATAGACCAGGCCCAGGTCAAACTGGCTATCAGGCCCACCAATGACACTGCTGAAGGCTTTTCGCACATCATCTGTAATCCACTGCCGGTTACAAAAAGCAAAGTTTATGGCGCAGGCCATCGCAGCCAAATATCTACGCCCTGTATCTGAATTGATAGGAACCGAAGCAAGGCCGGCAGAAGGTAGATCTATATTATGCGTGGCGGCCTCTTTTTTCATTTGTGAGGTGTAATCCGTGCAGATCTGGTGCCCAAAACCGCGGCTGCCGGTATGGATCAAAATGGTCAGCAGGCCCTCGCGAAGGCCGCAAATGTCGGCCGCGGGGCGATCAAAGACGGTTTCCACATAACCAAGCTCAATAAAATGATTGCCTCCCCCGATAGTCGAAAGCTGAAGACCGCGCTTTCGGGCCTCTTTGCTAACAGCAGCCAGGTCGGCGCCGGAAATACGTCCGCCGTCTTCAATAGCGCTCAGATCATCAGGCCTGCCATAACCCTGATTTATTAGAAATGGGACGCCCTCATGAATAAGCTCTTCAAAATTTTTGCTGATAAAAGCTTCGTGTTTGCTTTTTTTCCCAACTCCGCTGGGAACTCTTTTCTCGATGGCTTTGATTAATGCTCTTAAGGTGCTTTTATCGAGGTTTTCCGGATCGATATTGGTGCGCAGCAGCCTGACCCCGCAGTTAATATCCATTCCAACCGCCCCGGCCGAGACCAATCCCCGCTCGGGATCCATGGCCATCACGCCGCCGATAGGAAGGCCAAAACCGCTATGGATATCGGGCATTCCAATAACCGGATCGATAACCCCTTCCAATGAAGCGGCATCCATTAACTGCTGCAGTGATTGATCTTCAGCAAAGGAGTGGTAAAGCGGGCGATTCAGATAAACTAAAACATCGGCCTTCATTTTACCCCGGCGCGGAATTCGGTAACAGTTTTTACCAGCCGGTTCCATGATAGACAATGGACCACTCCTTTCTTTAATTGAGCCTGAAAAAGCCGGAGTCTAAATTTTGAGCGGCATTTTTTTTAGTATTTCCTTTAGTTCAGGTAAAATCTTTTCATTGGTGAGCGGAAAATGGATCGGAGTAACTGATATATAACCGTCCCTGACTGCTTTTGTATCAGCATTTTCATTTTCATAGTCATCGTCAATCAATTCTCCGGCCAGCCAGTAATATACTCTCCCCCTGGGATCAATTCTTTTTTCAAAAGCGTTACGGTAACGCCTGTTGCCAAGGATTGTGGCGCGGACTCCCCTGATATTTTCAATATCAGTAGGGATGTTAATATTGAACAGGCTTGAGGGGGGCAGGTTTGCCTCTAAAAGAAGCGGGAACAGGTGGCAGATGAATTGACCGGCAAAATCGAAACTTTTTTCTTCCCCGTTGCCTGTTAGAGATACGGCAATTGAAGGGATGCCCATGATCAGCCCTTCCATGGCAGCCGATACAGTCCCGGAGTAGAGCACGTCCGTCCCCAGGTTGCTGCCCCGGTTTATGCCGGAAATGACCAGGTCCGGTTTTTCCTCCAGGATTGCCTCAACAGCCAATTTTACGCAGTCTGATGGAGTACCGTTAACGCACCATCCGGTAAGTTCAGGATTATGAAGGTAGCTGACCTGGTCTACCAGGAGAGGACGATGCATGGTGATGGCATGGCCGGTAGCGCTGCGCTCCCGATCGGGGGCCACTATGGAAAGCTTGTAGCCGCGGTCTTTTTCATACAGGCACTGGCTGAGGCGTTGAATACCCTCGGCATAAATACCGTCATCATTGGTAATTAAAATATGGGTCTTTTTCATGGCTTTATCAATCAGTGGTTGCCCCTTTCTCTAAAACGATAGCCCGGCCCGTTTCCCGGCCGGTAATTTTAAGGTATAGTCTATAAATCTTTCTAACTCTATTTTATACCTTTGTGAAGAGTTTATAAAGTTTTTCCCGGTTGGGGCTATATACAACGCCTTTTTCGGTAATAATAGCTTTAATCAAACCGGCCGGGGTTACATCAAAAGCGGGATTGTAAACATTAATGCCTTCAGGCGCAAGATGATGGTTCTTAAGATGAGTTACTTCTTCCCATTTTCGCTCTTCAATTATAATGTCATGTCCGGAAAGCAGGGCAGGATCAATAGTGGAAAGCGGGGCGGCTACATAAAAAGGAATGTTATGATAAGCGGCCATAACGGCCAGGGAATAGGTGCCGATTTTATTGGCGGTATCGCCATTACCAGCAATACGGTCGGCACCCACTATAATTAAGTCAATTCTTCCCTGCTTCATCAGNTAACCGGCACAATTATCGGTAATGAGAGTTGCCGGGATCTGTTCATGGATCATTTCAAAAGCTGTCAGTCGGGCCCCCTGGAGCAGGGGTCTGGTTTCATCAACAAAAACATGAACCTCTTTGCCTTCCGCAGCCGCGGCCCTGACAATCCCCAGGGCAGTGCCGTAGCCGCCGGTAGCCAACGCCCCGGCATTGCAGTGGGTTAAGACTGAGGCCCGGCCGGGAACCAGTACTGAGCCGTTTATACCAATTTTCCGGTTATTTTCAAGATCTTCTTTTAATATTTTTTCGGCTTCACTGACCAGTCCGTCGGCAATCTGCTGCGGCGATAACTCATCATTTATGGAGAGCCAGCGGTTAATCCTTTTCAAGGCCCAGAAAAGGTTAACAGCGGTAGGCCGTGATTGCAGAAGTTTTTCCGAAGCTTCCTCCAGGTAAGAACGCATTTGGATTGATTCATCCCTTTTTGCCAAAGCTTCCTGGGCGGCTACCGCCATCCCAAAAGCGGCGGCGATTCCGATTGCTGGAGCGCCCCGCACCGCCATATCACAAATCGCATCGACGACCTCGCGGTAACTGCTGCAGGTCAGGTATTCTATATGGTGGGGTAAAAGTCTTTGATCGAGAATATAGAGACGGTTGTTTTTCCAGTAAAGGGTCGGCAGCTCATCAGGTTCTTTCATTTTTAACTGGTTTGCTCCTTGGGATATTTATTTCCGGCTTCCCTGCAGCGGCAGGAAGTTCCGGTTTTTAATCTGGCTATCGAGGCGGCAATCAACCGTTCCAGTTCCGGTTTATCTTTATCCATGGCAGCAAGAACTTCATCCTGGGTTAGCGGTTCGGAGCTCACTCCGGCAGCGTAATTGGTCGGCAAAGCAATGGTAGCATAACAAAGGCCCGCTTCCCTGGCCAGGGTTGCTTCCGGAATATTGGTCATACCAACAACATCTACACCCCAGCTTTTGAACATCTTGATTTCTGCCGGAGTCTCAAAGCGGGGCCCTTCGGTACAGATGTAACACCCTCCATCAATCATGGTTTGACCTAAATCCCGGCCCGCCCTCAAAATAACAGACCTGATTTCAGGGCAGTATGGTTCCGAAAAATCAGTATGAACCACGAAACCTTCTTCACCTTCATAAAATGTAAGAGGGCGCTGTTTTGTGAAATCAATAAATTGGTCAATAATGACACGGCTTTCCGGGGTTAATTCCCGGCGAAGGGACCCCACTGCGGCTGTGGCAATAACTGCATCTACTTTAAGCTTTTTTAAGGCCGCTATATTGGCCCGGTAATTGATGAGGTGAGGAGGAACGGTATGTCCGCCTCCGTGACGGGCCATAAAAAAAACAGTGCGATCCCGGTATGTTCCCTGTTTTATAGCTACCGGACCAAACCTGGTTTCAACTTTGATTTTTTTATCATCTTCAAGAAAGGACTGTTCGTAAACTCCCGACCCCCCAATTATTGCTATCCTCATAGCTGTCATCACTTTGCCTCCCCTTTTCCAGGACTTTACTGAGAAACGCACTTCTATGTAAAATTGTTCGAGTAACAACGAAAAATTCCTGCCCCAGATCTGTTGACGGGCCTTATAAAATAAGCTATACTATATACTGCTTGTGAGAATGTAATTGTTCAGCCGACGTAGCTCAAT
>SL_3KL_010_SEDDRAFT_10001185_pt1 | contig 23361 bp, 25 predicted proteins | sample SodLakKL_010_SED_2_FD_10381 | JGI IMG/M metagenome (IMG submission 10381) | reverse complement strand
TCGGTTCCCGGAGGTGGAACGGATTTCTCTTTATGCAGCACCGAAGGATCTGCTTCGAAAAAGCTCAGAGGATCTGAAGGCAATTCGGGAAGCAGGAATTGATATGGTCTATCTGGGAGTTGAATCGGGAAGCGATAATGTTTTAAGGAAGATCAATAAAGGGTGCAGCTCTGAAGAAATGATTGAAGCCGGCCGTAAAGCCATGGAGGCGGGAATGACCTTGTCCGTCACTTTGATTTCCGGGATTGGCGGCAAAAAGCTTTCTTTGGAACATGCTGTGGAGTCTGCCAGGGTCGTCAGCAAAATAAAGCCTCATTATTTAGGACTATTAACTCTATTAGTTCAGGAGGGAACCCCTTTATTTAATGAAATTCAAAATGGTGAGTTTGCTTTGCTCTCTCCCGTGGAAGCACTGAAAGAGACCAAAATTCTGATCCGCAAACTGGAGCTGGATGAAACGATCTTCCGGGGGAACCATCCATCAAATTATGTAGCTCTCAGTGGAACACTTCCCTTTGATAAAGATAAGCTTCTGAAAGAAATCGATCATGCACTTGAGAATGAAGAAACCCATCTCAGAGGTGACCAGTGGAGACGATTATAGCCGGTTATAAGCCGGAGTTATGGTTTATAAGATTTTAGCATACTCAAGAAAAGAGAAGGTTTCCTTATGGAAAATATGTTATAATTTTATCAAAACGAAGAGGAGGAAAATTCATGTTTGGACGATTAGGACCATTGGAACTGATCATTATTTTAATCGTTGCTTTAATCATTTTAGGACCATCTAAACTTCCGGAAGTTGGGAGGAGTCTAGGGAAAGGGATTAAGGCCTTTAAAAAGGAAACCAGTAATCTGATGGACGATGATGAAGATGAGAAGAAAAAGGAACTGCCAAAAAAAGAAGAGGAAAAGGATAAGGATGAATAAGGTCATCCTGACTCCGCCTTTTCTCTGGAGGGTGTTTCGATGAATGAAGAAGGATTAACTTTAGTTGACCACCTGTCGGAATTAAGAAGAAGAATTCTTGTTATTTTTTTCTCATTGTTTGTTACATCTGCAGGAGCCTTCTACTTTATTGATAAAATACAAGGGTGGGTTCTTCGGACGGGAGCAGGTGTGGATTTTGTCTATTTAAGTCCACCGGAGCTGTTAATGGCTCACATTCGTTTAGCGATTACAATGGGCTTTTTTGTTACATTTCCTTTGATTCTGTTTCAGGTTTGGGCTTTTATCATCCCGGGGATCGGAAAAAAGCAGAAGTGGTTTTTGTTCTTTGCGATTTTTTTCGGGACATTCTTTTTTTTCGGTGGAATGATCTTCGCATACTTTCTTATCATTCCCTTAAGTGTGGATTTTTTCGTAGGAATGGCCAGTGAAAGTGTCCGCCCCCTCTTTTCTTTCACCAGCTATGTCGGTTTCGTTTCTTCGATCCTCCTCGCGTTCGGCGTCGCATTTGAACTGCCGATGCTGGTCTTACTGCTGACGAAGTTTAATCTTGTGAAGCCGAAACTTTTAAGAAAGTTCCGTAAATATGTGTTACTGGGTGTAGTTGTTCTTTCGGCGGTTCTTACCCCTCCGGATATTATCTCCCAGCTATTACTGGCTGGTCCGATGATGTTACTGTTTGAATTAAGTATTTGGGTATCTGCAGTGATCTATCGCAAGAAGTTGAAGGAAAAGGATTAAAGGCAACGAATTTCCAAAGAAGGAAATCGTTGCTTTCTTTGAAATGAGAGGTGATGGGATGAGCACATCGAGAATTGAGGAGTTAAAGAAAAGACGGGAAATGGAAAGGGATAAACACAGGGTCGATGTTAGAAGACCGAACACACAAATTAAATACGCCCTGATACTATTGGGGATCCTATTGTTCTTGGGAGTTTTATTTGCACGGAGAGATGAACTGTATCTCTGGATATGGCCAATCGGTATTTTGTTGGGCTTCAGTATGGAGCGATCACGATTTTGCTTTGCTGCAAGCTTAAGGAATCCTTTCACTCTTGGGACGACAGGGTTGCTGAAAGCCGTGATTGTGAGTTTAATGATTTCGTCAGTAGGATTTTTTGTCCTGCAGCAACTAAGTATCGGAGGTGAAACCTATCTTGTAGAGGAATTGCCCGGGATGATTCGTCCCTTCGGCATTCATACTGTGATCGGCGGCTTAATGTTTGGATTAGGAATGGTGGTTGCAGGGGGGTGTGCCAGTGGAACCTTAATGAGAGTCGGGGAAGGTTTCACCTTGCAGATTTTTGTTCTTGGAGGTTTTATTATGGGGGCGGTAGTTGCCGGTCTATGGCATGAGGACTTTTGGAGAAATCTTTTGTTTCACGGCGGATGGACTGTTTATCTTCCGGACTTTGTAGGCTTCTATCCTGCGTTGTTTCTTCAGTTGTCGATTCTCGGAATTTTATATATTCTTGTAAATCAAATAAAATTGAAAGTTTAATGACGGGAAAGGGTGAGTGTGATGAAGGAAATCTATCTGGACTGCATGTATGAGGTGTGTCCCATTCCTTTAATTAAAGCATCTAAGGAATTGAAAAAAATGGAAATCGGGGATCTTCTGATTATGAAAACCGATCATAACTGTTCCATTACAAATGTTATTGAGTGGGTGGAAAAACAGAAATTAAAGATGGATTATGTGGAAATTGATGAGGGAGAATGGGAGATTTACATTGAAAAAACCTAAAGGCGGTGATGAAGATGAGGGTTTATCAAAAGGTCTTCAAAAACCCCTGGTCCTATATGATTGGAGGGGGAATTCTTGCCCTTCTTAATATTCTCCTTCTGGCAGCTACGGGTACGCCATGGAGAGTCACCGGCGGATTTTTCTATTGGGGAATTTGGCTGTTTGAAACCTTCGGGGTGATGGTGAACACCGACATAAGTGGTGTGTATGATGGACTGGGACCATCGGAAACTTTACTTTTTAATACAGTTAGTATTTTAAACCTGAGCGTTATTCTGGGTGCGATGCTTTCAGCTCTCTCCAGCAACGAGTTTAAGCGAAGAAAAATAAAAAACAAAAAGCAGTTGATTGTGGGAATAAGTGGTGGTTTTTTAATGGGATACGGGGCTAGAATCAGTTTCGGATGCAATGTGGGCTCGGTTTTTAGCGGAATCCCCTCTTTTTCACTCCACGGATGGATCTTTTGGATATTCCTGACGATCGGAGCGTATATCGGTGCTAAAATTTTAATGAAATATTTACTGTAAATAAACAAGACCGGGAGATCCCGGTCTTGTTTTATTTAGCAGAACCCTCGTTTCGAGGATTTAAGGAATTTTTTGAACTGGCTTTCATAGGGTGAGAGGGTTTGACCTTTGCGGAAGGCGATGGCATAAGTACTGGAAATATTTAAATCTTTTACTTTGACTTCTTTTAAGGATTTGTCATAGAGCTCCCTTTTAATGGTCAGTTCGGGGATAAAGGCCAGTCCCTTTCCTGCCATTACTGAACTTTTAATTCCTTCCATGGAGTTCATTTCATACATAATATTCAAATCACCCAATTCAAGTTCTAAAGAAACGAGAGCTTTTTCAACTGCTTTTCTTGTGCCGGAACCTTTTTCCCGAATGATAATAGGAAGTTTTCGAAACTCCTCCCTGGAGATCTCTTTCTCAATCATTGGAAGGGAGGAAACCAGCATTAGGGGGTTTTCTGCAATCGGCTCAATGTTGATGCCCTCGACTTCCTCTATCTCCTGGACAATTCCCAGATTAATCGACTTTTCCGAAAGATTCTTGATCACTTCCTCCGTATTGTAGATGTTGAAATTGATGTTGATTTCGGGATGTTCGTGCTTAAAGACATAGATACTGCAAGGAAGAGCGTATTCTCCAATTGATTTGCATGATCCCAGAAACATTTCTTTTTTCGCAGTTTTAAAGTTATTTAAATCTCTCTGGATATTATCCTGGATCGAGAGAATAGTATCTGCATAATCGAACAGGATTTTTCCGGCCTCTGTAAGTTCAACACCTTTATTACTTCGGGTAAGGAGATTGGAATCCAGTTCCTTTTCCAAAGCCTGGAGTTGCATGCTGAGTCCCGGTTGAGTCAAGTGAAGCTGCTTTGCTGCCTTGGAAATACTGTTAAGATTTACTGTGACATAAAATGATTTTAAATATTGTAAATTCATGGGATCACCCTTTCTGAATTAATTCGGATTGTATGGTATCACGTCTGAATTATACCCTCTTCCAGTCAGCAATAATCACTAATCATGCAGCCTGAAACTGCAGGAGGTATCTGTGCAGGAAGATAAGCGATCATTATGGTCTATAATAAACCCTTATTTTATCTTTTGGATTGTATTGGATATAATAATATTAACAAATAATTAACAAGTTGGCTATAGTAAGAAATTCATCTGATCGAATACAAACGTTAGCCTCAAGATAAAAAGGAGGATCACAATGAATAGCGAAAAGAAAAACATGACCCGTAAAGATTTTTTAAAGGGAATGGGAACCACATTGGCAGGAGTTACACTTCTTGGAGGTATGGGAGGTGTTCTAACAGGATGCAGCGAGCAGGAAATTGCAGAAGCGAAAGAGCAAATGGCAATGGATCCGGAACAGGTCCAATACCCCGTTGCGTACACAAGAATTGACCCGGATAAAGCAGCAGAAAGAGCGTATAAATTCTATAAAGAAAAAGGTGGATGAGGTGTCGGTACAGCCGAAGGTCTTTTCGGTTACTTAGCGGAAGAAGTAGGTTACCCCTATAATCAAATTCCAACGATGATGTATCGTTCCTTTGCAGGAGGATTTGCTTTAGAGGCGTCTTTGTGTGGAACCCTTGCAGTTGCAGCAGGGTTTATTGGCTTAGTTGCAGGCGATAAACAGAATCCATTGGTGAAAGAATTATTTGACTGGTACAAACAGGCGGAACTGCCGGTGTATAATCCTGATTTCCCGGATCACGCAGTTACTGTTGCTGACTCTACTCTCTGTTACGATTCAGTGGTTAAATACATCAACAAGGAAGGCGTTGCCTTTGGATCTCCTGAACGATCCAGCCGTTGTGCAGGGGTTGCTGCTGAAGTTGTCCGCCAAACGGCAAAAATATTAAATCGGGAACTTGCTTAAGAGATACAGAACGGGGATTTAATCTAAAAGCTTTAAAAGCAAATGAATTCTATGCCATGATAGCGAAAATCTTTTCGATATCATGGCATTTTTTTGGTTTTCTATGTTAAAATATAGTAACGATAAGGAATTCATTACTGTAAGGAGTTGCTTGCATTGAAAAAACTGGAGGGCACGGAAGTCATTGAAATTATACATTACAGCCGTGGGGATCGACAGGTAAAAGAGGATCAGGTGATTGTAGAGTTCCCGGTTACCATCTATTTAAACGGAGAAGAGTTTATAACTTTACTTTGCTCGCCCAAAAATCTTGATTACCTGGCTGTAGGATTTTTAATCTCTGAAGGATTTATTCAGAAAAAAGAAGATTTAAAGTCCTTGGACTATGATGAAGAGAAGGGTCAAATGCATGTGGAGCTAAAGCAAATGTCTGCATTAAAGCAGAAGCTATACGGGAAAAGAACGGTTACCACGGGTTGTGGGAAAGGGACGATTTTCTACCATGTTCTGGACTCTATGGGAACAAAGAAAATTGAAGTGGAGAGTAAGTTTTCTCCAAAGGGAATCCTTCAGCGTTCAAAGGAACTGAATCAATTATCGGGCTTGTTTAAGGAAACGGGAGGAGTCCACTTTTGCGGTCTTTGTACGGAAGAAGCAGTTGTAATCTTCCACGAAGACATCGGTCGGCACAATGCTGTCGATAAAATTGTCGGTGAGGCATTTATGAATGATGTTTCTCTTGAGGACAAGATGCTGATCACCAGCGGAAGAATCACTTCGGAGATGTTAATTAAAGCAGGTAAAATCAACATACCCGTCGTTATTTCCCGTTCTGCTCCTACAAAACTTTCAGTGGAGCTGGCAAAGGATCTGAATATTACCCTGATTGGATTTGCCCGGGGAGAACGACTGAATATTTATCACGGAGAAGAGCGTATTACGCTCTAAGGATGGAGTGAAAACCATGAAAGACGGATATAATCGAAAGATCAATTATTTAAGAATTTCCATTACCGACTTATGCAACCTTCGATGCAGATATTGTATGCCTGAGGAAGGCGTGGAAAAGCTTACCCATAAGGAAGTGCTATCCATCGAAGAAATTCTCGAGGTGGCGGGGGAAAGTGTGAAACTCGGGATTACAAAAGTACGAATTACCGGTGGAGAGCCCTTGGTAAGAAAGGGAATTCTCTCACTGATCAAAGGATTGGCCGATATTCCTGAAATTCAGGATATTGCAATGACAACCAACGGAATTCTTTTGAAAAAATATGGAAAAGCTTTAAAAGAAGCAGGATTGAATCGGGTGAATATCAGCATTGATTCCCTTGACCCCGGGAGGTACAGGAAAATTACAAGGGGTGGGGAGATCTCTCAAGTGCTTGAAGGAATCGAAGAGGCAATGAAGGTTGGATTGAAGCCAATTAAGTTAAATACTGTGATTATTGGCGATGAAAATGAAGAGGACATTCAGCCCTTGGTAGACCTGACGCGAAAATGGGAGATTGACGTGCGTTTTATTGAGCTTATGCCGATCGGAGAGGCCAGTAACTGGTCGAAGGAGCATTTTCTCTCCAACGAAGAAATTTATCAGAGGATCGAGGGATTGATACCCGTAAAAAGAGAAAGTGGAAGTCCTGCAACTTATTACCGCTTCTTAGACGGTAAGGGAAGGGTCGGGTTTATTAATCCTGTTTCCAATCATTTTTGTGGAGACTGCAATCGATTGAGATTGACCTTTGACGGGAAATTAAAGCCTTGCCTTCACAGTTCTCAGGAAATTGACTTAATTCCTGCCTTGCGGCAGGGACAGGGTTCACTTGAAGAGTTGCTTGAATTTGCAACACTGCAAAAGCCGGAAAAACATTGTATGGACAGTGATGAATATGAAATATTAGTGAGAAATATGTCTGAGATTGGAGGCTGATTCTTGCGAGTTTGGAAGTTAAGAGAGAAAAGGGAGGACAGATGGTATCGGGTAGATCCCCTTGTCTTGAAGAAAAGGCAGGACTATACAGCGATTCCAAAGTCCGTTTATCATCAGTTGAAAAATAAAAATCATAAGGATCAGGGTTTTTGCCATCGGAAATTTAAGGCAAACATCATATTTGATTCCCTGGAAGCCTATAAAAGCAAAATTAAAGTGGGGGATTACCTTGTTTCTTCCAAAGGACTTTTAAAAGTAAAAAAACGGGGGAAAGGCTGTTATCCGGAATGTCCTATTTTTGATGGAAGACCATGCGATTTTATCTTTGATGTTTATTTTATGGAAGCAATCACAGAAGGTCATCTGTCTGCAAAAGATGAGTTGTTTTTTGTGTAAATGATGCTTAGTTATCGTTAAAAGCGATGAAAGATTAAAAAATGGAGAGGATATAATGATGAGAGAAAACCAGCGGATTAAAGAACTGCTACGATGCCATATTCCGAATGAGCGTCTGCTTGAAAATGAACCAATGAGTAATCATACATCTTTTAAAATAGGGGGGCCTGTGGATTTTCTGGTATTACCCGAAACCACAGAGGAGATCCAGAGCACTGTAAAAATGCTTAAGAGAGAAGAGATCCCCTTTATGATTATCGGGAATGCCAGCAATCTTATTGTCAGAGACAAGGGAATCAGGGGAGTTGTTATTAAGCTTGGTGAAAGCTATAACCGGTGCAGAATTACCGGAGAGGAGGTATGGGCTCAAAGCGGAATTCTTTTATCCCGCTTGGCAAAAAAAGTCGCCCAGGCCTCATTAAAAGGAATGGAGTTTGCAAGTGGAATTCCCGGAAGTCTAGGGGGCGCTGTCTATATGAATGCAGGGGCATACGGAGGAGAGATGAAGGACATAGTCACCTCTGTGACTGCTTTAAATCAGAATGCAGACTTGATTGAACTGCCGCTTGAAAAGCTGGAGATGGGATACCGCAGCAGCATATTACAAAAGCTCGACTATGCTGTTCTGGAAGTGGCAATCAAGCTGGAAAAAGGAGATCAGGAGCAGATTTTCGCCAGAATCAAGGAGTTGGATCTCCAACGAACAACAAAACAGCCTATACAATATCCCAGTGCCGGAAGCGTCTTTAAACGTCCTGAAGGATATTATGCAGGCAAATTGATTCAGGATTGCAACCTGAAGGGTTATACTGTGGGCGGAGCCCAAGTCTCCACTCTGCATTGCGGTTTTATCGTTAACCGGGGCAATGCAACTGCCAAGGATGTTCTTGACTTGATATCAAAAATTCAGCATACCGTAAAAAAAGAATTCGATGTGGATCTGGAGCGGGAAGTTCGAGTGATCGGAGAAGAATAATCGTTATTGGAGGGTGATCGCGTGGAATTCACCATAATTACAGGAATGTCTGGAGCGGGAAAGAGTCAGGTCGTGAAATACATGGAGGATTTAGGGTATTATTGTGTTGACAATATGCCTCCGATGCTACTCCCGAAATTTGCCGAGTTATGTGATCGGTCCACGGGAAAGCTGGAAAAAATCGCCGTGGTATTGGATATCCGTGGAGGGGAATTTTTTGATGCTTTGATGCAAAATCTTCAAGAAATTGAAACTCTCGGGTATCATTATGAAATACTGTTTCTCGATGCAAGTGATCAGGAGTTAATCAGGCGATTCAAAGAGACCAGGAGAATGCATCCTTTGGCGAAAAATGAATCATCAGAAGGGATCATTCAATCATTGGAATCCGGAATCAAGGAAGAACGGGAAAAATTAAGAAACCTCCGGCAAATGGCGAAAAACATCATCGACACCACAGGCTTAAGCGTCAAAGCTTTGAAAGAAGAAGTAAGGGAGATTTTTATTCAAGGAGAACAAGGCAGGAATCTCACAATTTCCATCACCTCTTTTGGGTTTAAGTACGGAATACCTCTGGATGCGGATCTTGTTTTTGACGTTCGGTTTTTGCCGAACCCTTTTTACGTTCAAGAGTTGAAAGAGCTGACGGGAGATGATCCCCGGGTACAGGAGTATGTGATGCAGAGTGAAACTTCAGAGACTTTCTATCGAAAACTTGTGGATCTGATGGAGTTTCTTATGCCAAACTATGTGGATGAAGGAAAGAATCATTTAGTGGTATCCATTGGCTGTACCGGTGGCAAACATCGATCCGTAACCATCGCCAATCGTCTGTTTTTTGATTTGGAGCAGCATGGCTACCGGATGAGTATTCATCATCGCGATAAAGACCGAAGCAATAAAGGAGTATAAGTTGATTTATTTGGGAAGGAGGGGTCACCATTATAAAGGAACTGCTAAAGGCAAGCTGGAGAATCAAGGAATATCTTTTTCTGGCTTTTCTGGGGCTTGGTATGGTATTTGCAAGCTTTAGTCACTTTTTTATGAGGGTTGATCCACACTTAAGCAGAGATGGAAAAGTCGTTATTTTTGTTGGTGGAGTTGGTATTGTAATTTTTGCGCTTCGGGGGATGCTTTTTTTCTTTCTCCATCATACCAAATTAAAAACCTTCTCGAAAAGTGACTTGCGAAGTCAGATTCTTCACAAGAAGCATCTGCTGAAAGGATCCAAAATTGTGGTTGTGGGAGGAGGTACGGGTCTATCCGTTCTCTTAAGGGGGTTGAAAAAATTCACCTCCAACATTACTGCGATCGTTACAGTTGCTGACGACGGAGGAAGCTCAGGAATTTTACGGGAAGACCTGGGCATGCTGCCGCCGGGAGACATCCGAAACTGTATTCTCGCTTTAGCGGATATGGAACCGACCATGGAGAAGCTCCTGAATTATCGGTTCAGCGAGGGAAATCTTAAAGGACAAAACTTCGGGAACCTTTTTATTGCCTCTATGAATGAAATCACGGGAAACTTTGAAGATGCAATAAAAGAAATGACCAATGTATTAGCAGTAACGGGGAAAGTTTTACCGGTCTCATTGGAAAACATCACACTCTATGCAAAGCTGGAAAACGGAAAGGTGATCAAAGGGGAATCGGATATTCCTCTGAAATCTAAGGAAATGAACAGTCGAATTGATCGGGTCTTTATTAAGCCGAAATATTCCAAGCCCCTTGAAGAAGCACTGAAAGCCATTGATGATGCTGATATTGTGGTTTTAGGTCCGGGGAGTCTCTACACCAGTGTAATTCCAAATCTTTTGATTGAACGTTTGAGAAAACAGATTTCCGAGTGTGAAGCATCGAAGGTGTATATCACCAATATCATGACACAGCCGGGGGAAACCGACGGGTATACGGTGATGGATCATGTAAACGCATTGATGAAACACAATGGGAACTTGCACCTGGACTGTGTGATTGCTAACAATGGCGGAATTCCCGACGATGTGAGGGAAAAGTATTTACAGCAGGAATCTGAACTGGTTATTGCAAGCGAGAAAGATCGAAGCAGGCTGAGGGAAATGGATATTCACTTTATTGAAGAGAATTTGGTGGATATAAGAAAAGATTATATCCGACATGATAATATCGCTCTTTCAAAAATCATTCTTTCCTGTAAAAAGCATTTTCGGCGGAGGTTTGCAAAAAGATTAAAAAAATGGTAGAATACTTACAAAATAGTAATAAAATCAACTGAATTCCGGCTGATTTTACATAAATATTGAGGAGGCGCTGATCATGATTGAAAGAAAACCTGAACCTTACAAAATTAAAATGGTGGAAACCATTAAACTGATTTCCGGTGAAGAACGGGAAAAAGCTATTGAGGCCGCTGGTTATAATCAATTTGCATTAAAGTCAAATGATGTGTTCATTGATTTGCTTACCGATAGTGGTACCGGTGCTATGAGTGATAACCAATGGGCAGGCATGATGCTGGGAGATGAGTCCTACGCAGGCAGTCGAAACTATTATAATCTGGAAAGTGCCGTTCAGGACATTATCGGATATAAGTACGTGATCCCAACCCATCAGGGAAGAGGGGCTGAAAACGTTTTGTTTCCACTTCTTATTAAAAATAAAGGGGATTACGTATTAAACAATATGCACTTTGATACTACGAAAGCCCATGTAGAGCTAAAGGGTGGACGTGCCATCAACCTGGTGATTGAAGATGCCTATAATACTGAAAAAGAACATCCCTTTAAAGGGAATTTCGACCTGGAAAAAACGGAGGCGTTCATTCAGGAAAAAGGTGTTCAAAACTGCTCTTTTATTATTGTGACTGTAACCTGTAACAGTGCCGGTGGTCAGCCCATCTCGATGGAAAACATCCGGGGAGTCCGGGAAATTGCCAATAAGCACGGATTAAAGGTGATCTTTGACGCCGCACGATTTGCTGAAAATGCCTACTTCATTAAGCAACGGGAAGACGGCTATCAAAACAAGGGAATCATAGAAATTATCCGGGAAATGTTCAGCTACGGAGACGGATTGACCATGAGTGCAAAGAAGGATGCAATTGTAAATATGGGCGGAATGATCGCCATTAAGGAAGACGAGGAACTGTTTACTTTAGCCCGATCAATGGTGGTCCCGATTGAAGGTTTTCCTACCTACGGAGGTCTTTCCGGAAGAGACATGGAAGCATTAGCCCGCGGTCTTTATGAAGGATCCGATGAAGCTTATCTGGAAAGCCGAATTAATCAGGTGGCTTATCTTGGACAGCGACTGATTGATGCGGGAATCCCAATCCAGCGGCCTACCGGTGGTCATGCGGTTTTTGTTGATTGCAAGAAATTCTGTCCTCATATACCCTATTATCAATTCCCNGCTCAGTCAGTGACAGTAGAGCTTTATAAGGAGGCAGGAGTAAGGGGTGTTGAGATCGGTTCATTTCTATTGGGGAGAGACCCGGAAACGGGAGAGAATATTGAATCTCCTTTAGAGCTTTTGCGACTGACAATCCCAAGAAGAGTCTATACCTATAATCATATGGATTTTATTGCTGATGCTCTGATAAAAATCTGGGACCGACGTCATGAGCTGAAAGGATATGAGTTTACCTACGAACCTCAAGTACTGCGTCACTTCACTGCAAAACTTAAACCCGTTGAATAAATAACAAAGGCCTCCTAAGCAGGGGGCCTTATTTTCATCCCTTCTCCTCTTATGCTATAATGATTTTAGAAAACAGGAAAACCCAAAACAAAGGGAGTGTCGTATCGTGAGTCAAGAAATCAGTGCGGGTGGGGTAGTGGTTTTCGGAAATGCCGTCCTGCTATTAAGAAAATATAACGGAGATTATGTTCTGCCCAAGGGCAAACGGGAAAAGGGAGAGTCTCTTCAGGATACCGCAGAAAGGGAAGTTTTGGAAGAAGCAAAGGTAAAGGCTCGAGTTCTTGAATATATTGATAAAATACAGTATCAGTTCCACCATCCCAGGATGAAGGATGAACGGGTCCACAAAACCGTCCATTGGTACTTGATGGAGTCGAAGTCCATTGAATGTTCTCCTCAGAGGGAGGAAGGATTTGTGGAGGCGATCTTTGTCCATTGGGACAAGGTGGCCGCTCTTGCCCGATATGAGGATGAAAAACGGATTATTGAAAAAGCATTACAGCGATATGAAAATCGAAAAAACAGACCTGAAGGAAGGCTAAGGATGTGAGTTGAATGTCATTTTCACAAAAAGCAAAAAATGAAATGGCACGGATTGAAATAGAAAAATCCTGTTGTAAAAGAGCACTGCTTGCCGCATTTATTGCAATTAACGGAGAGACCCTCTATGCAGGGAAGAATAAGCTGAATCTCAAGCTGACTTTTGAAAATCCCGGAGTTGCAAGAGTTGTGTTTAAGCTGATCAAAGAGGTGTTTCAGATTCACCCGGAGATTAAGGTTCGAAAAAACAGTAACTTTAAAAAAAGCAGTAATTATCAAATGGTGATGACCCACGGAATGGGAAGTCGAAGACTGGTGGATGAATTAGGACTGTTGGATCAGGAGCAGGGACTCGATTTGTTTCGCCGATTTCCCAGGGAACATATCCTTGAAAAAAGATGCTGTAAACGAGCGTACCTGAGGGGGGCATTTCTTTCCGGGGGATCCGTGACCGCACCTGAAAAAACCTATCACTTGGAGTTTGTCACAGACGGGTTTGACATCGCAGTGAAAATCCAGGAACTGATCAACAGTTTCGGTTTAAATGCGAAAATTGTCCCGCGGAAACGGTATCATATTGTCTACTTGAAAGAAGGAGATCAGATTGTTGATCTGCTCAATATTATGGGAGCCCATAGTGCACTGATGGATCTTGAGAATACAAGAATTCTCAAAGAGATGCGGAATAATATCAACCGCATTGTCAACTGCGAGACAGCGAATTTATCGAAAACCGTCAATGCATCGGTAAAGCAGCTGGAGGCGATTGATAAAATCAGAAGAACCATGGGATTGCAGGAACTTCCGGAACATCTGCAGCAGCTGGCGGAACTGCGAATTAAGCATGAAGATGCAAGCTTCAAGGAGCTGGGAGAAATGATGGACCCTCCCGTTGGAAAATCCGGTGTGAATCATCGATTTCGAAAACTGGAGAAAATTGCGAACAGTATAGGATAATCAGTCAATCAAATAAAAAAATCTGGGTTTTCTCAGATTTTTTATTTTTATCAAAAAAAGAGTTTTTGTTGACGTAAATTCGACGGCAAAAAGATATGATAGCTTTACTACAATAAAGAAGGGAAGGATAGTTATGTTAAATGATATTCAAATTGCACAACAGGCACAAATGAAAAACATTGCTGAAATAGCAAAAGAAGCGGGAATCAACGCTGAGGAGCTGGAGATGTACGGGAATTACAAGGCGAAGGTTTCATTGGATCTTTTTGACCGGATGGAAAATCAAGAAGACGGGAAGCTGATTTTGGTAACAGCGATTAATCCTACTCCTGCAGGGGAAGGGAAGTCGACGACAACGGTTGGTTTAGGTCAGGCTTTAAACCGGATTGGAAAGAAAACCGTCATCGCATTAAGAGAACCCTCTTTAGGACCGGTCTTCGGGGTTAAAGGAGGAGCTGCCGGTGGCGGATATGCTCAGGTTGTGCCAATGGAAGACATCAACCTTCACTTTACGGGAGATATGCACGCGATCACCACTGCAAACAATCTTCTTTCTGCGGCAATCGACAATCATATCCATCAGGGAAATGATTTGGACATCGATAGCCGTCAAATTGTCTGGAAACGTGTAATGGATATGAATGATCGGGCTCTGAGGGATGTTGTTGTGGGCCTTGGACAAAAAGGAAATGGATTTGTCAGGGAAGATCATTTTATGATCAGTGTAGCCTCAGAAATCATGGCGGCACTTTGCCTTTCCAACAGCTTAGCGGATCTTAAGGAGCGATTGGGGAGAGTGATTGTTGCCTACACAAGAAAAAATCAGCCGGTACTGGCAAAAGAACTGAAGGTGCAGGGAGCAATGGCGCTTCTTTTGAAGGATGCAATGAAGCCGAATCTTGTGCAGACTTTGGAAAACACACCGGCATTTATTCATGGCGGTCCCTTCGCTAACATTGCCCATGGCTGCAACAGTATTATGGCAACGAAAATGGCTCTGAAACTTGGAGACTATGCTGTAACAGAGGCGGGCTTCGGAGCGGATCTGGGGGCGGAAAAGTTCCTGGACATTAAATGCCGTTATGGTGGATTAAAGCCAAATGCTGTAGTGATTGTAGGAACGATCAGAGCGCTGAAGATGCATGGCGGTGTCGGCAAAAAAGACTTGAATGAAGAAAACCTGGAAGCCTTGAAGGCAGGATTTGTCAATCTGAAAAAACAGGTGGAAAACATCGGTAAATTCGGATTGCCTGCATTGGTTGCCATCAACCGATTCCCCAACGATACAGTAAAGGAAATCGAAGTACTTCGTGGCCTGTGCGAGGAGATCGGGGTAGAAGTTGCATTGAATGAGGTATTTACAAAAGGTGGAGAAGGTGGACTGGAAATGGCTGAAACCCTTGTTAAAATGGTGGAAAAGGGAGAAGCAAACTATAAGCCCCTCTATGAAGTTGAAAAATCAATTCCTGAAAAAATTGATATTATCGTGAAGGAGATCTATGGTGGAAAAGGCGTTGTTTTCAGCAATAAAGCGAAAAAACAAATTCAAAAGCTGGAAGAAATGAACCTGGATAAACTTCCAATTTGCATGGCAAAAACCCAGTATTCTTTAAGTGATGATCCGACACTGCTCGGTGCACCCAAAGACTTTGAGATTACCGTTAAAGAAGTAAACGTCTCTGCAGGAGCCGGTTTTATCGTATGCCTCACCGGTGATGTTATGACCATGCCGGGACTGCCAAAAGTACCTTCTGCAGAAAAAATGGACATATTAGAGGATGGAACCATTATCGGTTTATTCTAAAGGAGGATTCTTTCAATGGTAAGTAATCAAACAGTTGAAAAGGCAATGACGATCAAGCTTGATCGTCATTTGCCCGACTATCCTGAGTTTCAGGAAGGGATACGGCGAGCCTCGAATCGTGGGTTTAAATTAACCTCTGATCAGACCGAGATTGCCTTGAAAAATGCTCTGCGTTACATTCCTGAAGAGCATCATGAAGTCATGGCGGAAGAATTTTTGGACGAACTGGTGACAAAGGGACGAATTTATGGATATCGCTACCGGCCAAAGGGAAAACTTAGAGGAAAACCCATCTATGAGTATAAGGGGAACTGTCTCGAAGGAAAGGCAATGCAGGTAATGATTGATAATAACCTGGATTTTGATGTTGCCCTTTATCCTTATGAGCTGGTGACTTATGGAGAAACCGGACGGGTTTGCCAAAACTGGATGCAGTACCGATTAATTATGAAATATCTTGAGGAAATTACAACAGATCAGACATTGGTTGTTGAATCCGGTCATCCCCTGGGTTTGTTTAAATCTCATCCCCGAGCACCCCGGGTTATTATTACCAATTCTTTGATGATCGGAATGTTTGACAATCTTAAAGATCAGGATATTGCAGAACAAATGGGAGTCGCTAATTACGGTCAGATGACTGCAGGTGGATGGATGTATATCGGTCCTCAGGGAATCGTTCACGGTACATTCAATACCATTGTAAATGCAGGAAGAAAGAAGCTTGGAATCAGCGATGACGAGGATCTGAGAGGACACCTTTTTGTCTCTTCGGGGCTTGGAGGAATGAGTGGGGCACAACCGAAGGCCATCGAAATTGCCAATGGTGTCGGAATCGTTGCCGAAGTGGATTATTCAAGAATTAAAACCCGATATGATCAGGGATGGGTCAGCATGATATCCGACGATTTGGAGGAAGTCTTCAAAACAGCGAAGGAGTGTATGGAAAAGAGAAAGCCCATTTCCATTGCCTATTATGGAAATATCGTTGATCTTCTTGAGTATGCAGTTGATAAGAACGAGAAGATTGAGCTTCTGTCAGACCAGACATCCTGTCATGCAGTTTATGATGGAGGGTACTGTCCTCAAGGAGTATCTTTTGAGGAACGGACGGATTTATTACAAACGGATCGGGAGAAATTCAAGGATTTAGTGGATGAAACCCTTGCAAAGCATTTTCAACTAATTAAAACACTGACGGAACGGGGAACCTACTTTTTCGACTATGGAAACTCCTTTATGAAGGCCGTATATGATGCAGGAGTAAAAGAGATTTCCAAGAACAAAATCGATGATAAAGACGGCTTTATCTTCCCGTCTTATGTGGAAGACATCATGGGTCCCGAATTATTCGATTATGGATACGGTCCATTCCGCTGGGTTTGTTTAAGCGGAGATCCCGAAGATTTAAGAAAAACCGACAAGGCGGCGATGGACTGCATTGATCCGGATCGANGGGGACAGGACCGTGACAATTATGTATGGATTCGGGATGCGGAAAAGAACAACCTGGTTGTTGGAACCCAGGCGAGAATTCTTTATCAGGATGCCATGGGAAGAACCAACATTGCTTTAAAATTCAATGAGATGGTACGGAAAGGCGAGGTGGGCCCTATTATGCTGGGTCGTGATCATCACGATGTCAGCGGGACCGACTCCCCCTTTAGAGAAACTGCGAATATCAAAGACGGCAGTAACGTCATGGCAGACATGGCCACCCAGTGTTTTGCAGGGAATGCCGCAAGAGGAATGAGTCTTGTTGCCCTGCATAACGGTGGCGGTGTCGGAATCGGGAAGTCCATTAACGGTGGATTCGGTATGGTTCTTGACGGGAGCCGTCGGGTCGATGATATTTTGAGCACTGCCATGCCTTGGGATGTCATGGGGGGCGTGGCAAGACGGGCTTGGGCGAGGAATGAAAACTCCATCTCCACCAGCGTTGAATACAATCAGAATAATCATGGAACCGATCATATTACAATTCCATTTATTCCAAGGGAAGGACTTGTTGAGGACCTGGTGAAGAAAAGCTTTAAGAAGAAATAAGACAAATAAGGGAGGAATCATTTATGAAGAAGATCGTACAATGTGTACCGAACTTCAGTGAGGGAAGAGACCCGAAAAAGGTGGATCGCATTGTGGAAGCTTTCAGAGGAAAAGAGGGAGTGAAGTTGCTGGACTACAGCTCAGATACTGACCATAATCGTTCGGTTGTAACCCTGGTTGGTGAACCGGATCCTTTGAAAGAAGCAGTCGTGGAAGCGATAGGAATTGCATTGGAAGAAATTGATATGACAAAACACGAGGGTCAGCACCCCAGGATGGGAGCGACAGATGTTGTGCCTTTTATCCCCATAAAAAATGTCACGATGGATGAAGCCATAGAACTGAGTAAGGAAGTAGCGAAAGAAGTCTATGAGAAATACCAGCTTCCTGTTTTCCTCTATGAAAAATCTTCCAGTGCACCTCATCGTGAAAATTTAGCCAAAATACGAAAAGGACAATTCGAAGAAATGGGAGAGAAGGTTAAGCAGGAGGAATGGGAACCGGATTTCGGCGGGAAGAATATTCATTCCACCGGAGGTGTGACTGCCATCGGAGCAAGAATGCCCCTTGTTGCATTTAATGTGAATTTGGATACAAATGATCTTGAGTTTGCCAACCAAATCGCCAAAAATGTTCGACATCTTTCCGGTGGATTTCGTTACTGTAAAGGAATCGGAATCGAGTTAAAGGATCGGGGGATCGTCCAGGTGTCAATGAATATGACTGACTATACGAAAACAGCTCTTTATAGGGTGTTTGAGCTGATTAAAATTGAAGCAAAACGGTATGGAGTCAATGTCATTGGAAGCGAAATTATTGGACTGCTTCCTATGGAAGCCCTGATTGATACTGCGGTTTACTACTTGGGAGTTGAGGATTTTTCAATGGATCAGGTGCTTGAGCAGCGAATGATGGAATAAACAATGATTAAACAAAGGCATAGGCTTCATAGGATGAGGCTTATGCCTTTTCCCTAAGAAAGGAGTGATTTTTTGAAAGGAAATCATCTGGTGATCAAAAATACATCGGAGGTTGTTACCTGTAGCGGTTTTAAAGGGAAAAAGGGAAAAGAGATGTCTGATCTTCATATTATTCCCAGGGGAGCTGTTGTGATTAAGGACGGTATGATTGAAAAGGTCGGTCCGGAAGAGGAAGTTCTAAAGAATCTTCCCTTGGAAGAGTACGAAGTCTTGGACGCGAAAGGAAAATCCCTTCTGCCGGGATTTGTGGACTCCCATACCCATTATATTTGGGGAGGTTATCGGGAAGAAGAATATTCCTGGAGACTGCGTGGCGATGACTATATGGAAATTATGAATCGAGGCGGAGGTATTTTAAGCAGTGTTCGCAAAACAAAGGCAGCGAGAAAAGAGGAGCTCTATAACGACGGAATGAAGCGTTTGGATTCGATGCTTTCCTTCGGGGTGACCACTGTTGAAGGGAAAAGCGGTTACGGACTTGACTTCGATACCGAAATCAAACAACTGGAAGTGATGGCGGACACAGATCGGGATCATCCCATAGATGTTGTTAAAACCTATCTTGGAGCCCACGCAGTGCCGAAGGAGTATAAGGGCAGGGAAGATGAGATGATCACAGAGATTATTGAGAAAGTTCTTCCTGTTGTTGTGGAAAGAGGTCTTGCTGAATTTTGTGATGTTTTCTGCGAGAAAAACGTATTCTCTGTGGAAGATTCCAGAAGACTCTGACAAAAGCCAAAGAGATGGGCATGAAGGTAAAGCTGCATGCGGATGAAATTGTTCCTTTGGGAGGAGCGGAGTTGGCAGCTGAGGTGGGAGCTGTATCAGCGGATCATTTGCTTCAAGCTTCCAATGAAGGAATCGATCAAATGGCTGAGAAGAATGTTGTGGCAACAGTATTACCCGGCACAGCCTTCAGCCTGAAGGAAAAATATGCACGAGCAAGGGAAATGATCGATAGAGGATCAATACTGTCCCTGGCAACCGACTTGAACCCCGGAAGCTGCTTTACTGAATCGATTCCTCTTATTATTGCTTTAGCCACATTGTATATGGATATGACCACCGAAGAAGCGATTACAGCATTGACAATTAATGGTGCTGCAGCGTTGGATCGAGCTGAAACCGTTGGGAGTATCGACGTCGGGAAGCAGGGAGATATGATTCTGCTTGAACACGACTCTTACAAGTTCATTCCTTACCATATTGGTGTAAGTACAGTGGAAAAAGTGATAAAAAAAGGAAAGATCGTTTACGACAAGGAAGATCAACCTTGCGTGATTCGTTAATACAAGCCTCGGAAGCCCTTCGGGGCTTCTTGCTTTTCATGATGCCCTGTGATAAAATGTTTTCTAAATCATCTGAAAACTCGAAACCAGGCTGGATCTGAAAAATCAAAGGAGGAGAGGATTACCGATGACAGAGGGACGGAATGAGAGATTTAATAAGCAATCACTTTTCTACGGTCTGGGTGAAGCCGGGCAAAAAAACCTGGAAAAGGGAAAAGTTTTAATTGTCGGGTGTGGAGGGTTAGGAACTCCCGTCATTAATTTGCTTGTGAGAGCAGGTGTGGGGTTTTTGCGGGTTGTAGATCAGGATATTGTGGAACTGAGCAATCTCCATCGGCAAATCCTATACTTTCCCGAAGATGTGAAAAAAGAGACATTAAAAGTGGATGCTGTAAAAAATTATGTTCATCGGGTTGATCAGGAGATCAGGCTTGAAGCTGTTAATCAACGATGTACAGGTGAGAACATTCTTGAGTTAATGGAGGGCATTGATCTGGTGATTGACTGCACCGATAATTTTCCGACCAGATACATTATCAACGATGGTGCGTTTAAGAAAAAAATTCCATGGATATATGGGGGAGCTGTGGAAAACCACGGAAATATAAAAACATTTTTCACTGATGAGGGACCTTGCCTTCGCTGCATGATGATGCATCCCCTGGAAAAAAATGAAACCCAACGAGCCGATACCCATGGGGTCTTAAATACCATAACCGGTATGATAGCTACCTACCAGGTCAATGAATCCGTTAAATATTTAAGTGGAAATCGGGAAAAAATGTTGAGAAACATGATCCATGTCAATCTTTGGGAGAATGACTATGAGACCTTCCCGCTTCAGAAGAATGAAGAATGTCCATGCTGTGTAAAAGAACACTATGAGTTCTTAAAATAATATAAAGAAAAGGATTGGTGATAAAATGAGTGAGGCGGAAAAAGTGTATCAGGCTTTAGACACGTTGGGAATTGAGTATGAAAAATATGAGCATCCACCGGTAATGACCATAGCCGATATCGAAGATTTGGATTTTACAATCGAACCGATGCATTGTAAAAATCTATTTTTGAGAAACTCCAAAGGAAATCAACACTATCTGGCAATTGTGCACCACGAAAAAAAGGCTAATACCCGGGCCATCGCTCAGAAGATTGGAAGCACACGTTTGAGTTTTGCTTCTGACAAACGCTTGAAGACTCACTTGGGGCTTGAACCGGGAGGAGTATCAGTTTTCGGTTTGATGAATAATGAAGACAATAAAGTGATTGTTCTGGTCGATGAGGATTTGAAAAAAGAGGGAAAAATCACCTTTCATCCTAATGTAAACACTGCCAGCATAACCATCTCATACGAAGATTTTGAGAAATTTTTAAACGATCAGAAGAATCCGGTGAGATATATCAAAATGGAATAAGGGGTCGAGATTACTTCGGCTCTTGTAATGAAATCACCAAAGAATTGTCAGATAATTGACAAACGTCGAAAAACCGACACGAACAAACGATAAATAGGGGGAGTTATGCCATCAAAATGCAGAAAATTTTAAAGAATCAAATTGTTTAATTCTTAACAATTAGTTCGGAGGGCTAAACAAAGGGAAAGGGAGAAAAAATTAACTGAAAATAGAGAAAAATTCAAACTTGGCATTAACTTTGCTTTATAATAGGGCAGATCCACTAATGTCTTTGATAGGCAGGTGAGAAGATTGGAAATCCATACCAATAATCCTAAAGTAAAAAATAAAAAATGCAAAGTAATTTATTATAAGAAGAGTTGTATAGAATTTTGCAAGATCATCAGGGATCAGGTTCATTTAGGAGCAAAGCTTTTAAGTGACCCAATGCCGGCAAGCAGGCGAATGATTGAAAGCCCCTATCGGTCGGTGGTTCTTATAAAGCGGTCGGAAGCGGATCTTTCCGTTGATCTTCCCTCGTTAGAGACCATTGAAAAAGCCCTGCTGCATTATGAACGAATGACGGGTATGAAAGCTCCGATTGATCAAGCTGTGGAGGATGACTTTCAATATGTGGATGAACAATTGCTGCAAAGTACCTTGAAAGAACTAGGAATCTCATAGGAGGTGTCTGTGCATGAAACTGGAAGTGGGAAAGGTTTTTGTGAAGGATGTGATTCTCTGTGGCGAAAATTCCTTTGAAAAGGGGATTCTTAAGGTAAACATCCAAGGGTTAACGGAGCATTTACTGGAGGATCACAGAATCGGCAAGGTAAAGGTGGATCTGGCGAAGCCGGGAGAATCGGTTCGAATCATTCCCGTCAAAGATGTGATTGAGCCACGGGTGAAGGTATCCGGTGAGGCGAAAGAGTTTCCCGGAGTGACAAGTACCATGGCCACTGCAGGGAAAGGACGCTCCCATGTCTTGAAAAATGCAGCGGTTGTAACAACGGGAAGCATTGTGGGGTTCCAGGAGGGCGTTCTGGACATGAGTGGGCCGGGAGCTGCATACAGTCCCTTTTCCAAAACCCTCAACATCGTGATAGAGCTGGAACCGAAGGAAGGAATCACCCAGCATGAACATGAAGAAGCAGCCAGATTGGCTGGACTGAAGGCGGCAGCCTACATCGGTGAATGTGCCCGTGAGGTTGAGCCCGATGAGATTGAAACTTTTGAAATGAACAACAATGCAATGGAAATTTTGAAGTATCCTGATTTACCAAAGGTTGTGTATATGGAAATGCTCATCACTCAAGGACTTCTTCATGACACTTATATTTACGGATTGGATGCAAAGCAGACCCTTCCAACACTGCTCCACCCTAATGAAGTTTTAGACGGTGCAGTGGTTAGCGGAAACTGTGTGGCAGCCTGCGATAAGATTACCACCTATCAACATTTGAATAATTCGGTGGTCAAAGAACTCTATGAAAGACATGGTAAAGACCTGGTGTTTCTGGGAGTGGTTCTGACCAATGAAAATATTACTCTGCAGGGGAAACTTCGCTCCTGTAATATGGCGACAAACATCGCAAAGCATTTGGGAGCAGACGGGGTTGTAATTTCAGAGGAAGGCTATGGAAATCCGGACTCCGATTTGATGATGAACTGTCGACTGTTAGAGGAAGATGGGGTGAAGACCGTTCTGATTACCGATGAATGTGCAGGACGGGACGGAATGAGTCAGTCACTGACCGATGCAACTCCCCATGCCAAAGCCATCGTTTCCACAGGGAATGTCAGTCACCTTGTTACCCTGCCTCCAATGGAGAAGATCATCGGAAATGAGATGGCCATCGAACAGCTGGCCGGAGGATACAGCGGAAGTCTTCTGGCCGATGGAAGCCTGGAGTGTGAACTGAATGCCATTCTGGGATGCACGTCGGAAATCGGATACCACAACGTGACCACTAAGGAATATTAGGAGGTGGAGAACATGGCAGAGAAAAAAGTTGTTTATTATATCAATCAATTTTTCGGAAATATCGGAGGAGAAGAAAAAGCCCATATCCCACCTGAAGAAATACAGGGATCAAAAGGACCGGCCATGGGATTTGAAGGCTATTTACAGGGAGAAGGAACCGTGGTTGCCACCATCATCTGTGGAGACAACTACTTTAATGAACATGAGAAGGAAGCAAAAAAAACCATTCTCGAAATGGTGAAGAAGCATGAGCCTGACCTCTTTGTGGCAGGCCCCGCCTTTAATGCGGG
>SL_3KL_010_SEDDRAFT_10001184_pt1 | contig 23386 bp, 19 predicted proteins | sample SodLakKL_010_SED_2_FD_10381 | JGI IMG/M metagenome (IMG submission 10381) | reverse complement strand
TCGAGGCCCGACAGCGCCAGGATCTCCTCGAGTTGCCGCTCGACCCGCTCCTCACCATCCACGCCTTGCGTTGCGAGCTCGTCGACGACCGCCCGCACGGCGCGCCGCGCCATGGCCCCGAACCCGTGGTACGCCCGCACCGACAAGCAGTCGAGCGCCTCCTTGATGGCCCGCTCCACGGCATCGGGCACGTGTTCGAAGTCGTAGGTCTCGATCTCGGGCAACGCCATGCGCGGGTTGTCCACCCGCGTGGGGTCCCAGTCGGTGACGTCGTAGCGCACCGGNACCGGGCGCAGGCAGGCGTCGCAGGCGTACACCATCATGATCTCGCNCANCTTGGCGGCTCGGGCGACGTTCTCGATCAGGTCCTGCATGCGGGTGAAACTCGAGCGCTGCCCGCAGTTCGGGCAGGTGCCCCCGACGCGCAGAGCGTTGAGGGCCGCGGGCGGTTGCGTGCCATAGAACTGGAGCATGCCCTAGCTTAGCCGTGCGGGCGGTCCGATGCGCGGGAAGCGCCCTCAGTCGCTCGGCAGGAACACCCAGGCCTCCGGGCGCCCCAGGTTGCAGTGGGCAGCTCGCGAAGTTGCCGTGGGCAGCTCGCGGCGACGGGTCACCCATCCCCAACACAACATGGTCACGAGCAAAACGCTCGTGATCTAGTTCTCAGGCGTCGGGTGGTCCCTCGTCAGTCCTCGTCGACGACGTCGCCGATCCACGAGAGCGCCCTCATCATCGCCGGNAAGCCGAGCGTGGTCGCCGACAGGAAGGCNACGTGGCGCAGGTCCTCGGCGGCGATGCCGGCCTCGAGGGCCTGGCGCGCGTGACTGTGGGTGGCGCCCTCGGAGTCCGCCGCGAAGGCCAGCGCCAGCTTGACCAGCCGACGCTCGCGGGCGGACAGGGGGCCGGCGTCGTGGGCGACGGAGGCGAAGCGCTCGTACGCCTCGACCAGTTCGGGATGCTCGCGCTGCAGGCGGAGGTAGGGTGCGGGCTTCGACATGGCGCCTCCTCGGGTCATCGGACCNNCCTCATGCTACCCGCCGGCGCGGCCGGCCCGGCGCCNCTCCTCTACCCTGCCCACCNNGNNAGGGCGCGGTTCGCNTCGNCCCCGCGTCATGGCGTTGTCAGGTACCCGTNCGCTATACTGCCGCCTTCGACCCCACGGGCCCTTCTTGGAGGCGGCGATGATCCACGTCGTACGACGCAGTTGACCCCCCTCGTCCTGTTCCTCGGCGACCCGCAGGCCGCCGACCCAGCGCTCGTCGGTCCGAAGGCGGCCCACCTGAGCGCCCTCGCGGCCTCCCACCCGGTGCCACCGGGGTTCTGCCTCACCGCCGAGGCCTACCGGCGCGCGGAGCGCGAGGGCGGCATCGACCCGGAGCTCAGCCGCGCCATCGTCGAGGCGTACACGCGCCTCGTGGGCGACACCTCGCCGACCCCGCCCGTCGCCGTCCGCTCCTCGGCGCTCGACGAGGACGGGCCGGCCGCCTCCTTCGCTGGACAGCACGAGACGATCCTCGGTGTGGTCGGCCTCGACGCCGTGCTCGAGGCGATTCAGCGCTCCTGGGCCTCGCTGCGGAGCGACGCCGCCCTCGCCTACCGGCGCGACCACGGCCTGACCGAGGACGGCCTCGCGCTCGCCGTCCTCGTCCAGCGCCTGGTGATTGCGGACGCCTCCGGAGTCGCGTTCAGCGCCGACCCGGTCTCGGGCCGACGCGACCGGATGATCGTCAACGCCACCTGGGGGCTGGGCGAGACCCTGGTCGCCGGGCACGTCACCCCCGACGGCTGGACCCTCGACAAGGCGGACTTCCAGGTCGTCGAGACCCGCCCCAGCGAGAAGGGCAAGATGACCGTCCTCGCGGGCGACCGAACCGTCGAGGTGGCGGCGCCGGAGTTCCTGCGAAAGCGGCCGGCGCTTGCGGACGCCGAACTCGCCGCCGTGGCAGAGTTGACGCGCGACCTCGAGGCGCTCCAGGGATGGCCCGTGGACGTGGAGTTCGCCGTCGCGGACGGCACGCTCCACCTGCTGCAATGCCGGCCGATCACCGCGCTGCCGGACCCGACGCCGGGCTCGCTCGCGGTGCCGGACGATCCGCTGGGCGGCCTGCCCACCCCATGGAGCGAGCCGGACGACGCCGAACACCACTGGGAGCGCGACCGCATGCACTTCCCCGGACAGATGACCATGCTCGACCACGAGCTCACGCATCTGGTGTACGAGGTGGGCCTTACGCACGGCGCCCGAACCTACGGCTTCCCCGCCGCCTTCCACGCCCGGCGCTTCTGGACGCGCTTCTATGCGTCGCAACGGAAACTCGCGCTGCCGGAGGCGGAGCGTACCGCCTGGAGCGCCCGCGGCGAGGCCGCGTACGCCGAAGCAGAAGCCGGGTTGGAGAACGTCTGGAACTGGCGCTGGCGGCCCGAGATCGAGGCCCACCTCGCCTTCTGGGACGGCTTCGACCTCCAGGGCGCAGACGACGCGGCGCTCCTCGCCCACCTCGACGCGACGTACGAGCGCCTGGTGCGGGTCTGGCAACTGCACTTCGAGATCGGCCTCCCGGCGGGTCGCGCCCGCGACGCCTTCGTGGCGCTCCACCGCGAGCTCTTCGCGGATGCCAGCGAGCTCGACGCCGCCGGCCTGTTGCAGGGCCGGGCGACCCTGACGACCCGCGCCGGAGAGGCGCTGTGGGCCGTGCGGGACGCGATCGACGCGGTGCCGGGGCTGGGCGAGGAGGTCGTCGCCCTGCCGGCCGCCGAGGTCCTGGAGGCGCTGGCGCGGCGCGACGACGCCGCCGCCGTGCGCGAGGCCCTCGACGCCTACCTGGCCGACTTCGGGCGTCGCACCCTCTACCTGGCGCTGAGCGCCCCCAGTCTCGCCGAGGACCCGACGCCCGTGATCACCATGCTCCAGGACGCGCTCCGGCGTCCCGACCACGACGCCCGCGCCCGCCACGCCGAGGTGGCGGCGGAGGGCGAGCGCCGCGTCGCGGCGGCGCGTGAACGCCTGCGCGGTTACCCCGCGCCGGTGCGCGAGGCGTTCGACCAACGCCTCGCGGCGGGCCGGGCCGGCTTCGTGGTCTCCGAGAACCACAACTTCCTGCTCGACTACGGCACCACCGCCGCCGTCCGGCGCGTCGTGCTCGAGGTCGGCCGGCGACTCGCGGATGCCGCCGCCATCGCCGCGCCCGAGGACGTGTTCCACCTCACCTGGGACGAGTTGCGCGCGACCTGGGTGGCCTCCCCCGCGACCGACCGCCGCGCGCTCATCGCCGAGCGGCAGCAAGAGCTGCGCGCGTTCGCGGACGTCGACCCGCCCGAGAAGCTGGGCACGCCGCCGAGCTCCGCGGCCACCCCTGGCGACACCTACGCCGGCCGGCCGCCGCCCGAGACCCGCGAGCCCGACGTCGTCACCGGGACCCCCGGCGCGCGCGGCGTCGCCCGCGGGCGCGCCAGGGTCCTGCGCGACCTGCGCGACGCCGGGCAACTGCGCCCGGGCGAGATCCTGGTCGCCACCACCACCTCGCAACCCTGGACGCCGCTCTTCGGGATCGCCGCGGGTCTGGTGACCGACGCCGGAGGCGTCCTGAGCCACACGGCGGTCATCGCGCGCGAGTACGGGCTGCCGGCCGTCGTCGGCACGCGCGTCGGCACCCGCCGCCTCCGCGACGGCATGCTGCTCGAGGTCGACGGCGACCGCGGGACCGTGCGCATCGTGTCCGAGGCCTGATGCACGGGCCGGCGCGCCCGGCGACCGGCGGAGTGATCGCCGCGGCGCTGTTCGCCGGCGTGCTCGCGCCGCTCAACTCGACGATGATCGTGGTCGCCCTCCCCGAGGTGCTGACCGACCTGGGCGCCTCGCTGACCTGGGGGAGCTGGATCGTCGTCTCGTACTTGGTGGCCATGGCCGCCGTCCAGCCGCTCGGCGGCTCGCTCGGCGACCGCTTCGGACGCCGCCGGCTGATGCTGTTCGGGCTCGCCGGCTTCGCCATCGCCAGCGCCGTGGCGGCGTTCGCGCCGACCGTCGAGGTCCTGATCGCCGCGCGCACGGCCCAGGCGATCACCGGCGCCAGCGCCATCCCCAACGCGACGGCGCTGGTGCGGACGCTCATCCCCACCCGCGCGCAGGGCCGCGCGTTCGGCCTGATCGGCGCCGGCATCGCCGTGGCGGCGGCGATCGGGCCGCCCCTCGGCGGACTGGTCACCGACGCGTTCGGTTGGCGCTGGATCTTCGCGCTCAACCTGCTCGCGCTCGGGCCGGCGTTCACGCTGGCCTCGCGGCTCGTCGAACCGGGGCGGCGATCGGAGGACGGCCGCTTCGACCTCGCCGGGGCCGTCCTGCTGCTGACGGCGCTCGTGAGCCTCGCCCTGGCCGCCACCATCTGGCGTGTGCCGGGGATGCCGTGGCCGGCCGTCGCGGCGCTGGCGCTGACCTCGGTCGTCGCGACCGGGCTGCTGCGTCGCCACGTGGCGCGGACACCGTCGCCCGTGGTCGACCTCCGCCTCCTCGGGCGTCCGGGCTTCCTGGCGGCCGGCGTCTCGATCCTGTGCTCGAACCTGACGATGTACACGATCCTGCTGGCCCTCCCGCTCTTCCTGAGCACGCTCGCGGGTTGGGGCACCCGCGACATCGGCCTGCTGCTCGCGGGCTTGTCGCTCCTCATGCTCGTCTTCGGGCCCGCGGGCGGCTGGCTCGCCGACCGCTTCGGCCGCCGCGCGCCGGCGCTGGCGGGCACGCTGATCGCGACGGTCGGCACCGTGCCGCTCGTGGCCGTCTCGGCCGGTTGGGGCTGGTCGACCTTCCTCATCCCACTCATGGTGGTGGGCGGCGGCATCGGCCTGGCCGGCGCCCCGGTCCAGGCCGCCGCGATGCAGGCCGCGCGGGCCGGCGAGGCGGGCCAGGCCGCTGGTATGTTCTCCACCATGCGCTACCTGGGCAGCATCATGGGTGCGGCGTCGATGGCCGCGATCCTGGGTGCCGACGCCCACGAGGGCGCCTTCCGGGTGCTGTTCGCGTTGCTCGTGTTGGCGGCGGTCGCGGCGACCGCGGCCTCGTCGCGGCTGCCGCGGGGCCTCGATGCCGCACCTCAGTCGACGCCACCGCGGTGAGGATGCCGCGGTGAGCCGGAGCGCCCGATGACGCGTGCCAACCCGCTGAGGGACGACCCCGCCTACGCCGACGCGTACGCCGGGTTCCTGCGCGGCTTTCCCGGCTACGCCTCCGCGGAGCTCGACGCGGAGCGCGCCGCCGACTTCGCCCGCGTCGACCGCGGCGGCGACGTCTACCTCGACTTCACCGGCGGCGGCCTGTACGCCGAGTCGCACGTGCGGGCCCACGCCGAGCTGCTCACGCGCCACGTGTTCGGGAACCCGCACTCGACCAGCCCCGCGTCTACGGCGATGACGGAGCTCGCCGACGCCGCGCGTCGGGCCGTGTTGGCGCACTTCCGCGCCGACCCCGACGAGTACTTGGCGATCTTCACCCCGAACGCCAGCGGGGCGCTCAAGTTGGTCGGCGAGTCGTACCCCTTCGCCCCCGGGGGGACCTTGTTGCTGACCTACGACAACCACAACTCGGTGGTCGGCATCCGCGAGTTCGCCGGCGCGCGTGGCGCGGAGGTCGCGTACGCGCCCGTGCGGCCCCCCGACATGCGGATCGACGATGCCGCGCTGCGGCGCGCGCTCGAGACGACGTCGCGGGGGTCGCCGAGGCTCTTCGCTTTCCCTGCGCAATCCAACTTCTCGGGCGTCCTGCACCCGCTCGCATGGGTCGACCGCGCCAGGGAGCACGGCTGGGACGTGCTGCTCGACGCGGCCGCCTTCGCGCCGACCCACGCGCTCGACCTGGGCGAGGTGCGCCCCGACTTCGTGACGCTGTCCTTCTACAAGATGTTCGGCTATCCCACCGGCGTGGGGGCCCTCATCGCCCGCCGTGCGGCGCTCGCCCGCGTGCGGCGCCCGTGGTTCGCTGGCGGCACCATCGCCTACGCCTCTGTGCAGCACCCGCGCCACGACCTGCACGAAGGCGCCGAGGCCTTCGAGGACGGCACCCTCAACTACCTGGCGCTGCCCGCCGTCGAGACCGGCCTGCGGCGCCTCGCGAACGGGCACCAGGCCACCATCGACGCCCGCGTCGTGGCGCTCACGGGTTGGACGCTGCGGCAGCTGGCGGCGTTGCGCCACGCGGGCGGCGCGCCGCTGGTCCAGGTCTACGGCCCGCTCGACACGGCGGCGCGCGGCGGCGCCATCGCCTTCAACCTGCAGGACGCCAGCGGCGCGCTCATCGACCACCTCGAGGTCGAGCGGCGCGCCAACGCCGCCCGCATCTCGCTGCGGACCGGCTGCTTCTGCAACCCGGGCGCGGGCGAGGCGGCCCTCGGCATCACGGGCGACGAGCTGGCGAGCTGCTTCCGCACCGCCGAACGCATGAGCCTGGCGGCCTTCCGCGGCTGCATCAGCGACAAGGGCAGCGGGGCGGTGCGGGTGTCCTTCGGTTGGGGGAGCACCTTCGCCGACGCCTACGCCCTGATCGGGCTGCTGCGGACCTTCGTCGCGGCGTGAGGCAGTCCGACGCCCGCCCGTTCGTGGCGTCGCCACACCAGATCGTCCGTTGGTAGAGGTCGGCCTCAACCACCGATCGGAGACAGCCGCAACGTGGTGATGCAGGTGGGGCTGTCGGCGTGGGTGGTGACGACGCCCACGGTGCGGTAGCCGTCCAGTTCGAAGGTGAGCTCGATGACGCGACCCCGCGGAAGCCACAGGTCGACGAAGCCGTTGGCCATGCTGGGGCGCACTTCATCGATGATCACCGTGCCGTCCTCGAGCACCGCGCGCAGGTGGAAGGGCGCGTTCACCAGCTCCCCCTGGCAGCCGGACATGTAGTGGGTCAGGCACGGGTGCGTGTGGACGAGGTAGGGCGCGACGGACACCAGCATCTCGTCGTCCGGCAGCGGCACGGCGACCTCGCGGCCGTCGGGGAAGGTGAAGTGCACCGCGGCGGAGGTCACGAAGCTGATCACGGGCTCGCCCTTCCAGGCGTTGGCCAGGTCCATGGCGGCGACCGCGTCGACGCCGGCAAGCGCGGCCGGGGTGGGCGGCGCGACCTGGGCGGCGGCGGAGGAAGCGAGCGCGACGACGAGGAGGCAACCGATCAGGGTCGTGGGGATGCGCGTCATGTGCCCTTGTACCCCGGTCTCGTTGCCCGCGCGTGAGCCGTTCGTCAAGCCCGGGTCAGGCTTGCGGGACCGACGTCCCACGGCCGGTCACAGGTCGTCGCCGGCCAGCGCCGCGAGCAGGCCGTCGCGATCGAGCCGCGGCCCGCGCTCGTCGGCCACCGTCGCGCGTGGCGCGCTGCTCGCGTCGAACGTCGCCTGCACGCCCGGGTCCTCCAGGAAGCGCGACAGCCGCTGCAGGCCCTGCCGGCCGAACAGCGCGTGCACCACCTCGAGTCGCTCGCGCGCCCGGGTGACGGCCACGTACAGCAGCCGCTTCTCCTCCTCCACCTCGCTCTCGTCGCCGTCGCGCGCGGCGCGCCGGACCGCCCACGGGCTCGGCAGCGTGCGGTCGTCCACGCCGATCAGCAGCACGTGGTCCCACTCCAGCCCCTTGGCCGAGTGGATGGTGGAGATCGTGACCGGCCGCAGGCCCTCGCCCGCGTCGGCGGGTCCGGTGTTCACGGCCTGGCGGGTGGTCTCGGGGTCGAGCGCGAGGTCGGCCAACAGCGCCGCCAGGTCGGCGTAGCGCTCGACCACGATGCGGAAGAACGCCAGGTCCTGCTGGCGGTACGGCTCGTTGGGGTGGCGGCGTGCGAGCACCGGCAGGTACCAGGCGACGAGCTGGTCGTAGCCCTCGGCGACCGAGGCGGCGGCCCCCGCGCGCTCCAGCGCGGCCAGCAGCTCACGCAGCGCGGGCCGTGCCCTGCCGCTCGTGAGCTGATCGACGCGACGGCGTGCCCGCTCGAGCGGCCCGGCGTCGCCGGTGGCGGCGAGCGCGTCCGGGTCGGCGAAGTCGGCGTAGGCGCGGGCCGCGGTGGTCTCCCCCACCCCCTCCAGCAGCTGCAGCAGGCGCAGCCAGGCGAGCTCGTCGAAGCCGTTGTGCAGCACCCGTAGCGCCGCCAGCACGTCCTTGACGTGGGCGGCCTCGGTGAAGCGCAACCCGCCGAACACGGCGAAGGGGATCTTGCGGCGCAGCAGCTCGCCCTGCAGCGGCACGCTGAGGTAGGCGTTGCGTACCAGGACCGCGTGCCCGCCGAGCGCGCCCGGATCCCCGATGCGCTCCTGCAGCAGGTCGGCCACGTGGTCCGCCACCGCCCGGTCGTCCTCCAGCACCCGCAGGAGCGGCCGCTCGCCCTGCGGGCGGACGGCGGCGCGCAGCGGTCGGTCGATGCGGCTCTCCATCTGCGCCATGACCGCGTTGGCCACGTCGAGGATCGCCTGGGTGCTGCGGTAGTTGTCGGTGAGGTGCAGGAGCCCGGCGCCCGGCACCTCGTCCACGAAACCGACGATCTTCTCGTAACGGGCGCCGCGGAAGGCGTAGATGCTCTGCTTCGGATCGCCGACGACCATGAGGTTGCCGTGGGGGGCGGCGAGCGCCAGGGCGATCTCGGCCTGCCAGGCGTTGACGTCCTGGTACTCGTCGACCAGGACGTAGCGCCACGCGCTCGCCACCCGGTCGCGCACCGCGGGCATGGCCAGCAGCTTCGCCGCCATGACGAGCACGTCGTCGAAATCGACGTACCCGCGATCGAGCTTGTAGCGCGCCCACTCTCGGCGCACGCGGCGCAGGGTCTCGAGCACCTCGACGAAGTCCGGCAGGTCGCGCGCGACGACCTCGGCCAGCGGCACCCGCAGGTTGGTCGCCCGGCTGAAGGCCGCCTGCAGCGCCGTCTTGCGTGGCAGACGGCGACGTCGTTCGCGCTGCAGCCCCAACCGCTGGATGACCGCCGCGACCGCGTTGGCGGCATCGTCGGTGTCGATCACCGTTGGCGGCCTGGCCAGATCGAGCGCGCGGAAGTTGCGTGCCACGATGCGGTACGCCACGTGGTGGAAGGTGCCGCCGTCGACCCGGCGAGCCTGCGGGTGACGCATCGCCGCGCGTTCCAGCATCTCCCCCGCCGCCTTGCGGGTGAAGGTCATCAGCAGCACCTGCTCGGGCGGCACACCCCGCTCGAGCAGGCGCGCGGTGCGCTCCTCGATCACGCGCGTCTTGCCGGTGCCCGCCCCCGCGACGACCAACAGCGGGCCGTCGAGCCATGAGGCGACCTCGAGCTGCGCTCGGTTGAGGGGCGTGGCGTCGGCCGTGGCCATGTTCGAGCGCGATGCTAACGCCCGCGGCGGCCAACGCCCGTCACGCCGGTCCGCCGACCGTCGTTGAGGACGATTGGGCACATGGGTACATGCGATCTGCTCGTGCTCTTGTTCTCTTGCGCGGTGGCGCAGGCCCCCAGGCCGCCGAACGGCGTCGCAGCGCGCGCGGTCCCGCCGCAGCGACCTCCAGCAGGGCGGCGTCCAGGGCGCGCGCCCCTGTCTCCGGCCGCGCCCGGTGCTACCCTCGAGAACCATGGGTACGCTGGACGGCATCCGAGCGAAGGGCCACGTGCGCTGGGGCATCGTGGGCTGCGGCGACGTCACCGAGGTGAAGTCCGGCCCGGCCTTCGCGCGGGTCACGGGCAGCTCGCTCACGGCGGTCATGCGACGCGACGCGGAGCTCGCTCGCGACTACGCCGCACGCCACGGGGTGCCGCGCTGGACCAACGATGCCCGCGAGATCATCGAGGCCGACGACGTGGACGCCGTCTACGTCGCGACGCCTCCAGCGAGCCACGCGACCTACGCGCTGCAGGCCGCCGCCGCCGGCAAGCCGGTGTACGTCGAGAAGCCCATGGCCGTCGACGTGACGCAGGCCGAGCGCATGGTGCGCGCCTGCGCCGAGGCCGGCGTCCCGCTGTACGTGGCCTACTACCGCCGCGCGCTCCCGCGCTTCGAGTTCGTCCGCAGGCGCCTGAGCGAGGGCGCCATCGGCGAAGCGACCATGGTGCAGTCCGAGCTCCACCAGCCCCCGCCGGACCCCGACGGCGCCGGTTGGCGCTGGGATCCCGGTTTGGGCGGCGACGGCCTGCTGCTGGACCTCGGTAGCCACGGCCTGGACCTGCTCGACCATTGGCTCGGCCCCGTCACGGAGGTGCGCGCCTTCGCCCGCACCCGGTTGCCCTGGTCGCAGGTGACGGACGAGGTCGCCGGCGCGTTCCGCTGCGGGTCGGGCACGCTGGGCGTCGCCACGTGGGGCTTCGCCAGTAGCGTGCGCCGCGACCGCATCACGGTCGTGGGCACCCGCGGCTCGTTGAGCCTGCCGCTCGTCGTCGACGGCCCGGTGTGGGAGTGCGACGCCGAGGGCAACTGCGTCGAGCACACCATCGCCCATCCGCAGCACGTGCAGGAGCCGCTCATCGCCAGCATCGTCGACGAGCTGCTCGGCCGCGGCGGCACCTGTCCGAGCACCGGCGCCAGCGCGCTGCGCACCCAGGCGGTGTTGGCGGCGTTCCTGAGCCAGCGGGCCTGAGCGCAGCGGCCCGGCCNCNACCACCGTCAGCCGGTGCGGCCCCCGGTGGCGGCGCGGAGGGCGTCGCCNACGAAGTTCAGCGCGGCGACCGTGAGGGTGATCGCGACCCCGGGGAACACCGCCAGCCAGGGCGACTGCCGGTAGAAGGCCTGGGCCTCGTTGAGCATCCCGCCCCAGCTCGGCGTCGGCGGCCGCATGCCGTACCCGAGGAAGCTGAGGGCCGACTCGACCAGCAGCACCTGGGCGCTGAGCAGCGTGGCGGCCACGATCAGCGGCGCGACGGCGTTGGGCAGCAAATGGCGGAACAGGACGCGTTGCGGTCGCATGCCGATCGCGCGGGCCGCCTCCGCGTAGGTGCGCTCGCGCAGCGTGAGCATCTGGGCCCGCGTGATGCGCGACAGCGTCGGCCACGACACCAGCGCCAACACCACCGCCAGCGTCCAGAGGTTGGGGCGCAGGACGGAGCCGGCCACCATCGCCAGGCCGAGCACCGGCAGCGACAGCAGCGAGTCCGTCGCCAGCGACACGAGCCGGTCGACCCAGCCGCCGAAGAAGCCGGCCAACGCACCCAGGACGGTGCCGATCACGACGGCCAGCGCCGTCACCACCAGCGCCAGAGAGAGCGAGATGCGGCCGGCGAACAGCATCCGGGTGAGCACGTCGCGGCCGAGGTCATCGGTCCCCAACGGATGGGCGCCGCCCGGCGGCTGCTGCAACACGCGCAGGTTGATCGCGTCGGGGTCGAACGGCGCGATCCAGGGCGCCGNGAGGGCGGCCAGGCCGAGCGCGACCAGGACGACGGCCCCGACCATGCCGAGCGGTTGGCGAACGAAGGCCTTCCAGCGCATCTCAGGCGTACCGCACGCGCGGGTCCAGGACCCCGTAGAGNAGGTCGGTGACGAGGTTGACGATCAGCACGGCCANCGCCGCGACGATCAGCGTGCCGAGCACGACCGGGTAGTCGCGTGCGACGAGCGAACCGTGCAGGAGCCGACCGATGCCGGGCCANGAGAACACCACCTCGGTGACCATGGCGCCCGACAGGAGGCGCGGGATCTCCAGNCCGAGCACCGTNACCAGCGGCAGNAGCACGTTGGGCAGGCCATGCTTCAGCAGCGACCGCAGGCGGGTCAGGCCCTTGGCCCGTGCCGTGCGCACGAAGTCGTCGTCNGCGATGCTGTCGAGGCCCGCCTGCACGTAGCGCATCCACTGGGCCACGTACACCGACCCGAGCACCAGGGCGGGCGCCGCCAGATGCAGCAGGGCGTCGCCCAGCGTGCCCTCGCCGCCGATCGTCCCGATCCCCCCCGCGGGGATCCAGCGCAGGTACGACGAGAACACCAGCAACACGATGGCGCCGCTCCAGAAGGTGGGGACGCTCATGCCGAGCACCGCGATCACGCGCACCGCGTGCTGCACCCCGGGCGAGCGGCTCACGCCGGCCAGCACCCCGAGGCCGACGCCGGCGACCAGGCCGACGAGGAGCGCGGCCCCCGTGAGGCGCAGGGTCGGACCGAGCCGGTCGGTGACGACGTCGATCGCCGGCCGCCGCTCGACGTAGGAGCGGCCCCAGTCGCCCTGCGCCAGGCGCGTCACCCAGCGGGTGTACTGGACGTGCAGCGGTTGGTCGAGCCCCCAGATCTCCTTCATCCGCTCGATCGCCTCGGGGGTGGCGGCGGGGTCGGCCGCGTACACGTCGGCGGGCCCACCTCGGGGGAGGTGGACCACGCCGAACAGCAGCACCGAGATCAGCGCCAACCGGGGGACGAGCCCGACCAGGCGACCGAGGACGTAGGCGAGCAGATGGCCCTCCTGGGGGCGCCGCGGTCAGCGGCGCCAGGTGTGGACGTTCCAGAGGCTGGAGGTCGTGGTGGGCGCGTAGCCCTCCAGGTCGGCACGGACGACGGCGAGCAGCGGCCGCGGCGCGAGGACGATCACGGGCACGTCCTCGGCGACCCGGCGCTGGAAGGCGACGGCGAGCTCGCGGCGGGCCTCCTGCTCGACGGTCACGCCGTAGGTCCTGAGCAGCTCCAGGGCGTCCTGGTTGCCGTACCGCTGCCAGTTGGTGCCGAGCCACAGGTTCCAGACGGGCTCCTGGCCCTCGCCGAAGAAGCCGTAGGCGGTCTGGAAGTCGCCGCCCGAGAGCGTGGGCACGAAGGAGGCGGCGTCGACCTCGCGGATCTCGGCCTGCACACCGACGGCCCGCCAGAAGGCCTGCACGGCCTGGACCACCTGGAGGCGGTCGGCCTGGCCGGCGATGTTGATCAACTCGACCACCATCGGCCGGCCGTCGCGCTGGCGCACGGTGTTCGCGCGCGCCCAACCGGCGTCGTCGAGCAGGCGCTCGGCCTCGGCGGCGTCGTAGGGGTAGCGGCGGACGTCGTCGGCGTGCGCCCAGTGCGACACGGGCAGGATCGCATCGTCCGGCTGGCTGAGGCCGCCCAGCAGGGTCTCGGCGATCAGCTCGCGGTCGATCGCGTGCACCAGCGCCTGACGGACGCGGACATCGGCCAGGACCGGGTCCTCGTTGTTCACCCACAGCTGCCAGTTCGCGAAGGTCGGCACCGACACCCGCTCGTAGCCGGCCAGGCCGTCGATGAAGGGGAGCTCGGTGAGCGCCACCTGCAGCACCAGGTCGGCCTCGCCACGGCTCAACACCGTGCGCTGCGCCTCGCTGCCGGGGACGATGCGGATGACGACCGACGCGAAGTGCGCCGGGCCGGCCCAGTAGTCGTCGTAGCGCTCGAAGCGCAGGAAGCTGCCCGCCTGCCACTCGACGAGGCGGAAGGGGCCGTTGCCGACGGGCGCGCGATGGAACGGCGCGTTCGCGAGGTCATCGACGCCCGCGAGCAGGTGGCTCGGCAGCAGGAAGGAGCCCGCGAAGGCGGCCTGCCCGAGGAAGCTGACGTTGGTGTCGTCGAAGGTGACGACGGCCGTCTGCGGGTCGGGCGTGTCGATCGACACGATGTCCTGCCACACGGTCCGGGTCGGGATGGGCAGGTCGCGGTCGGTGATGACGCGCCAGGTGAAGGCGACGTCGGCCGAGGTGACGGGTGTGCCGTCGTGCCAGGTGGGCCCCTCGCGCAGGCGGATGGTGTACACGCGGCCGTCGGCGGAGATGCCACCGTTGGCGACCGTCGGGACCTCCGCCGCCAACACCGGCAGGTAGGCACCCTGCTCGTCGACGACGAACAGGCGGTCGAAGGCCAGGTCCTGGGCCTCGTGGGCGAGGCTCAGGAGGTCGAAGTGCGGGAAGAGGCTGCCCGGCTCCTGCGGGAACAGGAGCGTCAGCGTCTGGGCGAACGCGGCGGGCGTGAGGGCGAGAACGGCGAGCCATCCCCAGATGTGTCGGCGAATGCGGGTCATGATCGGGCCTCCTTCGTCGGTGGCGGGACGAATGCCGGTGATCATGCCACGGGCACGACCACCCCGAGTGCCAAACGCGCGACGCGGCGGACCACGTGGTGCCCAGGCCACCGCGTCCGACGGGCGCCCCCAGGCGTACCGTAGACTGCCGCCGTGCAGGATGATGGCCACTTCGACGAGCGGGTCGCGGCCCGCTACGACGCCTCCATGGCGGAGCACTTCGCCCCCGAGGTCGTCGACGCCATGGTCGCCCGGCTCGCGGAGCTCGCAGCCGGCGGGCGCGCCCTCGAGTTCGGCGTCGGGACCGGGCGGATCGCGCTTCCGCTCGCGCGGCGCGGCGTGCCCACCGCCGGGATCGACCTGTCGACGGCGATGGTCGCGCGGCTGCGCGCGAAGCCTGGTGGCGGGACGATCGACGTGACGATCGGCGACTTCGCCACCACGCGCGTGGACGGGGCCTTCGCGCTCGTCTACCTCGTGTTCAACACGATCATGAACCTCACGACGCAGTCGGCGCAGGTCGCCTGCTTCCGCAACGCCGCCGCGCACCTCGGACCCGGTGGCCGCTTCGTCGTCGAGGTCGGCGTCCCGGGCCTGCGTCGCCTGCCGCCCGGCGAGACCGCCCGCGTCTTCCATGTGAGCGAGGGACGCTGGGGCATCGACGAGTACGACGTCGCCAGCCAGGGCCAGACGTCGCACCACTTCGCGGTCGTCGACGGACGCCTCGAGCGCTTCTCGACGCCCTTCCGCTACGTGTGGCCGGCCGAGCTCGACCTGATGGCGGAGCTCGCCGGCCTGCGCCTGCGCGAACGCTGGGCCGGCTGGCGGCGTGAGCCGTTCACGGCCGAGAGCGAGCAGCACGTGTCGGTGTGGGAGAAGGCGGGCGCCTAGGTTCGCCCCCACCGCCAGGTGTCACACCATCACGCAGCGCGGCGCGCGACCGCGACCCGGCCCGCTCAGTCCGAACGGACCTCGACGCCCGCGCCGCCCTCGCGCGCCGACGCGTACAGCGCCTCGATCGCGGACAGGTTGGCGGCGGCCTCGAGGGCGTCGTAGCGGGGGGTCGACCCAGACCTGACGCAGTGCGCGAAGTGTTCGACCATCCGCTGGTAGGAGTCCGCCGGTTCGAACCCCGCCACCTCGGGCGGGGCCGGTGGCCGATGCAGCTCCAGCGCCACGGTCTGACCCGTCGGGACGAAGGCGTGCCGCATGCGGGCCACGCCGTTCTCGCCGACCACCAGCACGTCCTCGCTGCGCGCGGCGGCCAGCGAACACGCGACCTGGCCCACGCCGCCGCCCTCGAAACGCAGCGTGCCGACCAGCTGCTCGTCCACGCCGCTCTTCGTCCAGCGCGCCAACGCCTGCGCCTCGACGGGTTCGGCGCCCATCAGGGTGCGGGCGACGTTGACCGCGTAGCAGCCGACGTCCATGAGCGCGCCGCCGCCCAGCTCCAACGAGAGCCGGATGTTGGCGGGATCGGTCACGGTGAAGGTGAAGCTGGCCTGCACGAACCGCAACTGCCCCAGGTCACCCGCGCGCACCCGCTCGAGGAGGTGCTCCAGGCGCGGGTGGAAGCGGTACATGAACGCCTCCATCAGCACCACGCCGTGGCTCCGTGCCGCAGCGGCCATCGCTCGGCACTCGGCGGCCGTCATGCCGAGCGGCTTCTCGCACAGCACGTGCTTGCCCGCCTCGATCGCGCGGACGGTCCACTCGGCGTGCTGCGCGTTGGGCAGCGGCAGGTAGACGGCCTCCACCTCCGGGTCGTCGAGCAGCGCCTCGTACGACCCGCAGGTGCGCAGGGCCCCGAGGCCGACGCCGCCGTCCGGTTCCAGGTCGTCGCGCAGGTCGGCCGCCATCTCGGCGGCCCGGTCGGCATCGCGGCTGGCGATCGCCAGCAGCTGGCCGTTGGACGAGCGGGCGATGGCCGGGGCGACGGCCCGACGGCCGATGCGGGCGGTGCTGAGCACGCCCCAACGCAGGCGATCGATGGCGTTCATGGCGGGACCTCCCGTGGGACAGGCGCGAGCGACGGCGGGGCAGACACATGCCCGCCAAGACGGGGACGCCTCCATCGTACGGCGTGGACGGCCTGGGCACCCGCCTTGCCACGGGACCCGGGACCGCGGGCGTCACGGGCCGGGGTGCTACGCTCGGCGCGATGGCATCGGCCCGCGACATCGAGATCCGGGTGGGCCCCGAACCCCTGGCGGGCGTCCTGACGCTGCCGCCGGCGAGCGCCGGCCTCGTGGTCTTCGCCCACGGCAGCGGCAGCGGGCGGCGCAGCCCCCGCAACCGCCAGGTGGCCACCGCCCTGCAGGCCCGCGGCTTCGGAACCCTGCTGGTCGACCTGCTCTCCCCCGCCGAGCAGCGGCGCGACGACCTCACCCGCGAGCTGCGCTTCGACATCGAGCTCCTCGGCGCACGAGTCGCCGACATCGTCGCCTGGCTGGCCACCCAGGCTGAGACCGCCGCGCTGCCGGTCGGCCTGTACGGCGCCAGCACCGGCGCCGCGGCCGCGCTCGTCGCCGCCGCGCGCGGACCGCTGGCCGTGCGCGCGGTCGTGTCGCGCGGGGGGCGCCCCGATCTCGCCGGCGACGACCTGGCGCGGGTGCATGCCGCGACGCTGCTCATCGTCGGTGGCCTCGACGCCACCGTGCTGCGGCTCAACCAAGAGGCGCTGCGGGCCCTCGCGGGTCCGCGCGACCTGGCGATCGTGCCCGGCGCCGGCCACCTCTTCGAGGAGCCGGGCGCCCTCGACGAGGTCGCCCGGCTGACCGGCGAGTTCTTCGAGCGTTACCTGACGGCGCCCCTCACAGGGCCGCCTGGATGAACACCAGCACGAACAGCGCCACCGTCTCCACGATCCCGATGGCCATCAAGTAGTTCCCCAGGCCCTTGCCGGTCTCGCCCAGGGCGTCCGCCGCGGCGGCCCCGGCGCGGCCCTGCGCGTAGGCGGAAGCCGCCATCCCGAGCCCCCCGAACAGCCCGGCGGCCATCATGGACGGGAACCCGACGAAGTCGCCCGCGGCCGCGCGCTCGTTCGCAACGCGCACGATGGTGTTCATCAGGATCATGCCGTAGATGGTCTGCGACAGCGGGGCGCCGATGAAGGTCACCAGGATGAACGGCACCGGCTTGTCGGTCGCGTAGCAGCGCTTCCACACCCCCACGGCGGAGAGGGCGGCGGCGCCGGTACCGAACGCCGAACCGACGGCGGCGATCCCGAGCACCGTGGCGGCGCCGGCCAGGCCGAGGGAGAGCATCATCTCGGGGTTCATGCAGGTTCTCCTTCCGCGTCCCTGGGGACGGAGCGAGCGAACGGGCGGTAGGGGGTCCCGGTCCAGGACATGCCCAGGTGCCCCGCGAACTCCAACGTGTTGAGCCGCACACCGTGGACCAGGACGCCCATGGCGGCGAGCAGCACGTTGAGCGTGTGGCCGAAGAACAGGATGAGCGCGCTGACCACGCCGCCGAGGACGCCGCCCAGCCCTACCTGGCCGGCGAGCGCGTTGAACGCCTCGGCGACAGCGAAGGTGGCCGCACCGACGGCGAACAGGCGGATGTACGAGACCACGTCCACGAAGTTGCTCACCAGGTTCAGCGGCAGCATCGCGTGCGTGAACCACTCACTCCGCAGCTTCCGCCAGGGCGTGATGAAGGCCGCGATCAGCGTCACCCCCACCACCAGCAGCACCCAGGCGAACGCCGGGAAGGGATCACCGAGCACCAGCTGGCGCGCCAGGAAGTACATGGTCCAGGTGGTGCAGACCCAGCCGAGCTCGACCAGGGCGCGGGTCGTGTTGATGTAGCGGACGACGTTCCAACCGTGCGCCAAGGTGAGATGCACGACGCCGATGGTGAACGCCAGCGTCATCACGTTGCGTTCCTCGGTGAGCCAATCCAGTCGCACCGCGGCCAGCGCCGACGGCAGCGCTTCGACACCGAAATAGTTGCCGGACAGCGTACCCCACGCGATGGTGAGCACCGACATCAGCCGCAGCAGGGAGATGACCCGCGGGGGGAAGTCGGGCAGGCGCCGCCGGGCGTACTCGCTGAGCACCAGGAAGAGCAGGCCGTAGCCGGCGTCACCGACGATCATCGCGAAGAAGATCCCGAAGAACACCAGGAAGGGCACGCTGATGTCGGCCTCGTTGTAGCCGGGCACCACCCCGAGGAAGGAGAACAGCGGCTCGATGGGCCGCACCCAGCGGGGGTTGCGCACCAGCGTCGGGGCGGCGTCGGGGTTCTCCTCCTCGGACACCCAGATGCCCCAGCCCCGGTCGTGCGCCAGCTCGATGAGCCGGTCGACCTCGTCGGCGGGCACGAAGCCGTGAAGGACCGCCACCGCGCCGATGTCCTCCATCGCCGCGCGCGCCTCCTCGAAGCGCACCTCGTCCTGGACCCGCTCCAGCCAGCGTTCGATCTGCGGGCGGGCGGTGCGCAGGGCGGCCAACCGTTCACGCGTGCGGGCCAGCGCGGCGTCGACCCGCTCCAGTTCGTGCGCGATGCGTTCGGGCGCCTCCGACGGGAGGCCCACCTCGTGCGGCACCTCGGCAGCCGCCACCGCCTCGGGGTCGCCCACCAGCGCCACCGCGCGGTGCCTACGATCACGGCCCAACTCCACCCAGGCGGCGCCCTCGACGGGGGGCAGCGGGTCCCTCCCGCTGGGCCGGCCGAGCCGCACCCCGACGCCTTGCGCCTGCAGGGTGCGGACGGCGTCCGGATCGAACGCGCCGAAGGGGGCCAGCCGCTGCTGCTGCAGCTCGAGCTCGACGTGGGTGCGCTCCAGGTCCTGCAACCGGCCGGCGAGCCGCTCGACCTCCGCGACCAGGTCCTCGGGCGAGCGCCCGCCCGCGGCCGGGGCGCCGGCGCGCGGCTCATCGCGTCCGGCGGCCGTGGTACCGGCCGCGGCCAGCACCTGCATCGCATGCCGCGCGGCCTCGGCCCTGGTGCGCGTGACGGTCAAGCGGTCGCTGCTGAGGTTCGGCGGCTCGCTGAGGTGCAGCACACCCGCGTCCTGCAGCGCGGCCAGCGTGGCGCCGCGATCGCTGCGCGCGGCCGCCAGCGTGACCTCCTTCATGGGGACGATCACGNGGCCTGCTCCTTCGCCACGGTCTTCGCCTTGGCGATCTTGGCGCGCACGACCTCAGCCGCCTGCAGGTCACCGAGCGCGATGCGGATCACCCGCAGCGCCTCCTGCGCCTCCGGGATCTTCACCTTCTCGAACAGGTTGACGCGTTGGCTGGTGAGCCGCAGCTCGGCCGCCAGCCGGCTGCGCTGTTCGGCCAGCGTGCGGCGCTGCAGGCGCAGCTCGGTGAGGCGCTCCAACGCGGCCACCGCGTCGTCGACCCACGGAGGCGTCGTGTCCAGCGACGGCGCCTCGCGCCGCCAGGAGACGCCCTCCAGCGTCTGCAAGCTGAGCCCGGCGACGCTGGTCTCGCCGTAGCGCACCTCGGCCAGCGCCAGCAGGTCGGCCAGCGGTTGCGGCTCGGCCCACAGGTCGATCCACGCCTCGAGCTCGCGCAGCAGCGCGGCCTCCTGCTCGCTGACCTCGCGGACCTCGGCCTCCACGCGGCGCAGTTCGAGCTGCAGCTGCTGCTGCTTCAACCGCAGGGTGGGCAGGTACCGCTCGTAGCGCGCCAGCGCGTCGCGCTGCCGCTTGAGCTCGTGCTTGCTGGCCCGGACGCGGCTCATGACCCCCGCGGCCAATGGCGCTCGACCAGCGCCGTCGGCAACCCGGTCTGGGCCGGCTCGAAGCACTCGGCCAGCAGCGCCCAGCCCTCGTCCAGGGCGCGCTCCAGGGGCATGTCGACCTCGAGGTCCATCAGCCGTGCCTCGAAGCCCTCGCCGTAGCGCAGCAGCTGCTCGTCCCACTCGCTCATGCGGAAGCCCATCGCGCGCTTCTCCAGCGTCTCGCGGTACCCGGCGTAGAGCTGGATCATGGTGTTCATCAGGGCGCGGTGGTCGTCGCGCGTCTTGTCGTTGACCAACTGCTTGAGGCGGCTGAGGCTGCCGAAGGGCTCGATGCGCCCACCACGCAGGTAGAACTGCCCCTCCGTGATGTAGCCGGTGTTGTCGGGCACCGGGTGGGTGACGTCGTCCCCCGGCATGGTCGTGACCGCCAGGATGGTGATCGAGCCCGCGTCGTCGAAGTCCACGGCCTTCTCGTAGCGCGCCGCCAGCTGGCTGTAGAGGTCGCCGGGGTAGCCGCGGTTGGAGGGGATCTGCTCCATCGTGATGGCCACCTCCTTCAGGGCGTCGGAGAAGTTGGTCATGTCGGAGAGCAGCACCAGCACCCGGTGGCCGCGGAGCGCGTACTGCTCCGCGACGGCCAGCGACAGGTCGGGCACCAGCAGGCACTCGACGGTCGGGTCGGCCGCCGTGTGGATGAAGGCCACCGTCCGGGCCAACGCGCCTGCCCCCTCGAGCGTGTCGCGGAAGTACAGGTAGTCGTCGTACTTCAGGCCCATGCCACCGAGGACGATGCGGTCGACCTCGGCCTGCAGCGCGATGCGGGCCAGCAGCTCGTGGTACGGCTCGCCGGGCACCGAGAAGATCGGCAGCTTCTGGCTCTCCACCAGCGAGTTGAAGACGTCGATCATCGGGATGCCGGTGCGCACCATCGTTCGGGGGATGATCCGCTTGGTCGGGTTGACGGAGGGTCCGGCGATGTCCACGCCCTCGTCCTCCACCACCGGGCCGCGGTCGCGCGGCCTGCCGGCGCCGTCGAACACGCGCCCCAACAGCGCGTCGGAGGCGGGCACCCGCATCGGCCGGCCGAGGAAACGCACGCGGGCGTCGGTCGGCAGCCCGCGGGCGCCGGCGAACACCTGCAGGTAGACGCGGTCCGCGTCCAGGCGGATCACCTGCGCCAGCGAGGTGCCGCCCGGCCAGGTGATCTGCGCCAGCTCGCGGTTGGTCGCGTCCTTGGCGCGCACGGCCACCACGCTGCCGGCGATGCGTTCGAGTCGGGTGTACGCCTTATGCACCGCCGCCCACCTCCGCGACCAACCGCTGGACCCGCTCGCGGGCCTCGTCGTACTCGCTCGACCCCCAGGCGCAGCGGTTCCAGTCCTTGGTGGCCTGCGTCAGGTCTTGGAACAGCCGCCGGGCGGCGTCCTTGCTGGCGAAGCGCAGCGATGACCGCAGGATGCGCAGCAGGTCGCCGAACACGGCCGCCTGCCGCTCGGCGCTGCTGGCGCCGTCGACCTCGTCGAACGCGTCCTGCTGCAGGTACGCGGCGTCGAGGTACTCGGCCTGCAGGTAGCGCACGAAGTCGTCGAGCGAGGTGCCCTCCTCGCCCACCACCTTCATCATCTGGGCGACCTCGTTGCCCTCGCGCAACACCCTGCGGGCGAACTCGACCTCCTCGGTCCCCACCACGCTCGGGTAGTGGCTCCAGCTCTCGAGCGGGTCGATCGCGGGGTACCGGCGCGCGTCCGAGCGGGCGCGCGAGAGGCCGTGGAAGGCGCCGACGACCTTCAGCGTCGCCTGCGTCACCGGCTCCTCGAAGTTGCCCCCCGCGGGGCTCACGGTGCCACCGATGGTGACCGAGCCGGAACCACCGTCCCGCAACGACACCAGGCCGCCGCGCTCGTAGAAGGCCGCGATCACGGACTCGAGGTAGGCGGGGAACGCCTCCTCGCCCGGGATCTCCTCCAGCCGCCCCGAGACCTCGCGCAGCGCCTGCGCCCAACGGCTGGTCGAATCGGCCAGCAGCAGGACGTGAAGGCCCATCTGGCGGTAGTACTCGGCGATGGTGACGGCCGTGTAGACGCTCGCCTCGCGCGCCGCCACCGGCATCGAGCTGGTGTTGCACACGATGACGGTTCGCTCCATCAGGCTGCGCCCGGTCCGCGGATCGACGATCTCGGGGAACTCGCGCAGCGTCTCCACCACCTCGCCCGCGCGTTCGCCGCAGGCGGCGATCACCACCACGTCGACCTCGGCGTGGCGGCTGGTGAGCTGCTGCAGCACCGTCTTCCCCGCACCGAAGGGGCCAGGGATGCAGTAGGTGCCGCCGCGGGCCACGGGGAAGAGGGTGTCGGCGATGCGGATCTTGGTCACCAGCGGCTGCTCCGGGCGCAGCCGCTCGTGGTACGCGCGGATCGGCACCTTGACCGGCCAGCGTTGGAGCATCGTCACCTCGCGGGTGCGCTCGCGGTCGTCGACCAGCGTGGCCACCTTGTCCTCGACCTGGAGCTCGCCGGCCCCGGCGATCTCGCGCACGGTCCACCAACCCTGGAGATCGAAGGGCACCATGATGCGGTGCTCGAACTCGCCCTCGGGAACGGTCCCCAGCGCGTCGCCGGCCCGCACCGCGTCGCCAGCGCTGGCCTTGGGCGTGAAGGCCCAGCGGCGCTCGCGGTCGATCGGCGCCAGGTACTTGCCGCGCGCGAGGAAGTAGCCGCTCTCGGCGGCCAGTTCGGGCAGCGGGTTCTGCAGCCCGTCCACCACCAGGCCCAGGAGCCCGGGACCGAGCTCGGCCGAGAGCATCTCGCCGCTGAACTCGACCTCGCCGCCCACGAACAGGCCGACGGTGTCCTCGAAGACCTGCAGGTCGGCGGTCTGACCGCGCACGCGGATCAGCTCCGCCTTCAACCGCAGGCCGTCGACCACCGCGTACGCGACCTCGTTCTGCACCACCGGCCGATCGAACTCGGCGGTGATGAGCGGCCCCGTGACGGCCACGATGCGTCCGACGTTAGCCATGCTCCTCCTCGATGCGACGCAACGCCGCCTCCAGCGCGCGCCGGCCTTCCTCGGCATCCCAGCGCGCCCAGCGCCACGCCAAGCGCAACTGCACCGTCCGAGCGACGAGGGCGCCGAAACCATCCGGTTCGGCGACCGACAGCTCGTCGGCCAAGCGCCAACGCAACTCGACCAGGGCGCGCTCGCGCGCGCCGGGGTCGGGCAGCTCGAACGCCGCCGCGACCCCTTCCACGACGTCCACGCGGTGCCCGCTGACCACCCGCACGCCGGTCGGCAACTCGCGCCGCGAGCGGGCCACGCGGGCCTGCACGATGGCCTCCTCGACCAACCCGGCGGCCGTCGCCCACGCGGCCGCCGCCGGGTCGAACATCGGGACCTGCGGGTCCTCGACGGCGCCGCCGCCGGGCCCCCGGACCACCCGCTCGAGGTCGCGGGAGCGCTCGTCACCGACGAACGGCCCGCAAGCCTCGAGGAACCTGTCCAGCGCAACCGGCGGCTCGACCCCGAGCCTGGGTGCCGGATGCGTGGCCAGCAGGTAGGCGATCATCCCTCAGCCGCCTCCGGTTCGCCGCCCTCGGTACCGTCGGCACCCTTGGCCCGCTTGCCGCCCTTGGCCCGCTTGCCGCCCTGGGCGCGCTTGCCATCCTCTGCGCCGTCGCCGTTCGTCTCCTCGGGCCCGACCAGCCGCGCCGCCTTCGGCGCTTCCTGCTTGAGGATGCGCGCGAGGTGCGGCCGCAGGTGGTGGGTCAAG
>SL_3KL_010_SEDDRAFT_10001183_pt1 | contig 23393 bp, 18 predicted proteins | sample SodLakKL_010_SED_2_FD_10381 | JGI IMG/M metagenome (IMG submission 10381) | reverse complement strand
TCCCACGGGCGTTTGCCTTCAAAGAATTGTGCATTGGGGAATTCATAGGTGTAAGGCTTCACGATATCCTGGTTGGATGCACGAAGCTCCAGCAAATAGTCAATCTTGTCACCGGATATTCCATCGGGATCATACACGTACCCGTCGGGACCGCTGATGGTCAATACTTTTGCGCCTAACTCTGTGGCTTTAAGGGCAGCACCCCAAGTCACGTTGCCAAAGCCAGACAGGGCCACTGTTTTGCCCTGAATGCGCTCTCCACGAGTCTTGAGCATCTCTTCGGCAAAAAATACCGCACCATAACCGGTAGCTTCCGGGCGGATCAAACTGCCACCCCAGTTGCGACCCTTACCGGTAAATGTTCCGGTATGTTCACCCACAAGCTTTTTGTACATTCCATACATGTAACCGATCTCACGGCCACCCACTCCGATATCTCCTGCAGGTATGTCCGTATCAGGCCCAATGTATTTGTACAACTCACTCATGAAAGCCTGGCAAAAGCGCATGATCTCCGACTGTGACTTTCCTTTGGGATCAAAATCGCTACCCCCTTTGGCACCACCCATTGGCAAAGTGGTGAGGCTGTTCTTAAAAATTTGCTCAAAGCCCAAAAACTTCAGACCACTCAATGTAACACTCGGGTGAAAACGGCAACCACCCTTATAAGGACCGATCGCATTGTTGAACTGTACGCGGTAACCCCTGTTTACGTGAACCTTTCCTTTGTCATCAACCCATTCAACCTTGAAGGAAATCACCCTGTCAGGCTCGGTAATGCGGTCAATAATGTTTGCAGCCTGATATTTTGGATTTTCAGCAACCACATCGATAATGGTTTCCAAAACTTCTCTAACTGCTTGTAAAAACTCTTTTTCGCCCGGATTCTTACGCTCCAGGTCTGCCATTATTTTTTCTAAATTCATGATACTTGGATTTAAAAAATGATACAAAAAGTGATTGTTGTTAATTAATTATCAATTAAGGGGCGAATTTAATCCTTATTTGTGATTAAAACAAACAAAAGCAGGAAATTATTATTTCCTGTAAAGAAGAATAATTGCTGAGGATTGCTTAGCTTTCAATGCCCGGTTTCAAAACAACGCCAATTTTCTTGCTGCCGTTTATTTTGATCACAATGGGATTTTTAAAACGAATATGCCGCACAAATTCGTCTTCATAAACCGCCTCCTGTTGGTCCAGAAACTCCACATCATAAAAACCGTCTTTGGCAAATGGATTGATGGTAAAATAACCCACGCTGAAAGAAGTCAGATTCTGGAAAAAGTGGGTGCCCTGACTNGGGTCGATCTGGAAGTCTTTCAATCCTGACTCCACAATAAGCCTGGCGGCAGANATCTGTGCCCATTTCACNGGTACACCTAGCCAGGGATCACTGGACCCCCATCTGCCGGGACCAACCAGCACATAATTTCTTCCGTTACCTTTTATGTCGTTGTTTATTTTGTTGATGATATCAGCGATCTCTTTTGTTTTGGCTGCATCAAAAACATCAGGCTTTACATACACAAAGTCCTGAACATTTTCGATGATCCCATTGCCAAGGGCATTCCGGCTGGTGATGATGGTATCCTGCGGTTTACACAAATTGACATCTACCTGGTTCTTCTCCTGGGTCTCCACAACCGGCCTGATCTGCAAAAAGTGAAACTGCATTTTTTCACCCTTGGGCACGTCCATGTTGACAGCAAGTTCGATCTCAACCTGATTATTCATCTCCTTTTGGCCGATGTGAAGCAATTCCTGGAGGATCTCAGCCAGGGGAAACGATTTATGCCGCAAAACATTGGCAAAGCTGATGAGGCGTATGCCTTTATCGTACAAACCTTCCCTGATGATCTGATCTTCATAATCATAGGTGGAAACAACATATTTCAGCGGCGAATGGCCTTTGAGCTGACGAATTCGGGTATAGTGCAGGTTCAGGGTTTCGTCAACTGCCGGCTGAAACTTTTCCGGATCCATGTCGAGGCTGTAGAACTCCTTTTGCGTGTCGCGCAAGGCAATTTCGGTGTTGGATAATTGCAGTGCCTTTTCCGGATATTTGGGCGAAAAACGCAGAGAAAGGCCCCCGTCAACAATGATTTTTCCAAGCCCGAAAGCGATATTGGCCACACCGTCCTCATACTTCTCGGGCTCAATGGGGTAAAAATTCACAGACCGCGCAACGCCCGAAATGGTTGGATAAAACATATTGCCGTATTGCCTCCCTGAAATCTCCTGGATAACAACGGCCATTTTTTCTTCATCAATTACATTGGATGTCGCCTCAATATAAGCCTTGCTTTCAGAAAAAAAGACGGAAGCATACACGCTTTTAATGGCCTGGTCAATTTGCTGCATCCGCACCTGCCTGTCTGAATGGTTATTGGGTATCATATAGGTGGAATACACACCTGCAAAGGGCTGGTAATGACTGTCTTCAAGCAAACTGGAAGACCTTATGGCGAGTGGGGACTTAAAAAAATCAATGATTTCGCGAATGTATGAACGCATACGCGATGGTGTTTTGCTATGTACGAAACGTTCAAGCACTTCGTCGTCGGTTACGTCTGACAGCGCGAAATCGTACAAATCGTTATCTTCCATGAATTCATCAAAAAGATCGGTTGTAAGCACCACCGTTCGTGGAATGGAAACACTGACCCCTTTCCAGTGATTCATGATTTTGTAACGATTGATTATCGAGTCAATGAAGGCCAACCCCCTGGCTTTGCCTCCCAGCTGACCATCACCCAGCCTGGTGAAAACTGCATATTCATCAAGATGACTGGCAATGATGCCCCGACCTTTGGTTCGACGGTAATTGGCAATGGTGTCGATCAGGTAACTTCGCACCTCTTCGATATGATCAAAATCATCGCGGCTTTTTTGAGCAAAAATATTGGCAATGGAAAACAAGGCCCTGGCCTTTAACCACCTGGAAAAATGGTTGTTGGTAACATGATACTCAAGCACCTTTGGGTCGGCATTGGCGATCTTGACCTGCAATGAGTGCAGGTTATTGGCTCGTGTAAGCTCCATGCCGGTTGACGGGTCTTTAAACACAAAATCACCAAAACCATAATTCTCCTTGATGTAATGCTTCAACTCAATGAGCAGCGTTTTTGAATATTTGTCAATAAAACTAACTTCAATCTCCTTGTTGATGGTCGCATCCCATTTTTCGGATGACTGGAGAAGGATGGGAATCTGACTGTTCTTTTTCCGGATATGCTTGGCAAGTTTTATACCTGCATGGTCATCCCGCACACCGCCTCTGGCATAACTGATATCAGATATGATCCCAAGCAGATTCTCCTGGTATTTGTTGTACAGGCTGATGGCCTCGTCATAGCTTTTGGCAAGCAATATTTTTGGCCTGGCACGCATACGCAAAGTTTTCCTGTGCTCATTCAGCCCCTCGGTCATCAACTCATTGGTCTGGTCAAAAATAACCTTGTAAATGGTGGGCAGGTAAGATGAATAATACCTGATAGAATCCTCCACCAGCAGAATTCCCTGAACCCCTACCTGCTCAATGTCATAATCAGCGTTCATCCTGTCTTCCAGCAATTTAATGATGGCAAGCAGCAAACCTGCATTGCCAAGCCAGCAAAAGACATAATCGATGGAACTCAGGTCTTCGTTTTTAAGCTTAATGGAAACCTCCCGGCTGAAATGAGTCAGCACCACAATGGGTATTTTGGGATGCCTTTTCTTTACCTGTTTCGCCATCTCAAAACAATCGATCCTGCCCACATTCAGCATGGTGATAACCAGGTCAAAATCTTTTTCCTCCAAAAGCTTAAATGCATCTTCCGATGAACTGGCCTGCGTAAACTGCGGAGGATATCTCAGGTTTTTTGAGGTATATTCCAGGAAAATCTTTTCGTTGATCCTTCCGTCTTCCTCAAGCATAAAAGCATCATAATTGCTGCAAATCAGCAGCACATTGATGATACGTTTCTGCATCAGATCCTGGTAGGTGATCTCTTTGAAATCATAGGTATCCGTTGAATACCTTTCGTCATATTTATATTTTGTTATTGCATGCATCGTTTGTATTTTCAATAACTGATTTCATTACCACTTGCATGGTGAGGCGGTGGTTGGTCTTTATCCTTTTTCTTCCCGCCCGCCGTTTATATTGTCGTGAAAATATATGAGCGAATGACGTTTTTTACCGTCCATGATCACTTCAAGGGGTTTTTCAAAACGTACATGTTTGACATACCTGAGCTCATTCTCCACAGGTGTGTGATTCAGTTTTTCCCAGTTGATGTAGTCAATAAGGTCATCATGTTTTACCGAGAAATAACCAACATTCATGGATATCACATTGTGAAAGAAATGGGACCCCAGAGACGCATCCAGCGGAAAGTCTTCCATGCTCATTTCAACGATGATGCGCGCATTGGATATTTGTGACCAGTTTACGGGGATACCTATAAAACGGTCGCGTGTGCCCCAACGGCCGGGCCCGATCAGGATATATTTCCTCCCTTCTTTCACCATCATGGAATTCAGCTTGTCAATCTCATCCCTGACTTTTTCCGTTTTCAGTTTGTCGAAACGGTCAAGGTCAACAAAAACCACATCGCAGATATCTTCGATGCGCCCGTTACCCATACCATTCTCACTGTATAACAGCAATTTATCATTATCGATCTTGTCAATATTGATTTCTGTTTCTATGATGTTTTTTATCAAAGGCTTGATTTGCAAAAGATAAAAGGTGGCACGTCCTTCCTTATCCTTGTTCAGGTCAATGGCAAATTCTATCTCAATGGGGGTACCCATGGATTCGGAAATGACATCCAGGATGACCTCAATGGTCTTTGCAAGTGGTATATAATTATATTTCAGGATATTGGCGAAATTAAGCACCCTTGGACCCGGGTCGGTAATGCCGGGGATCGTACGCTCACTGTTAAAATCATAAACCGATGCGCAATGTTTCAGTGTACCGTGTTTTTCTGCCTTGTCGATTTCCAGTTTTATGAGCCCTGCGTCCTCCCCATCCAGCAGGTTTAGGTCCTTTTTTGCAAGATCAACAGCATAATAATGTACCTGGGAATTTTTAAATAACTCCTTTGGGGTGTACATTTCCAGTTGAGGGTGAATGGGGGAGAAGCGGTAGGTTTTTTCTCCCTCAACCACATATTTACCCAATCCAAGTGCAATGGATGCAAAGCCTTCATCGGGCTTCATGTATGAATAGGGATAGAAGTTGTAAGATTGCGCCACACCGCTTATGTGCGGATAATAGTATCCGTTGTATTCATGCCCGACCACCTCCTGAATGATCACGGCCATTTTTTCCTCTTCAATCTTATAATTTACCGCTTTGAAATAGGCCTGGGCCGTTGGCGAAAAAATGGATGCATACACCAGCTTGATGGCACTCATCACCTGCTCCAGGCGAACATTCAGATCAGGGTGGTTATTGGGTAAGAGAAAGGTATCGAAGATGCCCGCAAAAGGCTGCATCAGGGAATCTTCAAACAAGCTTGATGACCGGATGGCCAGCGGTTTGTCAATGATTGACAAATAGGTTTTTAAGCGTTTTTTCAATGTCACGGTAAGATGTCCGGCCAGGAAGAGTTTCTTAATGGTATCATAATCTGATTCGCCGTATATTTTGTTGTACAGATCGTTGTTGTGAACAAAGCGCTCAAATTCCTCAGTGCCAATGATGGATGTCTTCGGGGTTTTAATGCGAATGTCCGGAACAAGTTCAGTAAAGTTGAAGTTATTGATGATCATATTGATGAAAGACAAACCGCGTCCTTTTCCACCCAATGATCCGGGCGACATGCTAACCACATTTGTATCGTCGAGAATGGCTGATTCTTCATAATTGATCACTTTACCTTTTTGCTTATCATGGATGCATTGTTCGATGACATCAATCAGATAGTTGCGTAAGCTGCCCGACGACTCAAAGTCTTCAACCTTCAATGGTTTGATCCGCCTGGCAATTTGGATTTCACCACGGGCCATCAACCAGTGAGAGAAATGATCCTTTTTGGCATGATAGATCAGTGATTTTTCGGGAATCGACTTCAAATGGGTGCGGAACTCTTTCATGGAGCGCGCCACTGCCAGATCGCGGCGACCCTCGTCGTCCTTGTAGACAAAATGACCAAAACCCAGGTAATAGTTGATGAAGCTTTGCAGGTCCTGTTTCAGGGTTTCAGAGTTTTTATTGATGAATGTGGCTTGCAGCTTATAAGCTTCTTCGGCGTTTTCCGGATCAGAGCTTTGCAAAACTGTTGGCAGGTTGGGGATCATCTCCCTTGAATATTTCACCAGTTTCAATCCTGCCTGGGAATCCAGTTCTCCGTCTTTGGGAAATTTAACATCCGATATGAGGCACAGCAGATTGTCCTTGTATTTGTTGAATAAGGTCACCGCTTCATTGTAACTGGATGCCAGCAGCACTTTTGGCCTGACCCGCATCTTAAGCAGCTTGTAGAGCTCATCTGTGTTTACTTCTTCGATGAGGTGCTGGGTTTGTTCTATCACAATGGAATACAAAATTGGCAGATAACGGGAATAATATTTTGCAGAGTCTTCAACCAGCAAAATGACCCTTACCATCCCGATGCGGATATCGTTCTCCACATTCATCCGGTCTTCATTGTATTTTACCATGGCTAGAAAGACCTTGGAGTCGCCGTTCCATACAAAAACCTTGTCGATGGAAGTGATGGGTTTGCTGCCATCCTCAAACAACACAATATCTGAATTGTTGTTGAGCAGCATAAATATGGGAATGTTGTGATAGATCTGTTTGATGATCCGGCTCAGCTGAATGGGCATGGATTTTTCCACACCCATCATCACGATTACCATATCAAAATGCTTTTCCTGAAGTTTTTCCAAAGCCTCTTCCGGAGTTGACACACCCGTGATCCGGGGGGCGGAAGATAAATTCAGCTGATAATATTCGCCGGTTACCTGCTCAAAAAACCGGCCCTCCTGCTCTATGATATAAGCATCATATAGGTTGGCCACCAGCAAAATCTCCCGCACCTTGTACTGCATCAGGTCATGGTAAATATCACGGTCTGAATTGTGTTTGTTCAAAAACTTCTGAAGCAGATGCCTGCTCATGGCAGAATGGGCACGTTCATGCCGCTGCTCTTCCGTTTCTTCTTTTTGCTTTTCGGCGGCTTTGAGAAGGTTCTTGCCGATCTGTGTATTTAAATAACCCGTAATCAAACTGCTCAGGTTATTGATCAGATGGCGCTCCTCAATGAAAAACGGGCCCTCCTCCTGCTCCTGAAACTCTTTTTGATAAAATACCTCTATGCAGCCTTCCGTGCCGTCAATTGTTTCAAAAGTTTTGCGCTGCACCCAGGGGCTTTCCCTGAAACCGGCCTTGGATAAAAAAAAATCTTTTCCGTATTTGATTCGTGCAATAGCAGCCTCCGGATGCTGCCATGCATCAGGCAACAACTTTACAATGCTTTGCAGCATTTCCGAAATGGGCTTTTCTTCTTTGAGAATGGCTGTGGTCCGGTGAATGGCACCCAATTCCTTTAGCCGCTCTTTCTTTTCAACAAGAAGCTTTTTTATTTCTTCCTGGCTTATGGCCAATGGCTGGTCTATGTCACCACCCAAACCCGGAACATTTAATGTGTAATCTGTATGACGCTTATTTGCCATGAAATTCTTTTTCTTTCAGTGAAGTTACAAAAAAACTGACCAAAAATATAAAGAATGATTAATGTTTTGATGTTTTTCTGTGAAAAACAAAGATCAAATGTTCTATGTGGCTTTCATTTGTGCAGTTTTTTACTCGGAGTTACCAGCCTGTTGACCTGTTTTACCAAAACCTATATAAAAATAAATGACATTTCCAAGAAAAAATAAAAAAATATTTCTTTTTCATATTTAAAGTGGCATCCTGAAAAATGTTCTAACATTGTTTTGCGAAACAAATCATTGTATTCACCAAAAAATAAATTAACGCAATGGATGCACAAGTGAAAAAGTTCATGGATTATGTGGTGGCAAAAAATCCGGCCGAANAGGCTTTCCACCAGGCAGTACAGGAAGTGGCTGAAACCATCATCCCTTTTCTGGAAGAAAATCCGAAGTACAAGGCTGCGAAAGTATTTGAGCGGATGATCGAGCCCGAAAGGGTAATCATTTTTCGGATCCCCTGGATCGATGATCAGGGAGAGGTACAAGTAAACAGGGGCTATCGCATTGAAATGAACAGTGCCATCGGTCCATACAAAGGCGGTATGCGTTTTCACCCCACGGTAGACCTGGGAGTATTGAAATTCCTCGCTTTTGAGCAAGTCTTCAAAAACAGCCTGACCTCCCTGCCTCTGGGCGGTGGCAAAGGTGGCTCNGATTTCGATCCAAAAGGCAAGTCGGATGTGGAAGTGATGCGGTTCTGCCAAAGCCTGATGACAGAGCTTTTCCGCCATATTGGCCCCGATACGGATGTGCCCGCCGGCGATATCGGTGTGGGTGGCCGTGAGGTAGGCTTCATGTATGGTCAATACAAGCGGATCAAGAATGAGTTTACAGGGGTTTTTACAGGCAAAGGCCTTGAATACGGCGGAAGCCTTATTCGTCCGGAAGCCACCGGCTACGGAACCGTGTACTTTGCACAGGAAATGCTTGCGACCATCAATGAAGAGATCAAGGGTAAAACCGTTGCCATCAGTGGCTCCGGAAACGTTGCACAGTTTGCCACAGAGAAAGTGATCGAGCTTGGTGGGAAAGTGGTTACCCTGTCAGATTCAAACGGCTATATCTATGATAAAGACGGTATTGATACTGAAAAACTGGAGTACTTGATGAACCTGAAGAACATTAAGCGTGGCCGGATCCGCGAATATGCCGATGAATTTGGCTGCAAGTTTGTGGAAGGTGTTTCACGTCCCTGGGCCGAAAAATGCGATATCGCCCTGCCATGTGCCACAGAAAATGAAATCAACGAACAAGAAGCAAGGGAATTGGTAAAGAACGGCTGTATCTGCGTGTCGGAAGGAGCAAACATGCCTTCAACACCGGAAGCTGTGGAGGTTTTCCTGCACAATAAAATCCTCTATGGGCCCGGTAAAGCTGCCAATGCCGGTGGCGTGGCCACTTCCGGACTGGAAATGAGCCAAAATGCACTCAGGTTGTCATGGACAAGAGAGGAAGTAGACCAGCGCCTCCATAATATCATGATCAATATTCACAAAACCTGCGTCGAGTTTGGCAAAGAAGGCGACTTCATCAATTATGTGAAAGGGGCCAACATCGGTGGCTTTGTTAAGGTAGCCAATGCCATGATTGCCCAGGGATATGTGTAGTATCGTGCATTTCCCACGAAAGTGAAAAAGAAACCGCAACTATTTGCGGATGTCTTCAGACAATGCCTCAGCAATTATTGCTGAGGCATTTCCTTTTCCATACAAGCCCCCGGTGAAATTGGGCGGATTGTTCGTAAAATGATCGTATGCCTCCAGCAGACATGTGGAATCACGGCCGCAAAGCCTGTTATATCCTGCATCAACCAGCTCTACCCATTCAGTCTCTCCCCTAAGGGTGATGCAAGGCTTTTCGAAAAAACAGGCTTCCTTTTGCATACCACCGCTGTCTGTAATCACCACATCCGTTCGCTCCAGCAACCAAAGCATTTCCAGGTAGCTCACCGGATCAATCACATGAACTTTTTGCGAGAAAGCAGGCAAATGGGCATCTTTAACAAGTTTTCTTGTCCGCGGATGCATAGGAAATAACACATCGGTTTTTTCAGCCAGCAAATTTATGGCACGAATCATATCTGCAAAAAGACGCGGGTCACGGGTGTTTTCTTCACGGTGAATGGTAAGCAGAACAAAATGATCCGGAATATTTTCATAATCCGGTTTTATAGCCCTGTTCCGGAAAAAAAGGGCGGCATCGTACATCACATCACCGGTCCGGACAATGCGGCAATGAAAATTTCTGAAACCTTCAGCTTCCAGGTTGTTGATCGCTTTTTCGGTGGGACAAAATAAAAGTCTGCTTAAACGGTCTGTCATTATTCGATTGACCTCTTCGGGCATCTGCATATTGAACGACCGGAGCCCGGCTTCCACGTGCGCTACCGGAATATGCATCTTTGAAGCCGCCAATGCCCCGGCAAGCGTGGAATTTGTATCACCGTAAACCATCACCCAATCTGGCTGCTCTGCTTGTAGCACTTCTTCCAAAGCCTCCAGCATCCGGCCGGTCATGGCACCGTGGGGCAAACTGTGGATGTTGAGCTGATATTTCGGGCCGGGTATCTGCATTTGTTCAAAGAAAACCCGGCTCATACCAGCATCAAAATGTTGTCCGGTGTGAACCAGAACCTCCTGCAAGCCTGACCTTTCCTGGATAGCCCTGCTCACCGCAGCTGCCTTGATAAACTGTGGCCGGGCACCAACAATGGTTAGAATTTTTGTCATTGGCAAACGTGATTGTTATAGCTTCCCCTATTCAAAATCATGTCAAATACAGGCAACAAAGTTAACCAAATCCCCGGCTTTTTGTTATGTCAATGCTCCATGGTGGATTTATCTTCATGAAGGATTACCCAATTAATGTGTAGTTTTGCGAAAAAACCATTTCATGCGTATATTTCTGGTTGGTTTCATGGGATGTGGGAAGAGCTCCATCGGAGAGCGATTGGCCAAAAAACTGAACTATACTTTTGTGGATCTGGATAGCAGACTGGAAGAGTTGCTGGGAATGACGGTGTCAGATGTTTTTGCCCAACATGGAGAGGAGCATTTTCGGCAAATGGAAAAAAAAGTGTTGCACGAAACATTTAATTTGCGCAACACCGTAATAGCCACCGGTGGAGGTACTCCCTGTTATTTCGACAACATGGAACAAATGAAAAATTACGGCGTTACCGTCTATTTAAAAATGAGTCCGCTGAGTTTAAGTTACAGGCTTAAATATGCCAGGAAAAAACGACCATTGGTGAAAGAGTTAAAAGGAAACGATCTTGAACAATTTGTGGATCAAAAACTCAGGGAAAGGGAACCAGTGTATATGCAGTCCCATGTAATNATAAAAGGTGAATCTGCCAAACCGGATCAGATTATTTCACTGCTGTTTGGCTGATTTTGCTGATGTAAATTTTCGTGTTGAAAAACGCCTGTAGTTATCCTTTAGTTCAGGATGGGGTCGCTTGGAAAGTTTGCCCATATGGCATAATCGTTTCCCATTTCTTTGAGCATGTTGCTCCACAGCTTCTCGGGATATCGCGCCAGTACCGTTTCAAGTGAGCACTGGGTGACCACCCATGATTTTTCGACCATTTCACGCTCCAGCTGCTGGGGCTCCCATCCGGAGTATCCGATAAAAAATCTCACTTCTTCGGGAGTGACCAGCTGTAATTTTATGAGCTCCATAAGCTTATCAATCTCACCACCCCAAAAAAGACCGGGTATAATTTCTATGCTGCCCGGCACTTTTTCGCCAAGGGTATGCACATAAAACAACCGCTCCGGATGAACCGGACCACCCAGAAAAAGAGGGAACTCATTGTCGGGAAACTCCTTAACAACTTGATTTAGTTTAAGATGGATGGGTTTATTCAGGATAAGTCCGATTGAACCCTCTTCAGGGTTATGTTCCACAAGCAAAACCACGCTGCGGCCAAAATAAAAATCGCGCAGCGCCGGCTCGCTGATGAGCAATTTTCCACTTGCAGGTTTCTGTTTTTTCTCTTTCATAAGAAGCAGGTGCTCCGTTTTTTTCTGAATTACAAAGGTATCAGGTATTCTTATTACATTTGATGATTCAATCAACGGATAAACAACAAAAAGTCTGCCAATGTTCAAATGACAAAAAGTAACAAACATAGCCTATTTCTAAACTTGAGGGAAAAATTCCCGGTGTTTGCCTATAAAGACTGTTTCGTGGAGCATTCACCAACGAAAACGCGAACAGGTTTCCAATTTGAAGTACCGGGTTGTTTCGAGTTTAATCCCGTATGGCAGATCAATTATGGCATTCATGCAAAAAGAGATGCAATACATACTGAAACACTTTCCCAAACCTTGGTTTTCCATCTTGGAATGGTAGAAATGATCAGTTACTGGAAGGCTTTTTGCTCTCCGGAAATTTTTATCAACCCTTTCCTTTTGTCAGCAGAACAACAATTATGGTGGAAAAAGCTTTTTCGCCTGGGCTTGGGTGAATTTTTCCACGTGAATGGAATTCCACAGCCCGGCAACGATTTGTTGCAATTCAGTTTTTCTGAACAGGCATCCTTTCCTGCCGAACGGGGAGCTGGCAATGAACAACCCGATTACGGAAAAGTACTGGTACCTGTAGGTGGAGGAAAAGATTCTGTAGTGACCCTCGAAATGTTGAAATCATTGGGCTATGAGATTATACCATTTGTGATAAATCCCCGCCGGGCAACAATTGACGTGTTGAATACAGCAGGTTTTTCCCCTGATGAAACGGTAACCATGGAGAGAAAGATGGAACCACTGCTGCTGGAACTCAACAATAAAGATTTTTTGAACGGCCATACCCCATTTTCGGCAGTCATTGCATTCGCATCGGCCTATATTGCCAGTCAGCTAAATATTAAATTCATAGCACTTTCAAATGAGTCCAGTGCCAATGAACCTTCCATACCGGGTACCGACATCAATCATCAATACAGTAAATCTTTTGCTTTTGAAAAAGATTTCCGTCAATACAATGCTGACTTCCTGAAGCTGAACGCTGAATATTACAGTTTGCTCAGGCCTTTGAATGAAATACAGATCGCTGCGCTGTTTTCATCATATATCGATTATCACCCTGCTTTTAAAAGCTGTAATGCAGGTAGCAAAGAGGACATTTGGTGTGGTAAATGCTCAAAATGTTTGTTTACCTATATCATACTCTCGCCATTTATGCCAGTTGACCAAATGATCACCATTTTTGGGAAAGAGCTTTTTTCTGATTTTTCGCTGAAAGGGATATTGGAAGATCTCTGCGGTATATCCCCCGAAAAACCTTTTGAATGCGTGGGCACTATTGAAGAGGTCAACCTGGCATTGTCGCTTACGGTGCTTAAGTGGCGCAATGCCACAGCGGGGTTACCGGCTCTGCTGCAGTATTATTCAGAAACAGGGTTGTTTCAGGAAAATGCCCTGCAGCAATTAAAACCATTTCTGCGCACCTTTGATAATGATCATTTTTTACCTCTTGATGCTGAATTTGTTTTGAAAGACAAGCTTTCTGATGATCGCTTTGGTCAACCGGCCTGACGGGGTTATCGGAACAATTAGATATGTTGATTTGGAAGCCCGTTAGCGGGTGTCTATGATTATTTTAATGTATGGACATGATTGGCCGTTTTTTTCATGAAAGATTTGGGGGTAAACGTTTGGCTATTCTCGGTTTTGGGCGTGAGGGGCGTTCAACCCTCAGATGTATCAGCCGTTATATGCCCGGCCATCCGGTGATTATTTCCGACCGAAACCCCAATATGGAAACAAATGACCCGGTGGTTTTGCAATCCGGATCTGTTGCCTGGCATACAGGTCCTGATTATTTAAAAGTGCTTGAGGATGCAGATGTTATCATCAAGTCACCAGGAATTCCTTTCACAGTGATGAATGGTATGGACATCCGGGGTGTGATCACATCTCAAACCGAAGTGTTTTTGGAACTTTTCCGGGACCGGGTTATCGGAATTACGGGGACAAAGGGAAAGAGTACCACAGCAAGTTTGTTGTATCACATTTTAAGAGAGTCGGGTAAAGCTGCAGTGATTGCAGGAAATATAGGCATTCCCTGTTTTGAGGTTCTGGAGGAGGTTACACCTGAAACCCCGGTGGTATTCGAAATGAGCAGTCATCAGCTGCAGCATATAAGGGTATCTCCCCATGTGGCTGTTTTATTGAATATTTTTGAAGAGCATCTTGACTATTATGGGTCTTTTGAGGTTTACCGGGATGCCAAGCTGAATATTGCCCGCTGGCAAAAACCCGGTGATGTTTTTGTTTTTAACAAGGCCAGCGAGGGCTTGGAAAACATTATGTCTTTAGTGGAAACCGGGGCGGAAAAGATATCGGTGGGTGATGCTTTTCCCGGAGCGGGACAAATGCGATGTGACGGGTTGGACCTGGTATTTACCCGCAAGGGGAAAAGCATGACTTTTAAGGATATTTGTCAACAATCGCTGATCATCGGGCGGCACAACCTGGAGAATATGGCAGCTGCTGTTGCCGCTGCCTTGGTTCTTGGTGCCGGTCCCGCTTTTATTTCCCGTGCAGTTTCCGGGTTTAAAGGACTGCCCCATCGTATGCAGCATGCCGGAACCCACAGTGGTGTAATCTTTTACAATGATTCCATTGCCACCATTCCCGAAGCGACCATAGCAGCGGTAAAGACATTGCCGGATACGGAAACACTTATTCTTGGAGGCACCGACAGGGGGATTGATTACAGGCCTTTGATGCACTTTCTGGCTGATTCGGATGTTTCCAGGTTGTTTTTCACAGGTCCTGCAGGCCGGCGTATGCATGCTTTGGCAAAAGCCATAGAAGGCTTTCAGGATAAACAATTGATCTTTTCAGAACTTTTTGATGAGGCCGTAATCCAGGCAGCCCGGCAGACGGGTCGGGGAAAGATTTGCCTGCTTTCACCGGCTGCTGCCAGCTACGACCAATTTACCAATTTTGAGGAGAGGGGGCAGCGTTTTATTGCTCTTGCTCAAAATGCCTGATCAGAGCGTCTGCCTTATTTACCGATTGTTTCAGCCATTCCAGAAGTATATCTGACCGATCTTCTTCGTTGAGTTGCCATTCCGAAACCTTTTCCCTGATTTTTTTGGTAAGGTGGTAAAGGCATAAGGCTGCAGAAACAGATATGTTAAAACTTTCGGTAAATCCAACCATGGGGATTTTGACAAAACCATCGGCCATTTGCTTAGCCTCAGGGGTCAGACCTTTCATTTCGGTGCCAAATAACAATGCGGTTTTAGGCTCAACAGGCAGTTCATCAATCAGGCAATCGTTTTTGTGGGGAGATGTGGCAATGATCCTGTAACCTTTTTCTTTCAGACTGGTGATGCAGTGTGTGGTGTTGTGCTGTTGGGTATTGTATTTGTGCAAGCTTAGCCACTTGGATGCACCGAGTGCTACATCCGGATTGATTTCATAAATATTTTTATTTTCAATGATATGTACATCCTGTACACCAAAACAGTCGCATGACCGAAGCACTGCAGAAGCATTCTGGGATTGATAAATGTCTTCCATTACGACACACAGATGGCGTGTACGGAATGAAAGCACTTCCATCATTCTGGACAATCGCTGCTGGCTAACAAATCCGGAGAGATAACTGATCAGTTGTTGTTTTTTATCGCTCATCGGTTTATATGAGAGAAGAATGTCGGGAGAAAGATTACTCGTTGCTTTTGATCAGCATGCCGGCAATACGATAAAGGATGCGGGCTGAAATAATGCCATCCAGACGGCCTTCACCTGTTTCAACGAGGTCTGCTCCGATGAATCTTTTGCCTGCGTTGAATGCTGTTTCCAGGAGATATATTGCCTGGTTAAATGACAGTCCTCCCGGCACAGGAGTGCCGGTTCCGGGGCAAAAGGCCGGCTCCAGTCCATCCACGTCGAATGAAATGTATACATTGTCGGGCAGATCATTGACGATATCATGGCATATTTCTGACCAGTTTTCACCTTCAAAGAGGCGTTGGTGAAGATCATGGCCAAAATATGTTTTGATGGTGCGGTGGTTCTTTGAGATAATCTGCACTTCTTCGGTACATAGTTCCCTGATCCCCACCTGCACGATCTTTTCCACCCCTTCGGTATTCATGGCATTGAGCATCACTGATGCATGTGAGTGTGTAAAACCCTGGTATGATTCACGCATATCGGCGTGGGCGTCAATTTGCAGGATCCCGAAAGATTCCTCCCTTGCCAGCGCCCGGATCAGACCTGAGGAAATGCTGTGGTCACCTCCGATAAGAAAAGGTATTTGACCGTTTTCCACATATTGCAGGCATTTCATTTCCAGTTCAAGCATGAGGGATTCACACACCTGGTTCACATTGTTCAGTAAGCCTTTCATCTCCTGGTGCTCATCTGTTTCGCCGCCTCCTTCCAAAAACTGGATGACCCTCGAAGCTTGTTTTCGTGTGCTTTGGTTTCTTGCTTTGATAACCGGATCAATTTTCTCCATAGCCATGCCTTTTTTCCAGGCGTTGGGTGCCAGTGGATCAAACAGGTCGATCTGGAAAGATTGATCAAAGATATTTTGCGGACCGTTGCATGTCCCCGCTTTGCTTGAAGCTGTGACATCCCATGGTACGGGGATAAAAACCAATTGTGACTCCGAAACTTCAAAAGGGAGGGAGAATATATTGTTTGAAAGGTTGCCGGCTCTGTTTGGATTGAAACCCGCTAACTTGTCTTCAAGGCTCATGGTGAAAGGTTTAGGTTTTTACTGTTCCGGTGGACTTGGTCGGGGAAAAGCTATGGTTATTAATTTGAACCTGTAAATGTAGCAATAAATTTTGGTTGTGGGACAAAAAAAAGCCCCGGGACTGCCCGGGGCTTTTCAATAAATGAAAACCGTTTTTACTTAACCACATCGGCAAGTTCAGCACCGGCTTTGAATTTTACAACTTTTTTGGCCGGAATCATAATGTCTTTTCCGGTCTGTGGGTTTCTGCCTTTACGTGCTTCTCTGTGCGATACAGAGAAAGATCCAAATCCTACGAGTGCAACCCTGTCACCTTTTTTCAGTGCGTCGGTTGTTGCATCGATAAAGGAATCGAGCGCTTTTTTTGCGTCAGCTTTTGTTAAACCAGCGCCTTCTGCGATGGCATCAATCAATTGTGCTTTGTTCATGTCTTTTCAGTTTTTGTTTAATAGATAATTGGGTTCGTTTCCATAAACCTTTGCAAATATAAGGTATTCCTAGGAAAATGCAAGCTAAAAGCAAAAAAATATGGTAATTGTTAATAAAATCAGTGGTTTTGTTAATAACTTTGACCGAAAAGCCCTGTTTTTATTGGTGATTCGCGTTATTTTCCATGAATCTGACATGGGAAAATGTCATTCAAATTGCATCCCCCTGAGCAATTCTTTTGTACCCATTCTTTTTTTCCCGGCCAGTTGAAGCTCCAGAATATCTACCATGCCATCTTTGGTGGCAAACCGGATATAGGTTTTATTGTCGGTCAGAAGCTTACCTGATTGAACATCATGTTTTACTTCCATTGGCCTTGCGTGGTATATTTTCATTAAGGCTGAAACGTTCTGTTTCACCTTCACCTCGCAGAAAGCCCCGGGTACCGGACTCAAACCATGTATATGGTTTACTACCTCCCGGCTGGGCTTATCCCAATCGATCCTGCAGTCTTCCTTGTGAATTTTTGGCGCTTTGCGCAGTTTGTCATGACCGGATATCAGTTCTTCCTGGGGAATAGGTTTTACCGTTCCTGCATTTAAGGCAGTGATAGTATGTACAACGAGTTCAGCACCTGCAGTTTTTATTTTTTCATGCAGGCTGCCAGCTGTTTCGTAAGGTTGCAGGGGTATTTTCTCTTGAAAAAGAATTTTTCCCGTGTCGATTTGGTGATCCAGCAGGAAAGTGGTCACACCGCTTTCTTTTTCGCCGTTGATGATGGTCCAGTTAATGGGTGCTGCACCCCGATAATCGGGCAGGAGAGAGGCATGCAGGTTAAATGTTCCTTTGGGTGGGATAGACCACACACTTTCCGGCAGCATGCGAAAAGCCACCACCACTTGTATATCGGGTTTGCAGCTTTTCAGTTCGCTGATGAATTCCGGAGATTTCAGATTTTCCGGTTGTAAAACCGGAATATTGAGGGCGACAGCCAGTTCTTTTACGGGAGATTGTTTGATTTTTCTGCCACGGCCGGCAGGGCGGTCGGGGGCTGTAACAACTGCTACCACCCGAAAACCATTACTGACCAACTCCTGCAACACATGTGAAGCCAATTCAGGCGTACCCATGAAGACTATACGCGGACTTTTCTCGGGTGAGGTGTACATTTACCAGGGGTCGTCGAATGGATCAACCAAATCAAAATCATCGGGCATCATCAGGTCTTTCAGCTCAGCCATTCGCAAAGCGGCAGCAGCGGCTTCCACTCCTTTGTTACCATGCTTTCCGCCGGCACGATCTTTTGCCTGTTCGAATGTATCGGTGGTCAGTACACCGAAAATAACAGGAGTAAAATGGTCCAGTGCCACCTTCATACAGTTTTGTGCCACTGCCTGGGATATGAATTCAAAATGCCGTGTTTCTCCCTGTATCACGCATCCAATACAAATAATTGCATTCAATGATTGCGTTTCGGCAAGCATAGCGGCAGCCTGTGGCAACTCATAGCTGCCCGGCACACGCACGGTGATGATGTTGTTTTCTTCAACCCCGTTGGCTTTGAGCGTTTTCATTGCTCCTTTGTACAGGGCGTCGGTGATTTCGCTGTTCCAATCTGAGACAACAATGGCAAAATACAGATCACTACCACCAGGCAGAGATTGATCAGCTGAAGACGAAAGGTTTTTTTGCTTGGCTGCCATGTATGCGTATTTTATAAAAACAGGATAGGGATTTACATCCGATGTTTTGCACGTGCAATGAATTTATCTATATCCCTGGCTTCGTTTGAATCTGCAAAATCCCTTTGTATCCGTTCATAACGCCTTAATGCTTCCGCATATTCGCCCTTGTGCTCATACAAAAGGCCTGCCTTTAAAAGGAATGCCGGTGTGGTAAGGTTATTGGGCTGATGGCGGTAAGCGCTGCGATAGTACCTGGCTGCACGCTGCAAATCACCCAGTTCCCAATAGGCATCACCAATAGCACCATAGGCCATGGCACCTAACATCTGATCCCTCTTGCGGAAACGTTGCAGATGATCGATTCCTTCTTTAAATTCACCCATGTTGATCAGACTGATACCTGCATAATAACGGGCAAGATTTGCTGCTTTTGTCATGCGATACCCGGAGATGATATCAAGGAATCCGGGAAATTCACCATCTCCCTCAAGTGCCAGCTCAAATTCTTCCGCCTGAAAGTATTTTTCCGCCATGAACATCTCTGCCAGACCTTCCCTCTCGCGGGGCTCCAGGATAAAACGGGTATAACCAATATAACCGGCAATGAGCAGAACGATAATGGCAACCGCAGAAATGAGGATATTTTGGTTGCGCTCAATAAATTGTTCCGTCTTACCTAAGGCTTCTTCAACGGCTACAATATTTTTTGCTTCTTGTTGTGACTTTTTACTTTTTGCCATGGTAGATTTAATTTAGGGTGCAAAATTACATTAATTTTGTTTGCTGCAAATCATTTTAGGGTTTTTTTTGCCCCCGTTAAAACATATATCCGCTAAAGCCGTTTTTTTTCAGGATACGAAGTAAAACTGACATGCCTACATACAGAACCGGCCTTGTGGCCCTCACCTTACTGATTGTTGCCATTTTTCTGGGATCATGCCGCGACGATAGCTATGATACTGATCCTTCCCTAAAACTGACTTTTTCCAGGGACTCCCTCTTGTTTGAAAAAAAAGCTACACGCTCATTCAGGGTCTATAACGAGCACAACCGGCGGGTGCGAATCTCAACGGTAAGGCTGGCTGGCGGTGCACAATCCTATTTTCGCATGAATGTTGACGGTCGATCAGGTACCACGCTGCATGACATCGACATAGAAGCCAATGACAGCATTTTTGTATTTGTTGAAGTTACAGTTGACCCTGTCAATCAAAATCTTCCGCTGATCATTGTGGACAGTATCGAGTTCAATATCAATCAGAATATCCAGGATGTGAAGCTTGTAGCCTGGGGTCAGGATGCCCATTTTATCCATCCGAATTTTACTGATCCCAATGGATTGGAATACCACAGAATATCCCAGGACACGGAATGGACAGCCGATCTGCCTTATGTTGTTTACGGTCTGGCTGTAGTGGCCCCGGATGTAACCCTTCGCATGAAGGAGGGCGCACGCATACACATGCACAACAATGCCAGCCTGGTATTCCTTGCCCGGTCAAGCCTGAAAATTGAAGGCAGTCCGGATGAACCGGTAACCATACAGGGCGACCGCCTGGAACCCTTTTATCAGAACCAGCCCGGCCAGTGGGGAAGGATCTGGCTTACGGCCACCAGTAAAGACCATGTTGTGGAACATGCAATCATAAAAAACGGTAGTGTAGGTTTGCACGTGGACACTCTCGGACATCCCACCAATCCTACTTTGCAGATCAGAAACACCATCATCAAAAACAAAAGTATTGCCGGCTTGTTTGCACAGGGCAGCCACGTAACTGCTGAAAATCTTGCCGTTGCCAATTGTGGTCAGTATGCCCTGCTGCTTGCCCTCGGCGGCCATTATGATTTCAGGCATACCACGGTTGCCAATTACTACAGGACAGACATCAGACATACACCATCACTGCTGCTGAATAATTATTATTTTGATGAAAATGGCCAGGTACAGATCAGACCCTTTGAGCATCTGTTTTTCGGTAATACCATTATTTATGGGAGTAACCAGGAAGAAATCGTTTTTGATGTGTTTGAAGGTACGGAAACTGAATTTAGTTTTGATCACTGTCTGATACGCACCCGTCTCGACACCTCAGGTCCATCCTATATCAATACGCTGGTGAACAATGACCCGCTGTTTTATGACAACCAGATGCATGATTTTCGTCTCACGGAAGAATCACCGGCCATAGGGGCGGGGAACCCGGATATTGCCCTTGACATTCCCTATGACCTCGCAGGGCGCAACCGCACAGAACGTACCGATATCGGTGCTTTGCAGTTTTATCCAATTGAAGAAGAAGAATAGTTGACGAAGGTTTCCCGGATTTTTAAGTCAGCAGCTCTTTCATTCGCTGTCCGATTTCAGCGGGAGACTCTGCCACGGTGATGCCACATTCTTTAAGGATGACTTTTTTGGCATCGGCGGTATCGTCCTTGCCACCGATGATGGCACCGGCATGGCCCATTGTACGCCCTTTGGGGGCTGTGGCGCCGGCAATGAAACTGACCACCGGCTTTGTTCCGTAATCGCGAATGTAATAAGCTGCCTCAGCTTCCATCCCACCACCAATTTCCCCAATCATGATGATCCCCTCTGTTTCGGGGTCATTCATCAGTAGCTCCACCGCTTCTTTCATAGTGGTGCCGGGGATGGGGTCACCGCCGATCCCGATACATGTACTCTGGCCCATTCCTGTCTTTGTAACCTGGTCAACAGCTTCATAGGTAAGTGTTCCTGAGCGCGACACAATACCGATACGCCCTTTGTTGTGAATGAAACCGGGCATGATTCCTACCTTAGCCTCGCCCGGAGTGATTACACCCGGACAGTTTGGCCCAATGAGCCGCGCCGGTTTGTTCTTCAGGTATTCTTTCACCGTAAGCATATCCTGAACCGGAATGCCCTCCGTGATACAAACAATAACTTCTATGCCGGCCTCTGCTGCTTCCATGATGGCATCAGCAGCAAACGGGGGAGGCACAAAAATGACACTGACGTCGGCACCTGCCTGCTGCACGGCTTCCTGCACACTATTAAAAACAGGCCTGTCAAGATGCGTCTGCCCTCCCTTTCCAGGAGTAACACCGCCCACCACATTGGTGCCGTATTCTATCATTTGCGTGGCATGAAAAGTCCCTTCAGAACCTGTAAAACCCTGCACAATTACCTTAGAATCTTTGTTAACCAGTACACTCATCGGTTTCGTTTTAAAAAATCATCCCAAAAATACATTTTTCTTTCCAAATGGCATGTGAAATTAAGTTGTTTTAAAAATGCACTACATCATTGATAAAAAAACATCCGCTATTGCTTATATTTGTTTTTAGAAATCACTAATAAAATTGTCATGAAAGCTTATCAGACAGATGACACCATTTGTGCACCCGCAACGGCACCCGGACAAGCAGCCATTGCCATTTTGCGTTTGTCGGGACCAGAAGCTTTTTCCATCGCGGAAAAATTCTTTATCCCTCGTAATAAAAACCTTCGGATAACAGATTTGTCTTCGCACCGGATGGTTCTTGGCCAGATCATGGATGGTGATCAGGCCGTGGATGAGGTTTTGTTTACCAGGTTTGTTGCACCCAACAGCTATACCGCTGAAAATATGGTGGAAATATCCTGCCATGGGTCGCCTTACATCCAGCAAAAAATCATTCAGCTGATGCTGGACAATGGAGCCAGGTTAGCGAATCCCGGTGAATTTACCCTGCGGGCCTTTTTGAATGGACGAATGGACCTTTCTCAAGCCGAAGCGGTTGCTGACCTGATTGCTTCCAACTCCGAAGCTTCGCGGCTGATGGCGTTCAATCAGCTTAGGGGGCATTTTTCCGACAGTATAAAAGAACTGCGTCAGAAGCTCCTTGAATTTGCTTCTTTGATTGAGCTGGAGCTTGACTTTAGTGAAGAAGACGTAGAGTTCGCAGACAGAATGCAGCTGCGTGATTTATTGCAAGTGATCGATAAGGAAGTGAAGGTTTTGCGTGAATCCTTTGCGACGGGAAATGCCCTCAAACATGGCATTCCGGTGGCCATCATCGGAAAACCCAACGTAGGCAAATCCACCCTGCTCAATGCACTCTTGAATGAAGAACGTGCCATTGTTAGCGAAATCCCGGGCACTACCCGCGATACCATTGAAGATACCATCACCATTAACGGCATTGCTTTTCGTTTTATTGATACCGCCGGACTTCGTGAAAGCGAGGACCTTATCGAAAGTGTGGGTATTGAACGTACCCACGAAAAGATCCGCCAGGCAGCCATCATTCTTTACCTGTTCGACGTCAGTTCCACCGGTCTTGAAGAGATCGCACAAACCATTCTTGAGTTCAAGGAAAAAGTGGGAGATGAAGACAAACATCTCATCCTCATTGCAAATAAGATAGATTTGCTGGAGGAGATCCCTCATCATTTCCGGAACCTTGTGGATCTGGAAACCATTTTTGTTTCGGCCAAGCGGAAAGAAAACATATCAATGATCACCGAAAGTTTGCTAAAAGCTGTGGATACCGATCCTGAGGATAAGCACGCAATTTTGGTTACCAGCAGCCGGCATTATGAGGCCTTAACCCAGGCATCAGAAGCGATTGAAGCCGTTAAAACTGGCATTGCAGAAGGTGTTTCCGGCGATTTGCTGGCGATTGATCTGCGCGGGGCGCTTCATCACCTGGGTAGTATCACGGGTGAGGTGACGTCGGATGAAATTCTGGGGGAGATCTTCGGGCGGTTTTGTATTGGGAAGTAGGGTTTTTCTGCATGTTCTGAAGTTGTTATCATCATTTTCATTACCAAATCATAAATACACCACACAATGAAAAAACTTTATC
>SL_3KL_010_SEDDRAFT_10001182_pt1 | contig 23404 bp, 20 predicted proteins | sample SodLakKL_010_SED_2_FD_10381 | JGI IMG/M metagenome (IMG submission 10381) | reverse complement strand
TGTCCAGCTCAGCTCCAATCATTTCAAATACAGGATCATCAGTTCGAAATTCTTTTTCGTCAACAGATTGAACCGGAATAATTTCTCTCACACTATTCGTGAGCCAAATGCAATCAGCAACTTCAAGTTGTCCGTATTGAAAATTACCTTCACTAAGCTTTAATCCTGAATGTCGGTGAACAATTTCAATCACAGAATTTCTCATAATTCCAGGTAAAATATCACAGGCTGTGGATGGGGTATAAACCTCATTTCCATTTTTCCAGAAAATATTTGCTATAGAAGTTTCGGCGATAAAACCATTTACAGTTAGCATGAGGGCATCATCAGCACCAGCATCCACCGCTTCGCGAAAGGCATTTCGGTAGTGTAGCATGTTGCTGAGTTTCAGGTTCGCAGGTCTGCACTCAGCGGGAACTACTTTGGTTTTCACAGAGACCAGCCGGGTTGGTTTCATTGGTTCTTGATGAAACCGGTTGCAAGTGATGATTTGGTTCAAGGGACGTTCTGAGTCGCGATAATAACCTTTCTGTTCATTCAGGGAACACTGGATCCGTATCCGTGCACGGTTTTGTTGCAGATTGTTTTTTTTCACAAGCCGGTAAATATCGGCCGATAAATTTTCTTTTTCAGGATGATATTTCGTCGGTACTCCCAGATAGTCAAGCCCAAAGATCAAACGATTAAAGTGTTCATCAAACCGAAAAACCCTGTACTGTTCGATCAAAAAAGATTCGAAACAGCCCGCCCCGTAAAAAAGCCCGGACTGTACTGCCGGTACATTTGCATCATCCTGTAACACAATCTTACCATTCAAACTGATAAATGGATTGGAGTCAGCCATCCTCTAAAAGCCGGTTTAATTTTTCACGAAGTGCATCGGTATCATCACCAACCTGAGTGGCAAAAACCTTTCCCTCTCTATTAATCAGTATCTGTGATGGAATCCCGGGAACGTAAATGGTCTGAAATAAAGTGGTCCCTTCCACATATGCAAAATTGTATGGATGACTGTTGATGTACTCCAGAATCTGCTCTTCTCCGTCACGAACGGCAGCAGCAATTACAAAAAGTTCTGGGTTCGCTATTGTATATTCATCCAGAAATTCGTTTACAGCGAGTGATTTCCCCGACCATGTAGACCAAAACTGAATCACAACGGGTTTCATGGTTTTATCTTTCAGGTAAAGAGAGTCGATTGCAGTGAAAGACATGAAAGCCAGTGTATCGAGCTGAACAGCCGCAATATTTTCTTCAAAATCAGCCACCTGCTTTTGTGAATAGCGTAGTGTGCTATAGATAATCGCCATAAGGGCCAGTAAAGCACATATTCCAATAAATAAGTTAAAATATTTAGGATCGAGTCTCATAAATGCAATCGGTAGAGAGGGTATTTCTTATCTTAATTTTTTACATTCATTATTAAAGTATCAAATTTGATGGGACTCATTCAACCTGCATTATTCACAAAAAAAGCTTGCCAGTCTTATCAAGATATGTATCAGTAAGATGCATCAAAAAAAGATTATAATTTTATTCAAAACTCAATCAAGTGCTGCTTTCCGAATGTAAGTTAAATTTTTTTCTGCATTCAGGTATAACCATACTGATTCCCCGTAATTCAGAAACACAAGTTCACGATTTCCCTGAAGCTTTATGGCGGATGCGTTTTGAGAGTTGAACTCATAGAATCTATTAACTTATGATTAATGGCTCATATAGACGCGCTCAAAAAGCCGGTAACTATTAGGTTCTATACTGTAAGGTGAGGACACCGCTTGTTCAACACCATCAAAAACGTCCACCCAGATTCCTTCGTGGCCATCTGTGAATCTGAAAGTTCTCTCTTCATCAGAAAAATTAAGGATCACCAGTACCTGTTCATGGTGGCCGATCCGCTTATAAGAAAAAATATGCTCATCTTTATCGGTTGATAATTTTCTGTAATCACCTCCAATCTCTCCGTTAAATAGAGCCTGATTCCTGGTGTTCAGATCGAGTAATTTGGTGTAAAAATCCTGGTATTTATAATCTTCCCAATCAATTTCATCCTTTTCATATGTTTCAAGCCGCCTGTCGAGGCCCGACTCCTGCCCGTTATAAATCAGCGGCATACCCCAGACAGTGGCAGACAGAACCGCGAAATTTTTGAAATTGTCGGCATACAGCTCAGGATCGCTGCCCTTCAACGAGTTTTCATCATGATTGGTGGTGTAGAACATCCGGTAATTTTTCTTTTCAAATCGTTCAAAATTTCGTTTGAGTGATGCGTCCAAATCGGAAAGGCCTGCTTCCCCTGCCCCGATATTTTGTATGCTTAGTGCGTAGTCCAATGCATATGTCATATCAAATGCACGGTGCAGTTCTGGCTCCTCAGCTTCAGCCAGCATAAACACCGGCTTGATGGCTTCAAGCCTTTCCTGAGCTTTGATCCAGAATTCGGTTGGCACCATGTTAGCCACACCGGCATGAAATCCGTCGATGTTGTACTCTTCCACCCAGTATTCCATCGCACTGATCATCTCTTCCCACATTTCCCGGCTCTCAACATCAAGCTGAATCACATCGCCCCAGTCGGGATTTGGGGGATAGAAGTTGCCGCCTTCATCGGTTTTATAAAATTCCGGATTGGTTTCCGTCCAGACCGCATCCCAGGCTGTATAATTGGCAACCCAATCCATGATGACCCTCATTCCAAGGCCCTTGGCTTTATCAACCATAATCCTGAATTCGTTCTTTGTTCCAAATTCAGGATTGATTTCCGCGTAATCTGCTATGCTGAATTTACTGCCAAGTGCACCTTTTCGATTCTCCTCTCCTATCGGATGAACAGGCATAAGCCAAAGAATTTTAACACCCATTTCTTGCAGTCTCGGAAGATCTTCGGTAAAAGCGCTGAAGGTACCTTCAGGTGTGTATTGTCGGATATTTACCTTGTAAATATTGGCATTTACAGCCCATTCAGGGGGAAGAAATTCAATTTCGACTTCTGCAACTACAGTTTCATCACCGTTACAGGACAAGGCAAACGAAAAAAATAAAAACAGGGAAATTAAAAGAAAGCTGTATCTAAATATGATATTCATGAACCGGTTTGATTGTGATGACTACTCAATGATCGTATTAATTGATGAATACTTTTAACCGCAGGTTAATTCATGTATAGCCACAAGAATTGCGATTTTCCCTAAAAAATGAAACCGGTACAAATTTGACTCTGAACCGGTTTGAATTATTTTTTAAACTTCCAGATTATGTGGCCCAGGTTCTTCCGATCTCTTCAAACGGAACACAGCCTTCGTAGATACCGGGAACCTGCTCATATCTCAAGACCTGTGTGGCCCCAACTTCTGAAGTAAAAAAGCCTACCATTGTGAGCTCCTTAAAAATCAGGAAAAACTGGGGGCCTTCGGCTGCTTCACTTTCGATGGCGGCATGATTTTGAAGGGAAGCATATTCAAACTGATCTTCTTCGCTTAGATCGGCAAAAGAGCTGCCGGTTTCATTTCGGCACTCTTCATTGAAATTGTTGAGGCCGGCAAGAAAATTCTCACGCTGTTCGTCATTGTAGACTTCGTTCACCATACTTTCAATGAAACCTGGAACGCCAACTTCAACCGCACCGTCTGTTTCGGTAGCAGGTATAATAGTTCCGGCAAGTGCGGTGGTAAGAGCAGCCTGGTTTCTGTCAAATAAAACCGGAGTCCAGGTTTCGGTTGTGGGTGTGCAGCCTTTCAGAACCCCTAAAATGGTCGGGGCAAAAACCACTCCGCCCATTAGTGCTGCTGTTCGTTTAATTGCTTCTCTTCGTTCCATTATTTCGGTATTTCGTTAATTATAAATTTCCTTTTTGAAGTTCATCAGAGGCATAGTTGGCAGCCCTTGCTGCTAATGCCATATACGAGAGTGATGGGTTTTGACACGCAGCCGAAGTCATGCATGCTCCATCGGTCACAAAAATATTCTTCACGGAATGTACCTGATTCCAGTGATTTAATACAGAGGTTTTTGGGTCTCTTCTCATCCGGGCTGTTCCCATTTCGTGGATGTCGAGGCCAAGCCCCCCCGGATCATCATATTTGGTGGTGTTTTTCGACCCGGTCGCTTCAAGCATTTCGCGGCATCGTTCTTCATAATGTTTTGCTTCTTCGGCCAAAAACTGCTCATTATTTGATATTTCCCAAGGCTCCTTCAGCATAGTCGGATAATCCTCTACATGCTTTACATCTCGTCCTCTCTCAAGAACAAGGGTGTTCAAGCCGCTTTCAATTAATTCTTTTGCGGCCCAAACGCCGCTAACCCGCATTTCTCACCTAAAAATTTAGCTGTGGGCAATCCCGACGGCGGTCGGGAGAAATTGGTGGCGGAAACGTACCTGAGTACGTTGAGCAAACCATTTTTGGGACAACGCAGCTCACGGTTAAATTTCGCAGCGTTAGACAGGGTGTTTTTTTAAAAAAAATTTATATTGAATTATAAGTTTATAACAATTAGGTGCATTTCGTTTTCAAATAATTTTAGTGTGAGAAATGCGGGCTAATTCCCGTGCCAATCACAATGGTATCACAGGTATTATTCTTTTTTGATTTGTAATTGAAATTCATTGGTAATCAAATCTGATTCGAATTTTCAGTAAAAAAAATTATTCGAAACTTTAACCTGTATATGATTTATAAAGATTTCAAAAAAAATAACGAAACGTAATAGTTATCCTTGTACTAAGATTAATTACCTAACGGAACTGAAGAAAATCTGGTTCCTTACTCTTGAATCATCAAAAGGGTCATGATCTTTGATAGAATTATTCATGAAATATCAAGAAAGAATACGCTGATCAAACCGAAAGCTCCTCACCTCTCCAGTTTTTACCTGACTCATTTCCTTGTGAAATGGGTTCAGCAAAATATTAAACTCCGAATGTATGAGAGCCGATGGTACTCTCATGGCCAGGGATTTTCGGGAGATTAACCATTCAGATCCTGCTTCTCTCAGATAATTAGGCGAGGGGTACTGATTCCAGCCTTCCGGAAGATTCGGACTTTTTATTTGCATGATTTTAATGGCTTCCGGAAGAATCAGAGTAATTGCACAAAGATCATCAGGAAGAGAGGATGCCGGAGTATTAGCAAGAACTTCAAGGGCTGCCAAAGATTCCTGAGAGGAAGTGTAAATAACAGCTACTCCTCTTTTATTCCACCGGCCTCCAAATCTCCGTGCACCTTCTCCGCTTAGATCCCGGATATATTTTTTTCTCGAAATACGATAAACCTTCATCAGGAATAGACGCCGTGTTCAATTCTTCCGAGCAGATCAGTTACCATCCGGGCGCCAAAACTGGTATCGAGCAGGCTTATGGGAGTTCGATTGCCAAGAGCAATTGATGTAGTGTGTAGCCAGTGTTGCAACTTTTCTACAGAACTGAAAACATCGATTCCTCTTCCCAAAACTTCGGCAATAAGAAGGGCCTTTTCTGAAATATTGGGTTCAAGGCGTTCATCATCTTTGTATCGCTGAATGGTTCTGAGAGAAACCGGCAAAAGAGTTGAAAGTTCTTTTAAAGAGAGACCGCTTGTCTCCGAAATGTTTAATAGTGTTTTTTTTGAGATGCCTTTCCGGGCGCGTTCTACAAGGGAAAGATCGTTTTCGGTTTTGTAGGTTATTGCTGCTTCTCTGATGATATTTTCAAATTCTTCTTCACTCATGTCGCGTAATTTGTCGTTTATTTAACGACAAATTACAACTGCTTTTAAAGAATTTCAACTGCAGTAAGATGGATCCCAATATTCCGGATTTCTCACAGAAAAACAGGGTGTATTTTTTTAAGATTTCAAATTAGTTTTATAAAATATTCCAAATCAAATGGTACCATTACGTTTAACATATGTACTGTGAGATATTCGGACAATGACTACATGGCTTCAAAAACTCCCAATGTTAAAGCGTGAAATCCGGGCATATTTTTTGAGTTCTTTTTCCAATTGAAGTCAAAAATGATCTGCATTGCATCACATAAATTTTAACATTCGAAAGTTTTTTTACAGATTTTCTGTTGCCGGATTCTATAATCAATTTAAAGCTTATGTAATAAATTGCAGAATAATATGGCTCAATTACTACAAATATAATTTTACTTCAGGGAATGAAAGAACACTGTTTAATCTCATCCACATTCCCTATTTTCATTTTCAAAATACTTCTACACTTCAGACCAACGCCTTACTCCATATTTTTGCCCATGTCCCGACTGCTTCTGTCTATGCTGTTTTTTTTGATGGCTGCTGTTCACACATCCACTGCACAGGTTCAAACATCCATTGAAACATCCGGAATCATAAGTTCAAACGATACAACTCCGTTTTGGTTTCAATCGAACAGGCATGGTATGTACGCTCCGGATGGCAGTCAATTCATGACCCGATTCCAATATTACTCCAATCAGAATGAAGTTGGAATTTTTGATATCCAGTTTGGAGCCGATATGATCGCACGGCCTGGAAACAACGCCACCCTCAACTTTAACCAGGGCTATCTGAATATTCACGCCTACGGAGTTGAACTTATTGCAGGTAGATTTCATAACACATCCCCTCTTCAAGACGACCAATTAAGCATGGGGTCACTCGGCATCAGCACAAATGCAAGCCCAATTCCTCAAATTCGGCTCGGTCTCACCGACTGGACGCCTATCCCCTTCACCAAAGAATTTCTTAAAATAAAAGGCCATATATCTCACGGATGGCTGGGAAGCAGACGATATACAGAAGATCTTTTACTTCATGAAAAAGTGGGCCATTTAAGAGTCGGAGGTAACCTCCCGATAAACGTTTATGCAGGCCTGGCTCATTATGTAAAATGGGGAGGAAACCATCCGGAGTATGGTGACATTCCCACGCGATGGTCAGATTTTAAAAATGTATTTCTGGCCTACCCCGGTGATGAACAAACTCCCGGCCCTATGCAGACCTATGTATTAGGAGACCACCTTGGAGCCTGGGATTTTGGTTTTTTTCTGGATATCGGGAAAACAAATATTTCGTTATACCGCCAGCATCCGCTCGAGTCGCGTGATAACCTGAAACTGAAAAGCCTTCAGGATGCCCTGACAGGAATATTGATTGATCTGCCGGAAACATCTTCGTTGCCCGTGCGGCGTTTTCTCTATGAGTACCTTTATACTAAATACCAGGATGGCCCAAGACGAGAAAACTTTGGAGGCGATCTCACACGTGACCGCTATCGCGGAAATGAAAACTACTATAATCACGGAATCTATCGAAGCGGCTGGGTCTATAACTACCGAACGATCGGCAATCCGCTTTTTATCCCTTCCGAAAAAAATATGGGTGTCCTTAATAACCGGATTGTTGCTCATCATATCGGGTTAATTTCAAACATTGATCGAGCTGAACTTACAATGAAGGCAACCTTTAGCCGAAATTATGGAAAATATTGCGACAACCGTGTACCCGATTTGGGAGAAGGAGAACTTTTTGGTGTTGAATGTGCCGAAGATAACTGGAATGACAATGCAACTGAATTTATTCACACTGTTTCAGGCCATTCTGTGGATCAATGGTCATTTCTTGCCGGTATGTCGATTCCAATCCGGTTCATTGAAAACCAAAATATCCGATTCATACTGGAACTCGCTTTTGACAATGGTTCCCTTGCCGGGGATCAGTTTGGAGCACTAATCGGTTTAAGGTGGCTTCCCAGATAAAAATCACTTATTTGGGGAATTCTGATCGACTGGATAAGAAAAAATCTTCACATTCAATATCATGCCTTAAATTTCAATGGTCTTTCTGGAATCACCTTTTTGACCTGAGCAAGGTGTATTTACCTATTTTGATTTGAACAAATAAAAGCAGTTTCAGCTGCTTTCATGTTTCGCACAAGCGGAAATTCTAATCACCGGTTTTTTTGAGCAGCATTCCTACCTTTCTAAAAGTCACACGATACGTATTCAAGTTACTTTTCCTCTTGCAGCTGATTCCAATGAGAATCCAATAATTAAGAACAAAAAAATAGAATTCTTTCTCACACCGTTTTCACTTGGTTAAATCGTAAACTAATTTTAACTTTACTGTTCTGAAAAAGATAGGATTCGCTACAGGGCGAACAAGATAAATAAAAATTTTTTATGAGCAAGAAATTGTCCAAAGAAGACCTCGAACAGGATATTCTGATTGAATATTCATCGAGGTTTATGTTTTTCTACGAGCGGAATAAAGCNGCTGTAATTGGTGGCGGAATCGGGTTTGTCCTCGCTATTGGGCTCCTGATCGGTTATTTCATCTATTCAAGCCAACAGGAACAAGAAGCTCAGGTTTTGCTGGGTGTTGCCGAACAATCGATGCTTCAGGGAAATTTTGAACGGGCACTTTATGGTGATGATGAAGAATTTACACTAGGCTTTGTACAAATTGCAAGAAATTACAGCCGCACAGATGCAGGAAATCTTGCCAACTATTATGCAGCAATAGCCGAATATGAACTGGGCAACTACGAAGATGCACTCGATTATATCAAAAATTACACACCTCCAAGAGGAATTTTAGGTGTAGCGCCCATTTCAATGCGCGCCAATATATTGGTTGAACTTGGCCGATATGAAGATGCCGCCCTTCAATTTGAACGAGCCGCAGGATGGGATGAGAACAGCTCAACAACTCCATACAATTTATTCGAAGCTGCTCAAGCTTACATCGAAGCAGGGAATACCCAGCGGGCTTTGGAGCATTTGGAAACCATCATAACAGAATACCCAAACAGCCAGCAGGCTGGTCAGGCTGAACGTTTGCAGGGAATGATCTCCGGTTAGGAAACTTACAGAGCTTAGTAAATACACACAGTAGTTAGTTCACTCCTCGTCAGTCAACAAACCACAACAAGGAATGTTCCTGACTAACTTTTCCCCTCTCATTTGAGAGGTTTTCGAAAACCAGACACGGTGAGAAGGTGATTCCAATTGTCTGAATAACTATCCACAACGATTTCCGAACCATATAAAACAATTCAAATGGTGAAGTGAATTATAATGTTATCGTGTCATCAGGTTCCTTATTGCAAAACATATAGTTTGACACGAGACAATGCGATTCTCCTGAAATGAATTAGGGATTGGGTTACATATTTCTCCTGTACTGCCCACCCACTTCGTAGAGCGCCCTGGAAATCTGTCCAAGAGAAGCCGATTTAACGGTCTCCATCAATTCTTCAAACAGGTTTTCATTCTTTCTCGCTTTCTCTTTTAGCCTTTCCAGAGCTTTTTTTGCTTCCTGGCCATTACGTTTTTGGAATGCTTTCAAATTACTGATCTGTTGAAGCTTTTCATCTTCTGTGGAGCGAATCAGCTCCTGCGCACGCTCTTCTTCTTCGGTGTCCTCCGGACTGGTAAATGTGTTTACACCTATAATCGGAAGCTCACCTGAATGCTTCATCGATTCGTAATGCAGGCTCTCCTCCTGAATTTTACCGCGTTGATACATACTTTCCATTGCACCCAGCACACCCCCTCGTTCGGTAATCCGGTCAAATTCAGCCAAAATGGCTTCTTCAACCAGATCGGTTAGCTCTTCGATAATGTAAGATCCCTGCAACGGATTTTCATTAATTGCCAGCCCCAGCTCTTTGTTGATGATCAGTTGTATGGCAAGAGCCCGGCGGACGGATCCCTCTGTAGGTGTGGTGATCGCTTCGTCAAAGGCATTGGTGTGAAGAGAATTGCAATTATCATAAATGGCCATTAATGCCTGAAGTGTAGTTCGGATATCATTGAATTGAATCTCTTTAGCATGCAATGAACGTCCGCTTGTCTGGATATGGTATTTCAGTTTTTGTGAACGCTCACTGGCCGTATACTTGTGCTTCATTGCTACTGCCCAGATTCTCCGGGCCACTCTGCCTATCACCGCATACTCCGGGTCCAGCCCGTTACTGAAAAAGAAAGATAGATTATGTGCAAAATCATCAATCCTCAGACCACGAGACAAGTAATACTCTACATATGTGAAACCGTTGGCAAGAGTAAAAGCAGCCTGTGTAATGGGATTAGCCCCGGCCTCAGCAATGTGATAGCCTGAAATAGAGACTGAATAGTAATTTCGTATCTTATTTGCCGTAAAAAAACTTTGAACATCACCCATCATTTTGAGAGCAAACTCAGTTGAAAAAATGCAAGTGTTCTGCGCCTGATCTTCCTTCAGAATATCGGCCTGGACGGTTCCCCGCACCACTTTCATTGCCTCCGATCTGATCTTTTCATAGGTTTCCCGTTCCAAAAGCTGATCTCCTGAAATACCAAGTAGACCTAACCCAAAACCTTCATTGGAAGCTGGTAATTCCGCTTCATAACGGGGTTTCTGCTCACCTTTTTCCTCAAAATAAAAGTCAATTTCCTTCTCAGCCTCTTCCCATCTGCCCTGCTCTTTCAGGTATCGCTCTACCTCCTGGTCGACTGCAGTATTCATGAACATCGCCAGAATCATTGGAGCCGGTCCATTGATCGTCATTGAAACCGATGTGGTTGGCGAGGTCAGTTCAAACCCGGAATAGAGTTTTTTCATATCATCAAGTGTACAGATGCTCACCCCGGAATTTCCGATTTTTCCATAAATATCGGGACGATGATCAGGGTCTTCACCATAAAGAGTCACGGAATCGAATGCAGTAGAGAGCCTTGCAGCAGCCATCCCCTCACTTACGTAATGAAACCGTTTATTGGTACGCTCCGGTGTTCCTTCACCGGCAAACATCCGGGTGGGATCCTCTCCTTCACGTTTGAACGGAAACACACCGGCAGTAAACGGGAAATAACCAGGCAGGTTTTCCCGAAGGGCAAATTTCAATCTTTCGCCAAGATTTTTTGATTTCGGCAGCGACAACCTCGGGATTTTGGTTCCGCTCAGCGATTCACGATACAGCTTGTTTTTGATCTCTTTGCCGCGAATTTTTACGGTAAACTCGTCACCCGTATATTTTTCATAAAGTTCCTCCCACCCCTCCAGAATGTTAGTCGGCAGCGGGTCCAGTTTAACAGCCCAGTGTTGTTCCATTTCCTGAAGCCTGAATATCATTTTCTTTTCATCTTCAGGTGCCCAGTTTTTAATCTGACTGATGGTTCCCCGAACCTGATCCAGTTTTGCTGCAATTTCAATCTGCTGCCCGGCCCATTCGTGATAATCCTGAATCGTCTCGGAAATTTCAGACAAATATCTTTGCCTTTTGCCCGGTATGATCGCCTGAGTATGAAGGTCCTCAGCCGGTTCACAATTAGTAAACAGCTCCGGATGCCAGTTCAGTCCGTGCTTTTCATTGATTTGTTCCACAATCGCCGCAAACAACCGATGTACACCTTCATCATTAAACTGTGATGCAATGGTTGGATAGACCGGCATATTTTTGGGTTTGATATGCCAGTCACCCCGGTTTCGCTGAATCTGTTTGCGAACATCCCGTAAAGCATCCAGTGAGCCTTTCTTGTCAAATTTATTGAGAACCACAAGATCCGCGAGATCCAGCATGTTTATTTTTTCAAGCTGAGTTGCTGCACCATACTCATGGGTCATCACATAAATGGGTATATCGCACAGATCTACAATTTCTGCACCGCTCTGCCCGATTCCGCTCGTTTCAACAATAATCAGATCAAATTCGGCTGCTTCATAAACAGCAATAGCTCCCCTCACCGCATCACTGACCGATTTATTGGATGCTCGCGTAGCCATGCTTCTCATAAACACGCGGTCTGTGTCGATACTATTCATGCGGATACGATCGCCCAGCAATGCACCCCCAGTTCGCACTTTGGAGGGATCAATCGAAATCACACCAATATTAATGTCGCTGAATTCCGTCAAAAACCTGCGAATGATCTCATCGGTTAGCGAGCTTTTACCAGCACCTCCGGTGCCCGTAATTCCAAGCACCGGGATCGATTTTTTTTTCTTGTTTGATGCTGTATTACTATTGTTGATAACCAGTTTTTCACCCTCAAACCGTGCTACATCACGCACATTGTTTTCCAGTGCGGAGATCGTCCGTGCGATTGCATCGGGCCGTCTTTCAAAAATACCAGCGGGATCTGCGGGAGCGGTATCATTCGTATCGAAATCGCAGGTTTTCATCATAAAATTGATCATACCCTGAAGACCCATCTTGCTGCCATCCTCAACAGAAAAAATACGGGTCACACCGTACTTATGTAACTCCTCAATTTCATCGCTGGAAATTACCCCGCCTCCGCCTGCAAACAGATGAATATGTGAGGCATTTTTCTCACGCAACAGATCAATCATATATTTGAAATATTCCACATGCCCGCCCTGATATGAGCTAATGGCAATTCCCTGAGCATCCTCCTGAACGGCACAGTTCACAATTTCCCGTACTGACCGATTGTGACCTAAATGGATAACCTCTGATCCCGTTGCCTGTAAAATACGCCGCATGATATTAATACTTGCGTCGTGTCCGTCGAATAGACTGGCTGCAGTTACAAAACGGACTTTGTGTTTGGGCTGATATTTCTCATAAACTTCTTTTTTTCCCGGTAATGAAACGGATTTTTTGGGCTTTTTCTTGATGTTTGAACCGTCTGACATAAAACTGGAATAAATCTTTAGATGAGTAATAGCGAATTCATTGAAGATACGAATATTCTCTCTCTTATATTATATGCGAAGTTTCAGGTTTTTAGGTAATGCGGTTTAGTATAAACCGGTGATATGCTGAATAATTTTCAATTGGGTGACACGAATTAATCTGCTACCTTTTTTGATACCACTCAATCAAATTCATCTGATTTCAGTAGTTTAACCCTTATGCTTAATAACGAATCCTCATTAGAAGAATCAATAGCCATTTCAGAAACTGTTCTGAGCCTGTTGATCAGCACTGGCATTCTCATTATAGTAATTATTATTCTTCGGGCAATTATATCCCGTTTTATCCGAAAAAGTGTCGGCTCGCTTGAACTTCAGCGAAGGTGGCTTGTTCAGACAAGAAACGCACTTATTTTACTCCTGCTGCTGGGACTCATCAGCATCTGGGCTGAAGAGCTTCAGACCCTCGCCCTGTCCGTCGTGGCGATCGCTGTAGCATTTGTGGTGGCTACCAAAGAACTCATTTTATGTGTCACCGGTTCTATACTGAAAACGGGTTCCGGTTCATTTAATATCGGAGACCGTATTCAAATCAAGGATTTTCGCGGTGATGTGATTGACCAAAACCTGCTGGCCACCACCATACTTGAAGTGGGGCCTGGAAAACTCACTCATCAGCGTACTGGGCGTATGACGGTCATCCCCAACGCTTTGTTTGTTTCAGAGCCTGTGATTAACGAGAGTTTTACACACGACTATATGCTGCACGTATTCACAGTTCCTTTTAAGCGGGAAGATGATTGGCAAACTGCAAAAAACAAGTTTATCGAAGCAGCAAACAAACACTGCAAACCTTATCTGAAAGAAGTCCGCAAATATATGGAGCAGGTTAGCAAGCAAAAGGGACTGGACATACCCTCCGTCGATCCGCGAGTGACCATTCAGATTCCGGCAGCCGGTGAAGTTCACCTGATAGTGCGGATTCCCACTAAATCGGGACAAAGAAGTTACATCGAGCAGTCCATTCTTATGGATGTGTTCAGCAAACAGGATTTTTCACCAAAAAAAGAGGAGAAAAAAGTGGACGACTCTATTTCATGAAGTCCTAATTCCTGATTTTACCATGACATATTTGATATTATTTGCTGAAAAAACGGAAAACAAACCTAATATCTCGAGACAATGAACCTCATTGAATTTGCTTCAGAAATGCCATTGCTTTATCGCATTCTGCTGATCATCTTTATAGCAGGTGGCGCACACATTATCGTAACGATTATTCGGCGAATTTCTCAGTTTATTCTTTTAGGACAAAATCTGACTCCACAGCAGGGTGGATCGGAATTTGCAAAAAGATATCCCCGTACAGCTACGGTAATTACGATTCTGGAGAGCACTCTTACATTCATCATCTATTTTGTAGCGCTTGGGCTTATTCTCCAGGAATTCAACTTATCCCTTCGAGCCTATCTTGCCAGTACTACAGTTATTGGTTTGGCCATAGGTTTTGGATCTCAAGGTATTGTGCAGGATGTTGTTATAGGTCTTACCTTGATATTTTCAAATCTTATTAAAATGGGAGATGTTGTTGAAGTATCTGGTCAGATTGGCCGCGTGGATTCGGTGGGGATGAGGTTTACAGTTTTGATCAATCTTCATGGCCAGCGCGTATTCCTGCCAAATCGAAATATCGCAGTCATCAGCCAGTTCCGGGGAGGATGTATTCGGGCATACGTGGATTTTCAAATACCGGGAAATGAAAATGCCAATAGAATCCGACAAATTGTGAGTCCGCTTGCTGCCGCTCTCTACAGTCAGCATAAAGCCATTGTAATGGAAGAGCCTGAATATTTCGGTGTTCAAAACACTACAAAAGGAGGATGGCGATATATACGATACAAATTCAAACTATGGCCTGGCCAGGGAGCACTGATCGAAACCAACTTCCGGCAAATGGCGCTTGCCCGCCTTCGAGAGAACCTTCCTGATTATGCCGACTGGATGATTAACATTACCTACCGGTCCGAACGACTGATCATCAAAGATGGAACATTGATAGATGATTCAGACTCTGACGAAGGCCAGCCACTTAACCCACAAACAGAAGTACCCCAATAAACTACACTTTTCACTTCTCAGTAATTAGAGACTCTTCTAACGGCTTTTCGGAACCATTAAGATAGCTGATCGTACGCTGCGGGAAAGGAATCACGATTCCTTCAGTTTCAAACCTTTTTTTGATGCTTTCAAGAACATCACACTGCATCACAAAAGCATCCGGTGTGTCGGCAGCCCAGCCCCATGCACGCAGCAAGACAGCGGAATCCATCAATTCGAGTACCCGCACCATTACTTTCGGCGTTCCCTTTTCAATATCTTCCGGTGTGCGATTATCGAAGTTAAGGGGATGATTCTCTATTTCTTCGGCCATGATTTTTTTGGCCAGATTTATATCTGAGCCGTAACTAATACCGATATCTATCAGGCGGCAGATCTTTTTATCTGTATAATTGGAGTTGGTGAGCACCTGATTGCTGATAATGGAATTGGGAATGATGATGCGTTGATTTTCAAAATTCCGGATCACCGTATGGCGCAGGCTGATATCTTCCACAACGCCGCGCACCCCATCGCTCATGGAAATACGATCGTTGATCTGGTACGGTTTAGACATTACAATAAATACACCACTTACAATATTCCCCAATGCCTGCTGAGCCGCAAATCCAACAGCAATCGCCATAATACCGGCCGCCCCTACGATGGAATGAGCCACAGGTCTTAAAAACGGAACCACCGAAATGGCAAAACTGATTCCTACTATATAGACCACTACGGAGATAGCGTGCTCCAAAAACTTATACGTGGTAAGGTTTTCAATTCCCTTCTCCTGGCTTTTCTCCAAAAATCTTTTGTACAGGTAATTCAGTATCTTTGCGAGTACAAATGTTACTGTAAGAATGATGATAATTCTGAAAAAGATCTGGAGATTCGTCAGATCTGAAGTTAGTTGTTCTTCCATGTTTTATTCGTTTCTGTTTTCTTCGGTTTCACCATCGATAATTTCGATTTCTTCTACCGGCTCCTCTTCCGCTTCTGATACCTCATCTGGATCCTCCTCAATGATTTCAGGCCCGGTATCTCTTGGCGGGAAAACCATCTCCACTTCGGATGTAAAACCTTCACGCACCGGCACTGATCGCCGGATTGCATAAGGCTCCGGCCTTTCGTATGGATCAACTACACCTGGATCCCACCTGCCGTTTTCATTCACATCTTCAAATACGATGATTTTATATTCAAGCGGAGGCAGGTTATCGATTAAAAGGGTTCCATCAGCAAACGTTGTATCCACACGGATGCTTTCTTCCCGGTCGGTCAGAGTAACATAGTTAAGCAGATCGGGATCATCATTTTCCATTGTGATTTCAATACCCCCAAGCTGATTTCGCTGCCATATATCCGGCTCAATCAGTTCGCGATCTTCTTCCCATGGATTCCAGACACGGAACTGATAGCGGATTCCCGCTTCCCAGCTTTCATCAGGAGATATCCGGAGGATATGGCGGTCTGTTTCCACATGAGGCCAGTTTTCAATAATCTGATCACCAGCCACCACCTGCAGTGAGTCTGTCACGTTATTATCGTCAATGAATTTCGTATAAGCCACTTCAAGAGGTTCATCGGGGAAAAGCCCGCTGCCGGCATTGTGAAAAACGGTTTGAAGGATAGTGGTATCGGGTTCAGCTGATCCGGTAAAAGGCGAAAAATCAACCTGAAGGCGGTTTCCGGCCTTGTCGGTAAAACCTTCTGGCCTAAGTGTAAATGTTTCCGATTCGGACAGCGGCTCCTCAGACTGAGCAAAAACAATGGTAGGGTCGTCTGTGGATTCAAAGAGCGGATAGGCCCGGGTTATCTCATTTTCAAGGGTATCTGTGACCGACAGGTAAGCTCCCGGCCGCCAGGTCACCTCCTCGGAGAGACGAAGACGGAGCCGTTTTTCGGAAAGCAGCCCCACCCCTTCGATCCGAGGTGCAACCGTATCGGGCACGGAAAAATATAGAGTGCCAAGGTCAATCGAATCACCATGAGAAACATTAAAGGTTTCAAACCGAAACGGCTGGGCGCGCTCACGGTTCCGGTCCCAAATTCGGTTTCGGTTGATGTCATCCACCCAAAACGCTTTATAGGTACCCTCAGCGATATAACCAAAATTTACTCGGCCCGATGTATCAGTCTGTGCCACATAATTGGCCCGTTGCGTCAGGTCATATGGTTCACGGTAGAGAAAAATCCGTTTACCGCTGTCGCCCTGTCCGGTTGTGGCATCCAGAATACGGGCTGTAATAGAAGCCTCATCCAAAACATCTCCTGTAGAGAGTGCAATTTCGTACGGGCGTTCCATCTTATTACGGTTAGTGTCGGTCACATCAGTCCCGGCCTGCACGATGATAGTGGTATTTTCAGGCAGAGGCCGGGTAAAAGAAACAATTCCGNTTCGACGACTGAAATCTACTTCAAATTCAATTCCCAAATCCGGTTCAACACTAATGTTCTGGCGAAAAGAGTTACGGTCAACAAATTTATCGAACTTGAACCGTACCTCATTACCCTCGAAGTTGGTAGTACCGCTGGGAGGATAGGTTTCCAAAACTCTCGGACCAGTCCGGTCGGGCTCCCCTCCCGTAGGAGCCATCGGTGTGGCACAGCTTTTGATCAAGAAAAGCAGAAATATGAGTGATAAAAGGTAATAAAGCGATTTCAAATGATGTGACATCAGTTTAAGAAATAAGTAAGGAATATAGGTAATTTTAAAACCTTCAGGAATAATGTTTAGCCCGGATATCTTTCACGGGAATCGCTCCGCTCGGTACTTACAATAAATATGTTGAATGAAATGTAAATAATGTCTTTGCGGTGATCCGGGTTAACGGTAACGAACATTTCATTCAGAAATGATTGAGGTATGTTAAATAGACTTTCTCATTCACTGCGTCATTCGTTATTTTTCTCCAGTTATAAAATTAATGATCTGCCATGTATATTGATCACCCCGCATCCTACACCGATTATTATGAACTGACGATGGCCCAGGGATATTTCCTGTCAGGAATGCATCAAAAGCGAGCCAGCTTCGATTATTTTTTCCGTAAGGTTCCTTTTGACGGCGGATACGTGGTTTACGCCGGCCTGAAGGAGCTGATTGAAACGATCAAACACCTGCGTTTCAGCAAAGAGGAAATGGAGTACCTGGTAAAGGAAGGCTTCACAGATAAATTCATCACCTACCTGAAAACATTTGAGTTTCGGGGCAATATCTGGTCAGCGAAGGAGGGCGAAATTGTGTTTCCAAACGAACCTGTTTTGCGGGTTGAAGGCAACTTACTGGAGACCCAGCTCATCGAAACACTTCTGCTGAATGTGCTCAATTTTCAGTCTCTAATTGCCACGAAAGCGGCACGGATTAAATATGCAGCCGGTGAAAATTCCACCGTTCTCGATTTCGGCCTTCGCCGCGCTCAGGGACTGGCCGGCATCCATGCTACACGAGCAGCAATGATCGGCGGGTTTGACGGCACCTCTAACGTCTATTCAGCACAACGGTTCTCCATTCCTGCAGGAGGCACCATGGCTCACTCATGGATTCAGTCTTTCGGGGATGAACTCACCGCATTCCGCACTTACTGCGAGCACTATCCCGATTCGGCGCATCTTCTGGTCGATACATACGACACACTCGGCAGCGGAATACCCAATGCGATCACTGTGGCAAAGGAACTTCGTGAAAAAGGGCACGAATTGAAGGGGATCCGGCTCGACAGCGGCGACCTTGCCTATTTTTCACGTCAGTCCCGAAAAATGCTGGATGATGCCGGATTCAAAAACGTAAAAATTGCCGCCTCAAACCAGCTTGATGAACGTGTGATCGCCAGCCTGAAAACACAAAAAGCTCCTATCGACACCTTTGGAGTCGGTACCCGGCTTGTGACAGGCGACAACTCCCCGGCTCTCGACGGCGTTTATAAACTTAATTCTGTGAATGATGAGCCCACATTAAAAATCTCGGAAAATATCGAAAAGATTACCCTTCCCGGTAAAAAGAAAATTTACCGTTACCTGAACGCAGATGGCACCTTCTACGGAGATGCCGTGCTGCTGGATCATGAAACACTCCTTGAACGGATGCATCATCCCACTTTCCCCGCAAAAAAAAGCAATCTGAACGGGCGCACATACGAAGAGCTTTTGGGCCAGGTAATAATAAATGGTAAAGAAATGTATGATTTGCCGGAGGTGGATAAAATTGTGGAGTACAAGAAAGAACGTTTCGCGAAACTCCATCCGGAATACAAACGTTTTGATAATCCCCACATCTACAAAGTGGGCATCAGTACCCGGCTGATGGAAACAAGAGACAACCTTTTAAATACACTGAAACCCTGATCATAATGAAAGCATTGCTGATTGTTGATATTCAAAATGATTTTTGCCCCGGCGGAGCACTCGCTGTTCCCAATGGAGATACTGTCGTTCCCATAGTTAACAAACTGATTGACCGGTTTGATGTTGTAATCCAGACACAAGACTGGCATCCGGCTGGTCATAGCTCATTTGCATCCTCACATGAGGAAAAAAATCCCTATGAAACAATCGAAGTCTATTACGGCACACAGATACTTTGGCCCGATCACTGTGTTCAGGGAACCGAAGGGGCCGATTTTCACCCCGATCTGAACACTAAAAAAACACAGGTGATCATTCGAAAAGGATTTCGTAAAGCGATTGATTCCTACTCCACATTCTTTGAAAACGACCAGAAAACCACCACCGGCCTTACCGGGTACCTGAAACAGCGCCGCATCACCGATCTCTACATCGTTGGCCTTGCAACTGATTTTTGCGTGAAATGGTCAGTACTCGATGGCATTGATGAAGGATTTACCATGCATGTTGTTGAGGATGCCGTACAGGGAATTGACCTGGAAGGCTCGCTCGATGCCGCCTGGATAGAGATGAAAGAGAAGGGTGCGAAGATTACAACTTCTGACCAGCTTCTCTCGTGAACCAAACCGACGTTTATGATGTCGCCGTCCTGGGTGCTGGGCTGGCAGGACTCTCAGTCGCTGATGCCGTACTCGAACGGGGGCAAAGTTGTGCCATTGCAGATCCATCAGGTGCGGGCGGAGGGGCTTCCGGTGCACCGATGATGCTGGCCAATCCAGCTGCAGGAAGAAGGGCCAAAAAAACCTGGCGCGCAGATGCTTGCCTGGATCACCTTGCAAATGTTCTGAATAAAATTACTGAAAATAAACGCAGTCGAATATTTGAACAAAACGGAGTATTACGCCCGGCATTGACCGAAAAAATAGCCCGCGATTTTGAACGATCCCTTGATAAATATGAGTGGGCTGACGGCTGGATAGAATGGATACCCCAAAAAGAATTTAAAAAACGATATCCTTTTTTTGACGAGCATTTTGGCGGACTTCATATCAAAAAAGCCTTCACTGTTCGAGGTGAAGATTTCACAAAGTTTTTTTTGGATGATCTTAAAAACAGGGGATGTCATGCCATCTCTTCGGGTTACACAGAACTGAATGATACTGGAGACCGGTGGAACATTCACTTAGAGAATGGATCGCAAATCAGCGCAACACATGTGATCGATGCCACAGGATTTCATCAGCTTCGATCCGGTAAATGGAATTTTTTGCCCCTCCATCCTGTGAAAGGCCAAACCGCCACATTTCATTTTGATGAACCTCTGCCGCTGCACCACTCCGTTTCCAGCCTGGGATACATGGCGTTTATGAACAGTTCGCCATATACTCTGACCACAGGCAGCACATACGAACACAATTTCGATCACCTTCAGCCCGATGATGAAGGCCTCTCCTACCTGAAAGGAAAATTAAACCGTACCCTATCCGGTTTTACTGATCGTGCGATTTCTGTGGACCAATGGGCATCGGTGCGTGTAACGGTGCCTGATAAAAAGCCGGTCATTGGAGCCCACCCTCACAAGCCACGCTTATGGTTTTTCGGCGCACTCGGCTCCAAAGGCCTGCTGATGAGCCGATACCTGGCCGACATGCTTATACGTTACATGCTTATACGTTCCCTGTTTGATAGTGAAATCATCGCAGATACTGTCTCTATCCAGAGACTTTTTTGACTTTTTGTTTCAGGTGTAATCAGGAAAAGTTGACGAACCAAATTTTTTTCTCTATTGTCAACCTGTAAACTAATTAACCTGAATATCATTACCTTATGTCTGCCACATTTCTGCTCTCTCTCACTGTCGTAAGTATTCTGTTTCTCCTGATTCTTATTATTTATTTCAGGATGCAGGCCTTTATTGCTCTGCTGGTTGTGAGCCTGATTGTGGCAATTGTGGGCGGGATTCCCGTCGAGGATGTGATTGACACCATTCAGGAAGGAATGGGGGGCATTCTGGGATATATCGCAGTTGTGATTGGCATTGGCACAATGGTGGGTGAAATCCTTCGTGTATCGGGCGGAGCTAAACAGATTGCCAGCACCATTCTGAAAAGCTTCGGTGAACGGAAAGCTCCCTGGGCTCTCTCCCTCATCGGGCTGATTGTGGCAATTCCTGTCTTTTTTGAAGTAGCCCTCCTCCTTTTCATACCTCTGGTGTACGATCTGACCCGCCGGACCGGAAAATCAATTCTGAAATATGGTATTCCGCTTGTAGCCGGTATTGCCGTAGCCCACGCCTTCATCCCTCCTACACCCGGCCCTGTAGCCGTAGCTGCACTGATCGGTGCCGATCTCGGCTGGGTAATTTTCTTCGGTTTAATTGCCGGAATTCCCTCAGCTATAGTTGGTGGTATCTTTTTTGGTAAATATATCGGAGATAAGATCAAGCTGGGTGTTCCCGAATTTATCCTCGAACAGGATGATGACGATACTGTGGATACAAGCCTCACAAAAATTCCGGGTTTCGCAATTTCCGTAACGGTCATCATCGTGCCGCTTGTATTGATTCTGCTGAACACGGCTTCCGGTTTTTTCTTCGTAGAAGGCAGCACCGCTTACCACTGGATGTCCTTCATTGGTCATCCCTTTACTGCCCTAACCATCGCCTGCCTGATGGCATTTTATTTCCTGGGAACACGACTCGGGTTCACCCGTGACCAGGTTCAGGAAGTGGCAACCAAATCGATGCAGCCGGTGGGTATGATCATTCTGCTGACCGGAGCAGGTGGCGTTTTTGGACGAGTTTTGGTATCTGCAGGTGTTGGGGATGTTTTGGTTGATGTAATGTCAGACACTGCACTCCCTATCGTTCTCTTTGCATTTCTTGTTGCTACGGTGATTCGGGTTGCCCAGGGTTCGGCAACCGTTGCGATGGTTACCTCTGCGGGACTAATCGCGCCCATCATTGAAACCGTCGGCTACTCCGCTCCCCTCGTCGGATGTGTAACCATTGCGATTGCCTGTGGTGCAACTGTGCTTTCACATGTAAACGACTCAGGATTTTGGTTAGTGAAGGAATTTTTCGGGATGACGGAAAAACAGACCCTGATGTCTTGGACAGTCATGGAAACAATTATTGGTGTGACGGGCGTAACGATTATACTAATAATCAGCTTATTTCTGTAAGCAGTAAAAAGTCCTCTTATGAGTTTTTATCAATTGTAAACAAAAACTCGTCCATCTTGATGACAGCGCAGTTAAAGCGGCACTGTTTAACGGTTACAGTTATGCTGCAGGTAAACTAAGAAGTAGGTGTGACGGCTTATTGTCATGGTTATTCTGATTTTATGAATCGTGGCATCATCTATTGACAAATAAAATTTATTCTTTGTTTTATTTTGGACTTTTCAAATGCCGAATAAATTTTATTCTGACAAAAACCTGTTTTTATTTGCCCTAAAAGCGTAAATCGATTACCTAAAAGCGTAAATCGATTAATATAAAATGAAAGTGACTGGTGGTGGGTATCAGCCTAATGCATTAGCCACCGTATCAAATATCAATACTTATGTTAATATTAAACGATAGAAAGTTCATCAAATCTCCTTTTGAAAGTGAAGCTGAATTAGAGCAGGTGGTAATTGATAATTTTGAACACATTTTTGGCCCATCATCTATTTACCTACCCAAAAAGAAAATAAAAACCGGTGATGGTGCTGGTACAATACCGGATGGTTTTGCCATTGATTTAGCATCTCAAAAATGGTACTTGGTTGAAGCTGAATTGCTCCACCATTCAGTATGGAATCACATAGCTCCTCAAGTTTCCAGAGGAGTTTAAACCAGAAATTGACACCGAAAAAGAAAAGGATCTTGATGAATCAACACAGGAAATAACCCGATATGATGTTGCACTTTCAGACTTAATTGAGGCAGAGATTATTGAGCCATATAGTAAATTAATTATGGATTATAAGCCCCGAAATGGGCAAAAGAAAAAATATAGTGCTGTAGTACTTGATGATGGCTCTTTAGAATTACTTGGTCAGAAATTCAGCAGTCCTAGTTATGCCGCATTAGCTGGAATTCAAGATGCTGGTAGCGATCACCAGACAGTCAATGGATGGACAAGTTGGAAAACCGAGAAAGGATTGACTATTGCAGAGCTTAGAGATAAGTATCTAAGAGAAAACAGCAACGATGGCTAACATATATATAGCCTCCAATGTCAAGTGGCAATAGCTCTTCCAGGTGAGAAAAAAATCTCTTCTCGTGTTGCTGATTTCGACACTTTGTCAATGGCGTTGTACCACAAGCAGTTTTCAAACACGGTTTTACAGTTCATCTGACTGCACCAA